>Ga0070741_10002590_pt1 | contig 47879 bp, 43 predicted proteins | sample Coa_R1_4_FD_66440 | JGI IMG/M metagenome (GOLD analysis project Ga0070741, IMG submission 66440) | Surface soil microbial communities from Centralia Pennsylvania, which are recovering from an underground coalmine fire - Coalmine... | ecosystem: Environmental > Terrestrial > Soil > Unclassified ... | reverse complement strand
GCGGCGTGTTGTCCACGAGCGTCGTCACCGTGTTCGACGCAGCGGAGTTCCCCGCTGTGTCCGTGACGACCGCGCGGACGCGGTAGGACCCGTCCGCCGGCTGCGAGCTCCACGTCACCGAATACGACGGCCCCGTCGAGCTCGTCCCGATCAACGCAGATGGTGTACAACCGACGCCCGAGCACCGGTAGTAGCTCACGGACGCCACGCCCGACGACGCACCGTTGACGGTCGGATCCGTCGCCGCGTTCGTCAGCGTCTGCCCGTTCGCGACGAAGCTCGGGAGGCTGGAGGTCGCGGGGACCGGCGCCGTCCCGTCGATCCGCACCTGCGTCGCCGCCGTCTGCACCGACTCCCGGTTGGCGACGCGGTCGACGGAGAAGTACTTCACCGTGTAGAGGCCGTCGCCAGGGAGCGCGACCGAGGTTCCCTGCGAGGACAGGGTCGTGGGAGTGGTGCCGTCGGTCGTGGAGTACGTCGCGGCCACGCCCGATCCGGACGCGCCGTCCGACGGAGAGAGCGTGACCGTCTGGCCGGTCGTCTTCCAGCCGTTGCCGATCGAGGAGCTGTCGTCGGTCGTCGCCGGCGCCGCCCCGTCCTTCGTCAGCGTGAGCGCGCTTGACGTCGAGGCCGAGCGGCCGGCGTTGTTCGCCGCCGAGATCGCGGCCGCGCCGGGCGACGGGCTCGCGTCGTTCCCCGACCAGCTGTACGTGACCCGGAATGTCGTGCCCGAGACGGGCGAGGTGGCCACGCCCCCGGCCGGCGCGACGGTGAAGCCGGCCGGCGTGGGGAACGCGACCTGCGCGATCCCCGAGTCGTCGTCGTGCGTCGACGAATCGGCGGTGAAGCTGCCGGCCTGCGCCGGGTTGTAGAAGACCGTGCTCCCGGTCGCGTACTGGTACGCGGCGCCCGTCACCGCCGCGATCGACGCGGCCGTCGGCGCCGCAGGAGCGGTCGTGTCGACCCGGACGTCGCCGCTCGTGTAGGTCGTCGAGTTGCCCACCCGGTCCTGCACGACGTACCGGAACCGGTAGCAGCGATGGTCGGACACGGTCACGCCCACGGGCGACGAGGGATCGTCCGCGCCGACCTGCGCGAAGCTCCCGAACGTGCCGCACCCGCCCTCCGCCGTGCCGTCGGCCGACGCGAGCGGCGCCGAGGCCTCGAGTAGCTGCGCGCCCGAGGCGGCGAGCCCGGAGCCCGCGTCGGAGCCCTTGTCGAGCACGACGGAGAGACCGGTCGACGTCGACCAGTCGCCGCCCGTCCCGCCGAGCCCGGACACGGAGACGGAGCCGCCCGCGGGCGCCGTCGAGTCGTCGACGAACGTGAGCGCCGTCGCGTCGGTGCCGCCGGCGACGTCGTAGCCGGTGACGGTCTCGTGCGGCGACGAGATCGTCGCGGCCGCCCAGCTGAACGGATTCGAGACGTACGGGCCGCCCGCGGGCGTCGTGACGAGCGACGGCGTGTGCGTCCAACCGGTCGAGCCGCCCGTGAGGGCCGCCGTCGCGCTCCCGGCCGGCCCCGAGTCGGCGTCCGAGACGGCGTTCGTCAGCGTGAACGAGCCGGCCGCGACGCCGCGGTAGTAGACGGTCGTTCCGACGAGGAGCGCCCTACCGCTCGCGACGTCGACCGAGAGCGCGTTGGACGGCGAGGTCGTGTCGATCCGGATGTCGCGCGTCTGCACGGCCGACGCGTTGCCGAGCTCGTCCTCCGCGAAGAACTTGAAGGTCGCGGACGAGCTCAGCGAGACCGGCGTGCCCGGATAGTCGACGGCCGTCGGCGACGTGCGCGGATCGGAGCCGTCCGTCGTGTACGCGAGCCGGGCGACGCCGACGCCGGTTCCGTCGTCCGCGCTCAGCGTCACCTGGACCGCCGTCGTGTTCCACCCGGATCCGTTCGGCGCCGGCGAGACCGAACCGGTCACGGTCGGAGCCGTCGTGTCGACGACGATCGCCTCGGTCGCCTGCGACGGGAACGGCGAGGCGTCGCCGATCGCGTAGACGGTGTGGGCGCCGTCGCCGACGTCCGGGATCGTGAGCGAGGTGATCGTCGCCGTGCCGTCGGAGCCGACCGAGCTGGGCGAGCCGGTCAGCGGCGTCCCCGGACCGCTGTCGAGCCGGTACGAGACGCCCTCGTTCGCGCCGAAGCCGCTCAGCGAGCCGCTCGTCGTCGCGGGGAGCGGCGGCCCGAAGCGCGTCCTCGCCAGCGTGAGCGTCGCGCCGCCGACGGTGACGACGCCGCTCGGCGCGCTCTCGGGCCCGCGCCAGCTCGTTCCGAGCACGGGCGTGATCGTGTACGTCCAGGACCCGATCGGCACGTCGAGCTCCGTGCAGCTCGTGCCGGCGATCGTCCCGCTGCAGCCCGCGAGCGTCGCCTGGTAGGCGCCGCTCGTCGCGTCGTAACGGTTGACGACGTACCCGCCGACCGGGTGCCCGTTCGAGAGCGTCGTCGCCCCCCAGGTGAGGGCGACCGAGCGGCCGGCGGCCGCGCTCGCGCTCGGCGTCGCGCCCCGATTCACGGAGACCGCCGCGGCGGCGCCGCTCGAGCCGGCGCTCGCGCCCGCGCTGAAGTACGCGAGGAGCGCTCCCGTGCACGCGAGGGCCGCGATCACGACCGCCGCCAGGGCGATCATCCGCCGGAGCCGCCGCGCCATCAGCCCGTCCCGCTCCCGACGAAGCGAAGGTGGACGTTCACACCCTTGCACGCGTCCTGGTTGCCGCTGTCGATCATCTGCAGCTCGGGCCAGTCCGCCTGCGGGACGCCGAGGTCCTCGAGCGACACGGTCGACGCGGCCGGGATCGTCACGCTCGTCTGGAGCTGCTGGACGAGCACGAAGTTCGAGACGTCGCACGGGGATCCGCCCGTGCCGCGGATCGTCGTCCTGACGGTGACGGTGAGCGACGTCGAGTTCGGGTTCGTGAAGACGAGGTCGATCGGCACCACCGGCCCGCCCGGCGCGAGCACCTGGCCTGGCGGCGGCTGGCCGTCGATCGTGAACTTCGTCCCGACCGTCCAGGCGAAGCACGTCGGGTCGCTCCTCTGGCCCAGCAGGCCGACGGCCTCGACGCAGAACGTGTAGTCGCCGGAGACGAGGTTCGGATACGACTGGCTCTTGCCGCAGACCGAGAATGTGGCGGCGAGAGGCTGCCGGCGGCACTCGTACGTGACCTTCGCCTGCGTGTCCGTGTAGGCGAAGCTCGCTTTCGTCCCCTCGACCGTCTGGGACACGATCGTCGGCGGGGGCGGCTTCGCCTCGGACTGGCTCGGGAGCTTGATCTTGAAGCCCTCGCCGAGGATCCGGACGTTGCCGGCGCCGTCGCGGGCTTGGACGCGGACCGTGTAGCGGCCGCTCGCGGTGAACGCGCTCGAGCCGACCGCGAACGACCAGCCAGTGGACGTCGAGCCGACGCTTCCCAGCGTCGCCGGCAGGAACCGCTCGGTCGCGCTCGCGAAGCTCGAGCCGTCCCAGTACTTCCCGGTCACGTCGCGGAGGAGGCTGACGGCGACGTTCGCGACGCCGCTGGCGTCGTCGGCCGAGCCGCAGACACCCGCCGGCTGACCGGAGAGCGGGCAGCCCGCGTCCCAGGCCGAGGGGCTGTACCGCGTGGCCGCGACCGGGAACGCGACGGTGATCTTCGGCCGGGCCGAGTCGACGAGCCACTGGTAGCAGGTCGGCCCGCTGACCCCGGCCGACGCGACGGCCTCGACGCAGAACAGGTGCTGCTTGTTGTCCAGGCCCGTGTACGTCTTCGGGCTCGTGCAGGCCTCGTAGCTGGCGGCGTTGTGCGAGCACCGGAACCGGAGCACCGGCTCCGAGTCGTGGAACGTGAAGGTCGCGTCGTGCCGCGTGGTCGGGTTGGCCGGCAGCGGCGGATCGAGCGTCGGCGCCGTGACGATCGGCCCGGCCGAGGCGGCGCTGACGCCGAAGACGATCGCGGCGGCGACGGCGCCGCAGACGAGGACCGTCGGCCCGCGGCGCAACTACAGCCCCGTCCTCAGGTAGACGGTGAACGTCGCGCCCTGGCAGCCGTCGTCCGCGCCGGCGCCCATCGAGATCGCCCCGGGGAGGGTCACCGACCGCGTGCCGTCGACGGCACCGACCCGCGGCGGCACGCTCCAGCCGGCGCCGCCGTTGTCCTGCGCGGCGAACGACAGGTCCGGGTCGTTGCACGTTCCCGATCCGCCCGTGGAGGCGAAGCCGCCGCTCCCGTGGCTCGTGTCGAGCTCGAGCGAGTTCACGTGCGCGGCGAACGGGTTCGGGTTCGAGATCACGGCGACGACGTCCCCGCTGCCGCCGGGGTAGAGCTGCGCGGTCGGCGCACCCGGCGAGATCGTCAGGTCCGACGCCGACCCGACCTGGGCGGCGCCGCTGCCGCCGCCGACCGAGGTGAGGTAGGCGAGAGCGCCGCCGCCCGAGAGCAGCGCGGCGAGCGCTCCCGCCAGGAGGAGCTTCGTCGTCCTCGTCTTCGGCCTCACCGCAGGCCTCCCCGCCTCGACGCCGTCAGGGCCGTCGAGGTCACGGCTCGCTGGGGCTAGCTAGTTGCTCGAGAAGTTGAAGGTGAGCGAAGCGCCGGCGCAGGCGTCCTGGCTCGTGCCCGTGTCCGCCATCGACAGGTCGAACGTCCCGGGGACGGCGTACGTCGCGCCGTGCGCGATGTTGTGCGCCACCGAGACCGGCGTGTCGCTGTTCAGGTGGAACCACGAGCCGAGGCAGCCGGAAGGCTGGTTGCCGTCGAGGCCGGCGTACGAGATCGTGTTCACGAACTCGTTGCCGCTGCCGGGGTTCTGGATGGAGAAGCTCACCTGCGCGGGATCGCCGCCCGGGAACAGCGTGCCCGTGACCGTCGCCGTGATCACGACGTTCGACGAGGTGCCGACCGAGGCCGTGCCGGTGCCGCTGCCGCTGCTGGTGAAGTACGCGAATGCGCCGCCGGCGATCGCGACTGCCGCCGCGACGGCTGCAGCCACGATCACACGTTTCTTCGTGATGTACCGCTTCATCGTCCCACTCCCTTCGGTCTGTGTTCTCGAGCCGCGCCCGTGCGAGACCCGTCCGCCCCCTCGGGTCGGGCCCGGTCTCTCGAAGCGGCGAGCAGGGCGATGCTCGTGCCGGATCTGGGGGATGGACCTCTCCCGGATTCGCGGTAAGGATCGGCACGAAACGCCGTAAAAAGCTCCCCCGTAAGGGGGATTGAGACTCCTCGATTTCGGGGATCCGCGGCCGGGCGCGCCTCCCTGGAAACGGTGAAGTTCCTCAAGTTCCGCGAGGCTGGGCCGAGATGGAGGGAGATGACAGTGGCACCCGAGCCCAGCTGGCCCGCCGAGGCAGCGACGCGCCCCGCCCTCGGGGCGGTGGCGACGCCGCCCGGAGGCGAGCTCGACGACCTCCTGATCGCGCTTGCGGGCTACGGCGAGCTGCTGCTCGAAACGCTCGCTCCCGGCCACCCGGCACGCCGCCACGCGGAACGGATCCGGCTCGCCGCCGACCGGGCAGCCGCACTCTCGCGCCGGCCCGCGACGGCCGGACTGCCCGGCGTGCTGCTCGTCGACGACGACGAGCTCGTGCGCGACCTGGCGGCCGAGCTGCTCGAACGCGCCGGCTTCGACGTCGAACGCGCCTCCGGCTCGACGGAGGCACTCGAGGCGTGCGCCCGCCGGCGAGGCGACTTCGACGTCCTCGTCGTCGATCTCACGTTGCCCGCGGCCTCCGCGCCCGCCCTCGCCGCGCGGCTCCGCCGCCTCTACCCGCAGGCGGGCGTCGTCTACCTCGCCGGCAGGGGCGGCGTCCGGCCCGACGCGGACGGGACGGTGCTCGAGAAGCCGTTCTCGGCTCGCGACCTCGTCCGGGCCGTCCAGGAGGCCTCGGGCCGTGCGAGCCGCCGGCCGGCGCCGTCCTCGCCGCTGACGCCGCGCGAGGCGGAGATCGTCGAACTCCTCGCCGACGGCCTGACGAACGAGAAGGCCGCCGCCGCCCTCGGCATCTCGGCCGAGACGGTGCAGTCGCACGTCCGCAACGCGATGGCGAAGGTCGAGGCGAGCACGCGGACGGCGCTCGTCGCGACGGCGATGCGCGCCGGCCTGATCTCGTAGGCGCCTGCTCTAGGCGCTCGGCGAGTCGACGTAGTCGGCGACGTACGCGCGGACGATCTCGTCGAGCGAGGCGTCGCGCGGAAGGCCCAGCTCGTCGGCCCGCTCGGACGAGGCCCGGCGCGCCCAGGTGCTCACGATCGCCTCGATCTGCGGGTCGGGCTCGATCGTCACCGTTCCGAGCGGCCGGTCGCCGGCGACGCGGGCGAGGCTCTCGAGCATGTCCCGGACGGTGACCGCCAGGCTCGGCAGCGTCAGCGCCCGGTCGTCGCCGAGCGCGGCGCCTTCGAGCTCGAGCAATTTCGCGAGGCACGCGACGACGGTGCGCGCTCCGATGACCGGCAGCCGCGTCTCCGGTCCGACCGGAACCGTGTAGTCCCGCCCGGCCAGCGGCTCGCGGAAGACCGCGCTCGCGAACGACGACGCGGCGGGGTTCGCAGCCCCCGGACGGACGATCACCGTCGGCAGGCGCGCGGTGCGCCCGTCGACGAAGCCCTTGCGCGTGTAGTCGTTGACGAGCAGCTCGAGGATCGCCTTCGTCGTCCCGTAGGTCGTCTCGGGCGTGTGGCGCGTCCGGTCGGTGACGACCTCGGGCATCGCCGAGCCGCCGAAGACGGCGACCGAGCTCGCGAAGACGACCCGCGGCCCCGTGCCGAGCGCGCGGCAGGCCTCGAGGACGTTGCGCCCGCCGTCGAGGTTCACGGAGAGCGCGAGGTCGAAGTCCTGCTCGCCCTGGCCGCTGACGATCGACGCGAGGTGGACGACGGCGGCAGCGCCCTGGGCGAGCTCGTGCACGAGTGGGGCGTCGCGAACGTCGCCGCGGACGACCTCCGCGTGCGCCGCGACGTCGGCGGGCGGATCGGCCGCGGCTGGCGCGTCGAACAGCACGAGCTCCTCGGCTGCCAGCCGCCGTGCGAGCGAGACGCCGAGGAAGCCGAGCCCGCCGGTGACGACGACGCGGGTCACGCTCACCCGCGGCCGACGAACGGCATCTTCGTGGCCATCACCGTCAGGAAGAGGACGTTCGCGTCGAGCGGCAGGCTCGCCATGTAGACGACCGCCCGGGCCACGTGCTCGACGTCGATCGTCGGCTCCGGCGCGATCCGCCCGTCGGCCTGCGGCACGCCCTTCTCCATGATCGACGCCATCGCGGTTGCCGCATTGCCGATGTCGATCTGCCCGCAGGCGATGTCGTAGCGGCGACCGTCGAGCGCCGCGCACTTCGTCAGGCCGGTGATGGCGTGCTTCGTCGCCGTGTACGGGGCGGAGTTCGGCCGCGGCGAGTGCGCCGAGATCGAGCCGTTGTTGACGATCCGCCCGCCGCGGGGCTCCTGCTCCTTCATCAGCCGGAACGCCTCCTGCGTGCAGAGGAAGGCGCCCGTCAGATTCGTCTGCACGACGCGGGCCCAGTCCTCGTACGCCAGGTCCTCGAGCGGCACCGGCGGGAAACCGACGCCCGCGTTGTTGAAAAGCAGGTCGAGGCGGCCGTGCTCGTCGCGGATCCGGGAGAAGAGCCGGCGGACCGACTCCGGCTCGCCGACGTCGCACGGGACGGCCGCCATGCCGTCCGCGGCCGCGGCCGTCTCGTCGAGCCGATCGGCGCGCCGGCCAGCGACGACGACCGACCAGCCCTCGCGCGCAAGCGCGAGCGCGCTCGCGCGGCCGACTCCCGAGCCGCCGCCGGTGACGAGGGCGACGCGCGTCATCGTCGCGCCGCCCGCCGCGCGCGCAGCCGCGAGACGACGGGCGCGGGCAGCAGCGTCCTCGCGAGCAGGGGAAGCGTCCGCCGCGCGCGCGCCGGGTCGAGCCGCAGCGACCGCCAGAAGCACCGGCGCGCGTCGGGCAGCGCGAGCGCCTCGTAGTAGCAGATCCCGCCGTGGTAGTACGCGCTCGCCCGCGCCTCGCCCTCGAGCCCGGCGAGCTCGCCGCGGAAGAGGCCGTTCGCGAAGAACTCCTCCGCCACGCGGACGTAGTCCCGCGCGCGCACGAGCGGACGGGCGAACGACTTCGACTCGCCGTGGAGGCGGTAGGTCGCCAGCGGTTCGCCCTCGAGCTTCACGACGCGGCCGGCCTCGCTCATGCGGACGAACAGCTCGAAGTCGAAGAACCAGTCGCGGCTCGGGTCGAACGGCCCGGCGGCCTCCCAGCCGCGCCGAGAGAACATCGACGCCGGCTGGACGACGTGGCATTCGCACGTCCGCACCTGCCGGACGAGGTCGAACGGGCGAGCCGGCAGCCGGTCGCCGCGCTCGGACCGCTCGTCGGTGAAGACAGCGTCGCCGTAGACGAGGACGGTCGCCGGGTCGCGCTCGAACGGCGCGGCCAGGCGCTCGACGGCGCCCGGGAGGAGGGTGTCGTCCGACGAGACCCAGGTGAGCAGGTCGCCGCGCGCCCTGGCGAAGCCCTTGTTCAGCGCGTCGGCCTGCCCGCGGTCGGGCTCGCTGACCCACCACGCGAGGCGGTCCTCGTAGCGGCGGATCACGTCGACGGACCCGTCGGTCGAGCCGCCGTCGACGACGCCGACCTCGAGCCGCGGATAGTGCTGCGAGAGCACCGACTCGAGCGTCTCCTCGACGAACTCCGCCTGGTCGAACGACGGGACGACGACGCTGACGAGCGGCCTCTCCACACAGAAAGCTTACGAGGCGGCGACTACGCTTCCGGCCGTGGAGCAGGTCCGGCTCGCGCTCGTCGGCTGCGGCTACTGGGGGCCGAAGGTGCTCCGGGCGGCGGCGACCCTTCCCGAGGTCGAGGTGACGGCGGTCGTCGACCGTGACCTCGAGCGTGCGGAGGCGGCGAAGCGCCACTTCCCGGCCGCCCGCGCATGGCGCTCGCTGGCGGACGCGCTGGCCGCCGACGTCGACGCCGTGATCGTCGCGACCGAGCCGGCGTCGCACCGCGAGCTCGCGGACGAGGCGCTCGCGGCCGGCAAGCACGCCCTCGTCGAGAAGCCGCTCGCCCTGACGGCCGCGGAGTGCCGTCAGCTCGGCGCGCAGGCTCGCGAGGCCGGCCTCGTCCTGATGGCCGGGCACACGTTCCGCTTCAGCCCGGCCGTCGAGCACGTCCGCGGCCTGCTCGAGCGCGACGAGCTCGGCCAGCTCTACTACATCGACTCGCAGCGCCTGAACCTCGGCCGGGTCCGCCGCGACGTCGACGCGGTCTGGAACTTCGCGCCGCACGACGTGTCGATCATCAACCACTGGCTCGGCCGCGCGCCGTCGGCCGTCCGCTGCCACGGCTACGACTACCTCCAGGACGGCGTCGACGACGTCGGCTTCCTGATCCTCGAGTACGATCAGTCGGCGGTCGCGCACGTCCACGTCAGCTGGCTCAGCCCGAGCAAGGTGCGGCGGATGACGGTCGTCGGCAGCAAGAAGATGGTGGTCTACGACGACGTCGCGACGGAGAAGATCGTCCTCTACGACGCCGGCATCGACCGGCAGCACATCGGCCGCACGTTCCCGGAGTTCAACTCGTTCGGCGAGTTCCAGCTGATCCACCGCTACGGCGACCTGCACATCCCGCGGCTGCCGTCGGTCGAGCCGCTCGTCGCGGAGGCGCGCCATTTCGTCAAGTGCATCCAGACGGGGGCCGAGCCGGTGACCGGCTGGCGCGAGGCGGCCGAGGTCGTCGCGACGCTCGAGGCGGCGACCGAATCGCGCGCCCGGGGCGGGGAGAGGGTTGGCGTCGAGCTCTGACGTTCGCGTGCCGCTCGTGGATCTGCGCGCCCAGTACGCGTCGATCCGCGACGAGATCCGCGAGGCGATCGACCGCGTGCTCGAGCGGCAGGTGTTCATCATCGGGCCGGAGACGCACGCCTTCGAGCAGGAGTTCGCCGAGTACTGCGGCGCCGCGGAGGCGGTAGCGGTCTCGAACGGGACGACCGCGCTCGAGCTGACGCTCTGGGCTCTCGGGGTCGGGCCCGGCGACGAGGTCGTGACGACCGCCTGGACGTTCTGGGCCACGGGCGAGGCCGTCCTGCGGCTCGGCGCTCGGCCCGTGTTCGTGGACGTTCGCGAGGACGACTGGACGATGGATCCCGCGGCCGTTGCCGCCGCGGTCGGGCCGCGAACGAAGGCGATCCTGCCGGTGCACATCTTCGGCCATCCGGCCGACGTGCCCGCGCTGGCCGCGGCCGCGCCCGGCGTGCCGATCGTCGAGGACGCGGCGCAGGCGCACGGCGGCTCGTATCACGGGAGGCCGGTGGGCTCGGACGCCGCGGCGGCCACGTTCAGCTTCTATCCGGGGAAGAACCTCGGCGCGTACGGCGACGCGGGTGCGGTGATCACCCGGGATCCTGCGTTCGCGGCGCGGGTGCGCGCCTTGCGCGACCACGGCCGCTCGACGAAGTACGAGCATCCGGTCGCCGGGACGAACGGTCGCTCCTCGGAGCTCCAGTGCGCGGTGCTGCGGACGAAGCTGCGGCACCTTCCGGCGTGGACGGAGACGCGGCGCCGGCTCGCGGCGCGGTACGAGGAGCGGCTCGCAGGACTCGGGCTCGAATGGCAGGCGACCCGGCCGTGGGCGCACCACGTCCGGCATCTCTTCGTCGTCAGGCACCCCGAGCGCGACGGACTCGCGGCGCACCTCGCGGAGGAGGGCATCGCGACCGGCGTCCACTATCCGATTCCGGTGCACGAGCAGCCGGGCCTCGAGGGGCGCGACTGGCGCACCGCGGGGACGCTGGCGACGACCGAACGCCTCTCCGGCGAGGTCCTCTCCCTGCCGCTCTACCCGGAGCTCGGCGAGGCAGGCGTCGACCACGTCTGCGACGCGATCGTCCGCGGCGTCGGGGGGGCGCCGGCGTGAGCTCGCCCGGGGCGACGGGCGGGCGCGACGGGCTTCCACAGGGGCCTGGCCCCGCGGGTCGCCCCGAACGGCCGCCCCTGTGCAAGCAACGTGACGCTTCCGGCACGTTACTCCCGTTCTCCAAGCGACCCTCTGTCCGTTTCGGGCATGTCCCGGGGCCAGGCCCCGGGGGCCTCCCAAACAAGACATGGCTCGCCCCCGTCGGAGGTGCGGCGTGAGCCGCACGAACGGCGCCGCGGCGGGTGTCAACGGCGCGGGCCCCGGCCGGCCGACGCCGATCCTGTTCGTCCACCACCGCTCGGAGCTCGGCGGCGCGCCGGCGTCGCTCTCGTACCTGATCCGCGAGCTCGACCGCGAGCGGTTCGAACCGCACGTCTACTGCCCGCCGGGTCCCGCCGCGGACCTCTTCCGCGAGGCCGGCGCCACCGTCCACACCGGCGAGGTCGCGGCGTTCACCCACATCTGGGCCTCGACGTACAGCGGCCGCCGCTGGCTCCTGCTCGCCCGCGAGATCGCCCGCCTGCCCGCCCACGTGCGCCAGTTCCGACGCGTCCTGAAGAGCCGGGACTTCGCGCTCGTCCACGTCAACGACTCGCCGCTGATCCCGGCCGCGTGGATGGCGAGGCGCGCCCGTCGGCCGGTCGTCTGGCACCTGCGCTCCGCGCTCCCCGGCGGCGGCCGCGACCGGCGCTCCCAGCTCGTGCGCAAGGCGATCATGAAGCTGGGCGCGACCTCGATCGCGATCAATCGCGACGTCGCCGACGTCTTCGGCGTCGGCTCGAGCGTCGTCCCGAACTCGGTCGACCTCGCCAACTTCAGCCCCGGCGATCCGCGCAACGCGCGCGCGGCCCTCGGCCTGCCGCTCGAACGGCCCGTCGTCGCGTACTTCGGCTTCATCTACCCGCAGAAGGGCTTCCGCGAGTTCCTCGACGCGGCGGCCGCGATCCGCGACCGAGGCGTCGAGGCGACGTTCCTGATCGTCGGCGGCGCCGTCCGAGGCGAGCACTTCTTCACCACCCTCGTCGGCCGCGTCCTGTCCGTCTTCGACCTGGCCCAGAACTACGAGCTGGAGGCGAAGAAGCTCGTCGAGGAGCTCGGCCTCGAGTCGGTCGTGCGCTTCATCCCGTTCACGCAGTCGATCGAACAGCTCTACCGCGCGAGCGACATCGTCGTCGCGCCGTCACGCGGGCCCGAGATGCCGCGAACGGTGATCGAGGCCGCGTCGAGCGGCGTCCCGGTCGTCGCGTCGGGCTCGCGCACCGGCGGCGGGATCATCCTCCCCGACGAGACCGGCGTGCTCGTCGACGACTTCAGCGTCGACACGCTCGCGAACAAGATCGTCGAGCTGCTCGAGGCGCCCGAGCGGCGCTCCTCTCTCGGCCGCGCCGCGCGGCACCACGCGGAGGAGACGTTCGACCCGGTCAGAAACGCGCGCCTGATCGAGTCGATCTACGACCGCATCGTCCCGAGCCCTGCGCGGACGCCGGTGCTGTTCGTCCACCACCGGCCGCAGCTCGGCGGCGCGCCGCTCTCGCTCGCCTTCCTGATCCGCTACCTGGACGACCGCTACGAGCCGCACGTCTACTGCCCGCCGGGCCCGGCCGCAACGCTCTTCGCCGAGGCGGGCGCCACCGTCCACACGGGCCCGATCTCGCACTTCGTCCACGTGTGGGAGCCGTACCGCGGCCTGCGCTGGCTGCTGCTCGGGCGCGAGATCCTGCTGCTCCCGAGGCACCTGTGGCGGCTGCGCCGGACGCTGCACGAGCGCGACTACTCGATCGTCCACCTGAACGAGTCGACGTTGCTGCCGGCCGGCTGGCTCGCGCACCGGCTCCACAAGCACGTCGTCTGGCACCTCCGAACGGCGCTCGTCAACGAGGGGCTCGACCGCCGGTCGAAGTTCGTCAGCGGCGTCATCGAGCGGACGGCGTCGCGGGTGATCGCCATCGACGACGACGTGGCGCAGCGCTTCCGGCTCGAACGGCCGATCGAGGTGATCCCGAACTCGGCGGAGCTCCCGCCGGCCGACCCGACGCCGAGCCGCGAGGCCAAGCAGGCGCTCGGCCTCGATCCGGACGTGCCGGCGGTCGGCTTCTTCGGCTTCATTCGTCGCCAGAAGGGCTGGCCGGAGCTCGTCCAGGCCGCGCAGGCGCTGATCGAGCGCGGCATCGAGGCGCAGTTCGTCGTCATGGGCGGCGGCGTCCGCGCGCCGGACTACTTCCGCACGTGGCGCGGGCGGCTGCTCGCACGGCTCGGGCTGCTCGTGGACGAGGAGTCGGACTTCCGCGAGTGGGTCGCGCGCTCCGGGCTGACGAAGCACTTCCACTTCGTCTCGTTCACGATCCAGACGCGCGAGGTCTACCGGGCGCTCGACCTCGTCGTCTTCCCGAACCAGGAGGTCGGCCTCGGCCGACCCGTGATCGAGGCGGCCGCGAACGCGCGGCCGGTCGTCGCGTCCGGGTCGGTCACTGGCGCCGAGGTGCTCGTGCCGGGCGAGACGGGAATGCTCGTGCCGCGGGAGAACCCGCAGGCGCTCGCCGACGCGATCGGCGACCTCGTCGTCGATCCGGAGAAGCGGCGCGCGATGGGCCGTGCCGCGTACGAGCTCGCCCGCGGTCGCTTCTACCCGCAGCGCAACGCGCGCGCCGTCGAGGCCGTCTACGACTCGCTGCTCGACGACGGCGCGGCCCCGGAGCCCGAGCCGGCCCGCGAGCTCGTCGCCTGATGGCCTCGAGGCCGGCGCCGTCGTCGGCGCGAGCGTCCACGGGACGCGTGGATCGTCGCGCCCCTGCCCGCGCTCGCCGTAGCGCCCTTCCTCTGACCGCCTGGATCGGCCGTGACGGAAAGGCACGTCATCGCCCCACACCAGCCGTGGCTCTCCCGGACGAGTCCCTTCGAGCCGCCCGAGGGCGCCCCGACACCGTCTGTTTAGGGCATGTCCTGGGGCCTGGCCCCGGGACCTGCCCTAAACAGACGGGCAGCCGCTTCCGGAGCGGCCGCACGCCCGGGATTCGTGCCGAAACACGGTTGCTCCATCCACGGGCACCGGCGTTTTCGGCGGGGCGGCGGGGCCAGGCCCCGACCGTCCCGCCTGGCCATGGCTGGCGCCAGGCACCGGACATGTCCTGCGGAGGCCCCTGATGTGCGGGATCTGCGGCGTCGTGGCGCTCGACCGGCCGCCGGAGACGGCCACCGTCGAGCGGATGCTCGACGAGCTCGCCCACCGCGGGCCCGACGGACGCGGGACGCACGACGAGCCCGGCGTCGCGCTGGGACACCTCCGCCTCGCGATCATCGACCTCTCCGACGCGGGCCTGCAGCCGTTCGCGAGCGAGGACGGCCGGCACCGGCTGATCCACAACGGCGAGGTCTACAACTACCGCGAACTGCGGGCGGAACTCGAAGCGAAGGGCCACCGCTTCGGCTCCGAGACCGACACCGAGGTCATCCTCGAGGCCTATCGCGAGTGGGGCGAGGACTGCGTCCGCCGCTTCGTCGGCATGTGGGCGTTCGCGATCTGGGACTCGCACGAGCGCCGCCTCCTCTGCTCACGCGACCGTTTTGGGGTCAAGCCGTTCTACTACCGCCTCGACGGCGACCGCCTCGCCTTCGCGAGCGAGCCGCGCGCGTTCCGCCACGACCGGCTCGAGCCGAACCCGACCGTCATCCGCGACTACCTCGAGCAGAGCTACCTCGACCACACGGACGAGACCTTCTTCGCCGGGATCCGGAGCCTGCCGCCGGCTCACAACCTCACCTTCGACGCGAAGGGACTCCGTCTCAGCCGCTACTGGCGCCTCGAGCCCGGCGAGCCACCGGCCGACCCTGCCGAAGCCGTCCGCGCCGCCTTCCTCGACGCGATCCGCCTGCACCTCCGCAGCGACGTCCCCGTCGGAACCTGCCTCTCCGGCGGAATCGACTCGTCGGCGATCGCCGTCGGCGTCGCGTACGTCGGGGTCGAGCACCAGAAGACGGTCACGGCCTATTTCGACGACCCCGGCTTCGACGAGCGGCCGTTCGCCCGCGCGGTCGTGGAGCGCACCGGCGCCGAGCCGCACTGGGTGTCCTTCGACGCCGACAGCCTCATCGAGAACCTGCCGGCGATCGTCGGGGCACAGGGCGAGCCGTTCGGGTCGACGAGCATGGCCGCGCAGTGGTACGTCATGCGAGAGGCGCAGCGCGCCGGCCTGAAGGTGATGCTCGACGGCCAGGGCGGCGACGAGATCCTCGCCGGCTACCGCGCCGCGTACGGCTACCGGCTGGCCGACCTGCTCAGCGAAGGCCGCGTCGCGGAGCTCGGCCGCGAGCTCGGCGCCTTCTTCGGCCAGCACGGCAGGAGCGTCGCCGCAGCCGGCACGCTCGCCCGGCCGTTCCTGCCCGCGAGGCTCGAGGCGCTCGGCCGCGCCCGCCTCAAGGGATCGGCGAGCCTCGTCCACCCGGCGCTCCGCGCCGTCCCTTCCCCGCCGCCCCGGAACGGCTCCGTCTTCCCCGACCGACTCCGCACCTATCTGACGCTTCTCCACCGCCGCGGCCTGCGCGAGCTGCTCCGCTACGAGGACCGGAACTCGATGGCGCACTCGCTCGAGTCGCGCGTCCCGTTCCTCGATCACCGGCTCGTCGAGCTGCTCTTCTCGCTCGACGGCGGCCGGTTGATCGTGCGCGGCCGGACGAAGGCCGTGCTGCGCGAGGCGCTCGCCGACCTCCTCCCGCCCACGGTCCGCGATCGCCGGGACAAGCTCGGCTTCGTCACGCCGGAGGCCCGCTGGCTGCGCGGAAAGCTCGGCGAACTCGCCGCCGAGATGTTCGCGTCCACGTCCTTCCGAGCACGCGCCTGGGTCGACGCGGCCGCCGCACGGCGCCGCCTCGAGCTCCACCGGGCCGCCAGGGTCGACGCCGGCATGGAGCTCTGGCGCGCGCTGAACCTCGAGCTCTGGGCCCGCGCCTTTCTCGACTGAGCTAGGATCGCGCGTCCTTGAGCGCGACCACTGCCCCACCCGCCGAAGCCCTGCTCGAGCGCACGCGCGCCCTCGTCCCGATGCTGCGGGAGAACGCGCTCGCGACCGAGCAGGCGCGGCGCGTCCTCCCGGAGCACTTCGACGCACTCGCCGAGGCGGGCGTCTTCCGGATGGCGGCGCCGAAACGCTTCGGCGGCGGCGAGGTGAGCTTCCAGGCGCAATGCGACGTGCTCGCCGAGATCGCGAGCGCCTGCCCGTCGACGTCATGGGTCGCGACGATCTTCAGCGCGATGGCCTGGGTCGCCGGCGTCTTCCCGGACGAGGCGCAGGAGGAGATTCTCGCGTCCGGAGACCCCCGCATCTGCGCGGCCCTCTCGCCGACGGGGAAGCTCGTCCCGAAGGACGGCGGCTATGTCGTCAGCGGCAAGTGGCCGTTCAATACCGGTTGCCACGGCGCTCGCTGGACGTACCTCCACGGCGTCGCGCCCAAGGACGACGGCGAGCCAGTGCTGCGAGCCTTCTTCGTGCCGACCGGCGAGCTGACGATCCTCGACGACTGGGACGCAACCGGGATGACGGGAACCGGGAGCAACACGGTCGTCGCGGACGAGGTCTTCGTCCCGGGGCATCGCACGTTGCTCGTTGCCGACGTGGTCGAAGGGAACCTCCCGGCGCGACACAACGCCGACAACCCGTACCACCAGTACCCGCTGGCGCCGGTGCTCATCGTCAACGCCGCCGGCACGCCGCTCGGGACCGCACGCGGCGCGCTCGAGGCGTTCCTCGAGCGACTCCCTGGACGGCCGTTCACGTACACGAATTACGCCCTCCAGTCGGAGGCCGCCTTGACGCATCTGCGCGTCGGCGAGTCGTCGCTGAAGATCGACTCGGCCGCCGCACACGTGCGACTCGCGTGTGCGCTGCTGGACGAGCGACCCGGGCCGATGACGCTCGACGCGCGGATCGAGTCGCGGGCACACGTCGGCTACTCGACCGGGCTCGCCCGCGAGGCGGTCGACGCCCTCTTCGCCATCAGCGGCGCGTCCGCGATCCAGACGCACGTGCCGATCCAGCGCTTCCAGCGCGATATCCAGGCGCTCTCGAACCACGCGGTCATGTCGCCGCAGTTCAACCTGGAGCTCTACGGGCGCTGGCTCTGCGGGCTCGAGCCGAACACGCCGATCGTCTGATCACGCCGCGGCCGCGGCCGGCCGCGGCTCGAAGATCGCGTCGATGAGCCCGTAGGCCTTCGCCTCGTCGGGCGTCATGAAGTTGTCGCGGTCGATGTCGAGCATGACCTGCTCGACGGAGCGGCCCGAATGGCTGGCGATGATCTCCGCCATCTGGCGCGTCGTCGCGAGCACCTCGCGCGCGTGGATCTGGATGTCCGACGGCGCCCCGCGGAAGCCGGCCGAACCCTGGTGGATCATCACCTTCGAGTTCGGCAGCGCATAGCGCTTCCCGGGCGCGCCGCCGCAGAGGATCATGGCCGCCGCGGACATGGCCATCCCGAGGCAGACGGTTCGGACGTCCGGCTTGACGTACTGCATCGTGTCGTAGATCGCCATGCCCGCGTAGGCCACACCGCCGGGTGAGTTGATGTAGAGGGAGATGTCCTTCGACGGGTCCTCGGCCTCGAGGAACAAGAGCTGCGCGGCCACGAGGTTCGCCGACGTGTCCTCGACCTCGGTTCCGAGGAAGACGATCCGGTCGCGCAGCAAGCGCGAGTAGATGTCGAACGAGCGCTCGAGGCGGCCGTCGGCTTCCACGACCATCGGGATCAGCGGGCTCATCGTGACCTCCTGCTAGGGTTTTGCAACCTGTTGGTTGCCGATGATAACCGGCAACCTTTCGGTTGCCGACGGAGGAGGAGCGATGGAGGTCACGCGGGAGCTCGTGGTACCGGCCGCGGAGGAGGACGTCTGGGACGCGCTCACGAACCCCGAGCGCCTCTCGGAGTGGTTCGCGAACGACGTCGAGCTGACGGTCGAGCGCGGCGGCGAGGGCGTCTTCCGGTGGGCGGACGGGGCCGTGCGCCGCGCGGTCGTCGACGCCGTGGACGAGCGCCGGCGGCTCGTCATGCGCTGGTGGGACGAGGACGAGCCGGCGGCGGTGAGCGTGGTGACGATCACGCTCGACGAGGCGGACGAAGGCACGCGCGTGCGCGTCGTCGAGACGGCGTCGGCGCCCTTCGCGGCGGCCGAGTGGGCGACCGCGCTCGAGCTCCGGTTCGCGTTCGTCCTGCCGGAGGCGCGGCTCTGACCGCATGGCGCGCGACGCGCTCGGCCCCGTCTTCTCCGCGCTCTCCGACCCGACCCGCCGACACCTCGTCGAGACGCTCGCCGGCCTCGAGACCGCGACCCTCGGCGAGCTCGCAGCGGGCCTCCCCGTCACGCGTCAGGCGGTCTCGAAGCACCTCGCCGCGCTCGGCGAGGCGGGCCTCGTCGAGTCGACCCGCGCGGGCCGGAACACTCGCTACCGGCTGACGCCCGACGCGCTCGGCGACGCAGCCGCGTGGATCGACCGCGTCGGCGCGCAGTGGGACGAGCGGCTGCGGGCGCTCCGCGACCACCTGACGCGGTAGCGGGAGGTGCGTCGCGCGTCCGCGGGCGTCCGGCCTCACTCGCCCCGCTGGATCCTCAACGCACCAGAAGGAAGTTCAATCCCCACCCTTGGGTGGGGGGACAAGCCCACCACCCACGGCGCAGACGTTACCGACCAAAGACGCACGTGTCTGTACCAATTCTGTGCCAATTTGCCGGCACGCTTTCCCCGGCGAACGCCGGGCGACGGCCGCCGTTCGCCCTTCCGGCCCACGGACGGGAGAGGCCCTGGGCGCGCGCGCCGCCGCGGCTCAGGCGCCTGAGGTCGCTGCGAGCAGCCTGGCCTCCGCCTGGAAGCTAGAGCTTCCGCGCCTGCCGGTGGCCCTCGTAGACGGCCTCGTAGGTCGTCCGCGGCGCCACGCAGTCACCGATCATCTCGACCGAGAACTCCCGTGAGCGGAGCAGGCGGTAGAGCCCGTTCTCGGACTGGCGACCGGTCGCCATCACGACCCAGTCCGCCTCGACGGTCGTGGCCCGATCCGGCACATAGACGTTGAACAGCTCGACGCGCGAGCCGGAGATCTCCTTCACGAACAGATCGGTCAGGAGCTCGACGCCGGACTCGTACAGGGCCGTCCTGACCCAGAGGTAGTAGACCTCCGGGATCGTCTCCATCCCGACCATCGGCCAGCGCGTCACGAGCTTCACCGAGCAGCCGGCCTGGGCGAGCTTCACGGCCGTCAGCGGGCCGGCGGCATCCTGCAGGTCGTCCAGCACGAGCACCGAACCCGCCGGCGTAACCTCGCCGCGCGCGACCTCGTCCCAGCTCACGCACCGCGCCGTCTCCCAGCCCGGGAGCGGCGCCGCCGTCTGACCCTGCCAGCCGTCGCGCCGGTAGCTGGAGCCGGTCGCGACGACGACGTGGTCCGGTTGCACCTCCGCGAGCAACGTGCCGAGGCTCTCCGGCGTCACGGAGACGTGGGTCCTGAGCGAGGCCCCGTTCTTCTCCGCCTGCCGCGCGAGCCAGCGCGCGATCTGCCCGTACTCCGCGCGGCCCGGCAGCGCCGCGAACGGGAGCACATGCCCGCCGACCTCCGGCCGCCGCTCGACGACGATCACCTCGTGCCCGCGCGCCGCCGCGACTCGCGCGTACTCGAGCCCGGCCGGCCCGCCGCCGATCACGAGCGCGCGCCGCGGGTCGTCAACCCGCGTCAGAGAGCCGGCGCCCCAGTGGCGCTCGCGGCCGACCTCCGGGTTGTAGACGCACTGGACGCGTCCGCCGCGGATGACGCTCCGCCAGCAGTAGTTCGCGGCGACGCAGCGGCGGATGTCCTCGGTGCGCCCGTCTCGCGCCTTCTGCGCCCACTCCGCGTCGGCGAAGAGCTGCCGCGCGAGCAGGATCGCATCGGCCTCGCCCGCCTCGAGGATCTCCTCCGCGATCTCCGGGTTCGTGATCCGGCCGACGAGGAGCACCGGCTTCGTCGAGACCTCCTTGACCTCCTTCGTGTAGCCGCGCTCCCACCCCGGCTCGTAGGTCATCGGCGTGTGGATGAAGGAGTGGTGGACGCCGGCCGAGAGGTTCACGTAGTCGACGTCCGCCCGCGTCTCGAGGTCGGCGACGATCCGCTTGACGTCGTCCATCTCCAGGTCGCCGGGCCAGAACGACGTCGAGTTGATCCGGTAGCCGAGGAACGGCTCGTCGCCGATCGCGCCGCGGATGCGGGCGAGCGCCTCGAGCGGGAAGCGCAGCCGGTTCTCGTACGAGCCGCCCCAGCCGTCGGTGCGGTGGTTGTAGAGCGGCGAGAGGAACTGCCACGGCAGGTAGCCGTGCGACATGTGGAACTCGACGCCGTCCAGGCCTGCCGCGATCGCGCGCCGCGCGGCGGACTCGAAGCAGCCCAGGATGCCCTCGATCTCGTCCTCCTCGAGCTCCTTCGGCATCGGCGCGTTCGGGTACTCGCCCGGCGGGACCTGGCTCGGCGCGACGAGATACCACTGCGCGTCGAAGTCGTAGGCCGGGTCCTTGTTCAGAACCGGCACGGCCCGAAGTCCGACGTGGAGCAGCTGGCACGCGAGCTTGCAGCCGTGCCGGTGGACGGCCTCGGCGACGCGGGCGAGCCCTTCGACCTGCCCGTCGCTCCAGAGGCCGGGGAAGTTGAACTCCGAGTAGAGCGCCTGCCGGTCGACGATCGTGCCGCCGATCAGGATGAGACCGCAGCCGGCCCGTGCACGCTCCTCGTAGTACGCGACGGCCTGGTCGGTGAAGACGCCCTCGTACGGGTCGGCCACCCAGGTCGGGCAGGTCGGGGCGAACACGACGCGGTTCGCGACCGTCGTGTTGCGGATCCGCCACTCGGAGAAGAGCCGCGGGTACGGCACGGCGCGGATTCTCGTGGATGATCCGGGTTCGTGCTGCGCGTGCTCTACCTGACGACGTCGTATCCCGCGCCGGACGACCCCGTGCGCGGGATCTTCGTGCGCGAATACGCGCGCGCGGTCGCGCCGTGGTGCGCGGTGCGCGTCGTCCATCTCGACCGAAGTCGCGAGGTCTCGGGGATCGAGCTCGACCGGCGCGACGAGGAGCCTCAGGTCGTCCGGGTCCGCTACCCCTACCGGCCGACGGGGCGCTCGGTCGTCCGGCACTTCCAGGCGGCGCGGCTCGGGCTGCGGGAGGTCGGATTCGCGCCGGACGTGATCCATGCGCACTTCTTCCTCGCGGCGGCGCCGGCCGTCGCATTCGGCCGCGCGCCGGTCGTGGCGACGGAGCACTGGAGCGTCTTCCTGCCGGAGGATCCGGCCCGGCTGTCGCCGCCAATGCGGCTCGCGGCGCGGCTCGCGCTCTCCCGCGCTGCCGTGGTGACGGCGCCGAGCGGAGCGCTCGCCCGGCGACTGCCGGTCGCGGCGCGGGTCGTGCCGAACGTCGTCGACCCGAAGCTCTTCTTCCCGGGCGAGGGCGGGCGCGAGCCGCGCCGGCTCCTCAGCGCCGGCCTGTTCTACGACGCGAAGGGCTTCGACGTCCTGCTCGACGCGGTGCGGCTCGTGCCGGGCGTACGGCTCGATCTCGTCGGCGACGGCGAGCTCCGGCCGGCGCTCGAGCGCCAGGCTGCCGGCCTCCCGGTCGAGTTCCACGGCCTCAGGACGAAGGCGGAGCTCGCCGAGTTGATGCGCCGCGCCGACCTCTACGTCTCCGCGAGCCGGTACGAGAACAACCCGGTCGTGCTGCTGGAAGCGCTCGCCACGGGGTTGCCCGTCGTCGGCACGTCCGTTGGCGGCGTCCCCGAGATCGTGGGTGACGACGGGCTGCTCGCGCCGCCCGGCGACCCGGCCGCGCTCGCGGCGCGGATCGAGGATGCGCTCGGGCGTACGTGGGCTCGCGCCGCGATCGCAGGGCGGGCCGCGGAGCGCTACGGAGCCGACCGCGTGGGCCGCACGCTCGCGGATCTCTACGAGGCGGTGGCCGGCGGCCCCACGAAATCCAAGTAACACAGTGTCACGAGCGAGCGAACGACAGCGTCGGGCCGCACGAGGGGCTTGTAACACTGTGTTACTTGGCTGGAGGGCGGACGAAGGCCCGAAGCCGTGCCCGCCGCCGCTGGCGGCGGAGCTGTCGCAGCCGCGCGTCGAGCGCGGGGCCGCGCGGCGCGGACTTCCGCAGGGCGGCGAGCGCCCCGTCCGTCATCCGCACGACGTCGGCGCTCATCTGCCCGCCGTGAACGCGGTACAGCAGCAGCACCTCGTCGACGTACGCGAACTCGGTGTGCGGCGCGAGCCGCAGCCAGAGCTCGTAGTCGGGCGACCCGAAGAGCGCAGGGTCGGGGTCGAAGGAGCCATGCTCCGAGAGCAGGGCGCGCCGCACCAGCACCGAGGAGCTGTAGACGAAGTTCTCCCGCACGAGCGCTTCCACCAGCGGCCCCGGCGGCCGCTCCACGGGCACGTGCACGCGCCGCCCGTCGATGAGGCGGTCCGCGTCCGTGTGCACGAGCCCGGCCTCGCCGGCCGCCGCGAGCTGGCGCGCGAGCTTCTCCGGCAGCCAGGCGTCGTCGGCGTCGAGCAGGGCGATCCACTCGCCGCGCGCCTCGCCGATCGCGACGTTGCGGAGCTGCGCGAGGACGCCCAGCCGGCCCGGCGACAACACGCGGATCCGGTCGTCGCCGAACGAGCGCACCACGTCCACCGTCGCGTCCGAAGAGCCGTCGTCGACGACGAGCAGCTCCCACTCGCCGAGCGTCTGCGCCAGCACCGACTCGACGGCCTCCCCGATCGTCGCCGCCGCGTCGCGCGCGGCCATGACGACCGAGACGGCCGGCGTCACGCGGCTGGCGCGGGCGCCGGCACGCGCCGCAGCGACCGGATCGCCCGCACGACACGGCCGACCTCGTCCGGCGACAGCGTGACGGCGGACGGCAGGCTCAGCCCGGTCTCGGCGAGCGCCTCCGCCACCGGGAACCGCTCGCCGCGGTCGTAGATCGGCTGCCGGTGGACGGGGATGAAGAACGGTCGGCTGTCGACGCCTTCCGCCTGGAGCGCCGCCATCAGCTCGTCCCGCGCGAGCCCGAACTCCGGCTCGACGAGCACCGAGTAGAGCCAGTGGACGTTCGTCGCCCACGGCTCGGCGGGCGGCAGGACGATCCCCGGCACGTCGCGAAGCCCTTCGGCGTAGAGCTCGGCGAGGCGCGCCTTCCGCTCGAGGATCGCGTCGAGCTTCTCGAGCTGCGCGACGCCGAGGGCCGCCTGGAGATTCGTCAGCCGGTAGTTGAAGCCGAGCACGGGGTGCCAGTAGCGGCGATCGGGGTCCATCCCGTGGTCGCGGAGCTGCCGCACGCGCGCCGCCAGGTCGGCCCGATCTGTCACGACCATTCCGCCTTCGCCGGTCGTGACGATCTTGTTCCCGTAGAAGCTGAAGGTTCCGACCGCGCCGAGGCTCCCCACCGGTCGCCCCCGGTAGCGCGCGCCGTGGGCCTCGGCGGCGTCCTCGACGACCGGCACGCCGAGCTCGAGCAGCGGATCGAGGTCGGCCGGATGCCCGTAGAGATGCACCGCGACGATCGCCTTCGTCCGCGGCGTGACCGCCGCCGCGGCGAGCTCGGGATCGATGTTCCACGTCGTCGGCTCGCTGTCGGCGAAGACCGGCGTCGCACCGCAGTACGTGACGGCGTTGGCCGTGGCGACGAAGGTCAAGGCCGGGACGATCACCTCGTCGCCGGGGCCGATCCCGAGCGCGAGCAGGGCGAGGTGAAGCGCGGTCGTGCCGTTCGAGACGGCGACCGCGTGCTCGACCTCGAACAGCTCCGCGAAGAGCTCTTCGAACCGCCGCACGAACTTTCCCGCAGACGAGACCCAGCCCGTCTGGACGCATTCGGCCACGTACCGGAGCTCCTCGTCCCCGAGGAACGGCTCCGCAACCGGCAGGTGCACTCGGCGATCGAGGAGCGCGACGTCGACGACGCGGCCGGCGTCGTCGAGCACCGGTACGACCCGGATCGGCTCGCTGAACAGCGCGGAGACCTCCTCCGGGCTCATCCGGACGTGGGCCGTGCGCGACGGCGGGTGCTCGACGTCGCCGATCCGCGAGTCGAGCGCACGGCCGCCGAGGAGCGCGCGACGGATGTCGCCGTCCGTGACGAGACCGCGGAAGCGGGCGTCCTCGACGATCAGGACGCTGCCGAGCTCGCCGCGATCGATCGCGGCCATGGCCTCGAGCAGCGTGGCCGAAGGGGACACGCTGATCGACTCGATGCGGGCACGGATGTCGTCGCTCACAGGCATGCGCTCAGCCACTCGACATGGTCGCGGAGGCGTTCGACGTTAGCGAATCTCGCCTCGACGACCACGTACTCGGCGGCGCTGTCCCGAACCGCGTCGAGCGCCCAGCTCCCCTCGCGCGCCGGCTCGTGGGCGTCGCGCGAGCCGTCGTTGTCGTGGAGATGGACGGCGTGGACGCGCCAACCGTGCCGCCGCGCGAAGTCCCGGCGATCGAAGCCGAGCGTGTGGGCGCTGACGTTGAGGTGGCCGGTGTCGAGCAGGATCGGCACGTCCGGCAGCGCCTCGAACTCCTCCGGCGTCTGGAACAGGAGCGAGCCGCGCGTCGCCTCGGTGCAGACGTTGTTCTCGACGAGCAGCTCGAGGCCGAGCTCGCGCGCCCGGGCGCCCGCAGCCTCGATCGAGTAGCGAAAGCGATCCTCTGCCGCGCGAACGTCTCCGCCCTCCGGGAAGACGAAGCTCGTGCCGTCGAAGCCCACGGGATCCGCCACGAAGCCCGCGTGCACCGAGTACAGCGGACTGCCCAGCCCGGCCGCGAGCTCGAGCGAGCTCGCGACGAAGGCGCGGCTCCGTTCGAGCACCGCCCCGTCCGGCGACGCGAGGTTGAGCACGAACTCGTCCGTCGGCGCCGGGAAGTAGTTGTGGACGAGGTAGTCGAGGCCGAGCTCGCGGAGGCGCTCGACGAGTCGGTCGCCCGGCGGGTCGCTCGCACCGAGCTCGACTCGCCGCAGTCCCGCCCGGCGGTATGCGTCGAGCGTCTCCCACAACCCCCCGGCGACGCACGCCGTCGAGGCGTAGACCCTCACGCGAGCAGCTCGCGCGCGAGCGGCGTGTCGGCGGAGATGTCCACGCGCGCCGTCGCCCCGACGACCTCGGAGAACAACCTCGGGTGGAGCCCCGAGAACGGGCGCCGGAGCGCGAGGTGCTCGGCTTCGATCGTCGTGCCGGCTGCGATGTCGACGGCGGCGAAGAGGCTCCGCCTCATCACGAACGCGTTCTCGAGCTCGCCCGGCGTCGGCCGCTTCCCGGGCTCGCCGAGCGCCGCCTCGGCCTCGCGGATCCGCTGCACCATCGAGCGGAACTGCCGCGGGTCGAGCGACGCAGCGTGATCCGGACCGGCCATCGTCCGGTCGAGCGTCAGGTGCTTCTCGACCATCACCGCGCCGAGCGCGACCGCTGCGACCGCCGCGGCATCGCCCTCGGTGTGGTCCGAGTAGCCGACCGGCACGCCGAACTCCCTGCGCAGCGCCGGGATCGTCCGCAGGTTCGCCTCGTCGACGCGCGACGGGTAGTTCGTCGTGCACTGGAGAAGGACGACGGGCGCGGCGTCGCCGATCGCGGCGAGCGCCTCCGCGATCTCGTCCGTCGTGGCCATGCCCGTCGAGACGACGAGCGGCTTGCCCTTCGCCGCCGCGTGCACGAGCAGCGGCAGCTCGACGATCTGCGCCGAAGCGAACTTGAACGCCTCCACGCCGGCCTCGTCCAGGAAGTCGAGCTCGTCCGCGGCATAGCACGTACAGAGGAAGCCGATGCCGTGTGCGCGAGCCGCCTCGATCAGCCGCGGGAAGGCGTCGAGCTCGAGCTCGAGCGCGCGCAGCATGTCGAGCTGGGACTGCCCCTCGTCGGTCGTCCGCAGCTGGTAGCCGGCCTTCGGCGCCGCGGCGCTCGCGACCTCCTCGGCGCGGAAGAGCTGGAACTTGACGACGTCGGCGCCTGCGTCGGCCGCCGCCTCGACGAGGCGCAGCGCGAGCCCGGCGTCGCCGTTGTGGTTGACGCCGGCCTCGGCGACGACGGTGCAGCGCCCCTCCCGGATCATGCGCGCGCACCCGCGGCCCGCGCGAGCAGCAGCTCGGCGACGGCGAGGTCGAGCTCGGAGTCGATGTCGGCGCTGCGCTCGAGCGGCATCACGTAGGCACGCACGTCGCCCCCGAACAGGACGTCGCGGACGGACGAGCAGCGCGCGACGTCGACCGCACCGTTCAGGCGGTAGACGTCTGGGAGCAGCTGCCGCCGGTCGGGGATCGCGTCGAGCAGCGGCACGAACCGGCCGTCGTCGAGCCGGCCCATCCAGTACGGGCTGTGCTCGGCGCGGCAGACCGAGCGGACGGCGTCGGCGCCGGTCTCGAGCAGCAGCTCGACGGCGGCGTCGATGTCGGCGACGGCGCGGAGCGGCGCCGTCGGGCGCAGCCAGGCGACCGCGACCGGCTCGGAGCCGAGCGCCGCGAGCGCGTGCCGGTAGACCGGCAGGTCGGTGGTGTCGTCGCGCGCGAGCTCGACCGGGCGGAGGAACGGCACCTCGGCGCCGGCGGCGCGCGCGACCTCGGCGATCTCCTCGTCGTCGGTGGACACGACGACGCGGTCGAGAGCAGACGCGAGCGCGGCCTCGACCGTCCACGCGATCAGCGGCTTGCCGGCGAGCTCGCGGACGTTCTTCCGGGGCACGGACTTCGAGCCGCCGCGCGCGGGGATCAGGCCGAGCGTCGCGCCCATGTCAGATTCGGGCGATGCCGACGAGCTCCTCGCCCTCCGGCTCCGGCTCGAACTCGTAGCCGAACGACTCGTAGAGCTTGATCGCGGCGATGTTGTCCGGGTAGACCTTGAGCCGCACGCGCCGCGCGCCTCGGAGCCGGGCGTACTTGTGCAGCTCCTGCATCAACATCCTGCCGAGGCCCTCGCGGCGGACCTGCGGATGGACGGCGAGGCCGAGCGACGGCACCTCGTACTCCTCGTCGAAGCCTCGCAACATCCCGTAGGCGAGGACGAGCCCGTCCTCGGTGAGCACGCGGTAGACGTTGTGGCCGTGGTAGTTGCAGAGATTCTCGGCCTCCTCCTCGGTGAGCGGATGCGGGTGGAACCACCGCTCGTCGCCGTTCGCGACGAGCGCCTCGAACAGCTCCGTCAGCGGCTGGAGGTAGACGATGCTGAGCGGCATGCCCTTCAGGGCCAAAGCGCCACCGTCCTGTCGCCCGAGCGCGAGGTCACGGCGGCGCCGGCGCGCCGCACTCGCTCAGGGTCGACGTCCACGCGCCACTCGAGCTCGCCCGTCCGCTTCGGGAAGAGCCGGACGAAGCGGCCGTCGTCGAGCTCGGCCGCGAAGAACGGCGCCGGCTGGAACGGCTCGCGGTCGGCGCGGACCGCGAGACCGTCGAGCTCGAGGCCGACTCGCTCCTCCTCGAGGCCGTGGAATCGCCGGTGCGCCTCGACCGCGGTGCAGGACCGCCACGGCACGCCGGTGCGCTTCGCGGCGGCGGCGAGCATCCCGTGGACGTCGTACGTCTCCGGTCGCATGTCCCGACAATCGTGGCTGAAGAAGGACATGACCCGCGAGTTGTCCGTTTCGGCCACCTCTCGAAAACACTCCTCCACGCCGTCCTCGTCGAGCCTGTTCACTCGCGACCGGAGGTCGAGCGACCGGTAGACGAGGCGCCGCATGCGCCCGGGCCGGAGGAAGTTCACGTGCGACGGATGGTACGGCTCCCAGCGCATCGGCGCGCCGTACCAGCCGAAGTCGGACAGGGGCGCGTCCGGACGCGACGCGCGGGAGACGCGGTTCGAGAAGTCCAGCAGGAAGACCTGCTCGAGCCAGTGCGACGCGGCCGCGTCCTCGATCGTCCCGCCCGCGCGAAACGCCTCCGGGAACTCGCCGCGCTCGAGGAGGCGCCGCGCGAGGATCGTGTTCCCCTCGTTGCTCGAGAGCCACGAGTCCGACCACTGATCGCCGACGCCGCTCGCCGGCGGCACGTGGTAGTGCCAGTAGAAGCCGTCGAGCGCGGTGGGGAGCGAGCGGAGCCGGTCGTACGTGTCGTGGTACTCGGTGACCTTCTCCTTCGGGTTCGTCCGGAAGCCCGTGAAGTCGAGCAGGAACCAGCTAAAGCGGTACGGCTCGCCGTGGCTGTCGGCATGGTCTCGCCGGAAGCGGTCGTCGGTCAGCTCCCGCAGGGAGACGAGGATCTCGTCCCAGGTGTCGAAGAACTCCCGGCTGCCGTCGGGCCGGCGGCGCGCATCGCCGCCGAGCGGCCCCTCGGTGTCGACGCAGTGGACGACGAGGACCTCCCGCGGGCGGAAAGCAGACGTTTCCCCCACGAGCCCCCTTGCCTTCAAAGTCACGCGACTTCGCGCGGTCTGCCTCCGGCCGCTCGAAGCGGCCTCCGGCGGCCGTCGATCTCTCGCCCATGAGCTGCCGCTCAACGGCATAGCTCCGGCTCGACGCTGGCCAGGTTCAGAAGGTCGCGCCAGTCCCAGCCGGCTCCGAGCCGGGCGGCGGCCGCCTCCGTCAGCTGCACCCATGCGAAGTCGCCGTACGGGCACGGAAGCTCGAACGCCGGCTCGCGGCCGGCGAGCCGCAGCGCGAGCGCCGGCGGCCAGCCGGCGGCCGGATCGCACACGACCGCGAGGCCGTCGAGCTCCGCCTGCAACGCCTCGAGCTCGGCGCGAAGCGACGGACGGACGCTCACGCGAGGGCCTCTTCGTAGGCGGCGATCGTCGCGGCGGTCACCCGGTCCCACCCGCAGAGCTCGCTGACGCGCGCTCGGCCCGCCGCCCCGAGCTCGCGCCGGAGCTCCGGGTCGCGCAGCAGCCGCTCGAGCGCGGCACGCAGCGCCGGCACGTCGCGCGGCGGGACGAGGACGCCCGTCCGGCCGTCCACGACGAGGTCGAGGTAGCCGCCGACGGCGGAGGCAACGACGGGCCGGGCGTGCGCCATCGCCTCGGCGCAGACGACGCCGAAGCCCTCGCGGTGCGACGGGCACGCGACGACGGCGGCGCGCGCATAGAGCGCGGGCAGCTCGTCGTGCGGGACGAAGCCGAGCGCCGCGGGAACGGCCCCCCGGAGCGGGCCGTCGCCGGCCACGACGAGCGGGAACCCGCGCGCCGCCTCGACGAGCTCCAGAATCCCTTTTTCAGGCGAGAGCCGCCCGGCGAAGAGCACCCCGGGCGGGCTCGCCTCGTCCCCGACGCTGTCGGGGACGTCCACGCCGCCGGGGATGACCCGGATCCGCTCGGCGCCGAGCAGCCGCGCCTGCTCCGCGAGCGCCTGCGACGGGCAGATGACGAGCCGTGCGCGGCGGAGGACCGCGCGTGCGAGGGACGGCGACCGCCACGCGAGCTCGACGTCGCTCCCCCAGAGCTGGAGCACGAACGGCCGCTTCGTCGCGAGCGCCACCGCGCCGGAGGGCAGCCAGTGCGCGTGGACGAGGTCGCAGCGCCGCGCTGCGCGCTGGGCGGCGCGCGCGAAGCTCGCGAGCATCGCGGGGAGGAGCGCCGCCCGCCAGGGTTGCGCCCGCAGGTTCCCGAGCACGCCGTGGCCGTAGGCGATCCCGAAGTGCCGGAACGATGCCGGGGAGACCACGTCGACCTCGACGCCGGTCGCACGGACGTGATCGACGGCCTCGGCCACGAACCGGCCGGCCGCGTCGCCGGGAGCGCGAGGGTAGGACGTGGTCAGGACCGCGACGCGCACGCCGGCGTCAGCGCAGCGCGAGACGGCGACCGAAGACGATCGGCGCGGCGAGCAGCAGGGTCGCGAAGGCGAAGAAGTAGTAGAACGACATCGTCAGGTAGAAGACGTTCGAGGCCATCGTCCCCGCGAGTCCGGCGCTGAGGCCGTACGCGAGCGGGCGCACGCGTGCGGACGCGGGGTCCCCGAGGAGCGCGAGCGCCCGCCCGATCGCGCGGGCGGCCTGGAGCCGCCTGAAGAGGTAGAGGATGAAGAGCGCGAACAGCGCAGTCCCGGCGAGACCGCTCTCGACGATCAGGGAGACGTAGAACGAGTGCGGGCCCCAGTTCGTCTTGCCGGTGACCAGCTCGTAGTAGACCGAGAAGTTGTTCAGCCCGAGCCCGAACAGCGGGTGCGAGTGCAGCACCTGCGGGACGAAGTCGTAGACGCTGAAGTGGACGGACGTCGAGTTGCCGCCGGTCTGGACGCGCGACTTGATGATCGTCCTGAAGTAGTGGTAGTTCGAGAGGATGACCGCCCCGAGGATCGCGACCGTCCCGCCCACCGGCACGAGCAGCGCCCGCAGCGAGATCACGCGGCGATAGGGCAGGAGCAGGACGATCACCCCGACGAGCAGCCCGAGCAGGCCGCTGCGCGAGAGCGTCGTCAGCTCGACGATCAGCAGGAACCCGATCGTCACCGCGAGCTTGGTCTTCCAGGGATGGCGGCGCTCGAGCCGTAGGTAGATCGGCGCGAGGGCGAGCAACGGCAGGATCAGCATCACGCCGAGGTGGTTCGGATCGCCGGTGAGCGCGTTCGGCCGGTACACGCTCGCACCCTCGATGGCGCCGTAGATGTTGATCGAGCTCGCGCCGCCCGTGAGCGGGGAGAGCACCGCGTGGTCGAGGTTGAACCCGGAGCGGGCGGCGAGCAGCTGCACGATGCCGTAGGCGGCGTTGAACACCATCCCCGCGCAGAAGACGCCGAACGCACGCCAGTAGAACTCCTCCGACCGCCGCGCGAGGTACGACACGCCGGCGGCGAGGAACAGGAAGTGGACGACGAACTTGAACATCCCCTTCGCGAACTGCGAGTCCCCCTGGGCCGAGTCGAGGTTGAAGAAGCCGACGAGGTAGACGAGCAGGAACGCCGTCGCGAACGCCGTCACGACCGCGGCTGTCACGGGCAGCCAGTGGTCCCGCCGACCGAGGCGGTCGAGCGCATAGACGAGGAGGAAGAGCACCGCGAGCACATCCACGAGCGCCACGCTCCCCGCCACGTTCCAGTGCACCTTCTCGAAGGTGACGCAGAACAGCGTCGCCAGGAACAGGAAGCGGAGGGCGCGGGTCACCGGCCGCTCACAGGCGCAGGAGGAGCTCGGAGAGCTCGCGGACGCGGGCCTGCCTGGACAGCCGCTCGCGCCACTCGGGAGCGAGCGGCCGGCCGTCGAGGTCGCCCGTCCGCCACTGCGAGACGAGCGTCTCGAGTCCGGCCCTGATCGCTGCCACGTCCTCCGGCGGCGCGACGATGCCCGCCCCGGTCTCGCGGATCAGCCCGGCTGCGGCGCCGTCCGGCGGAACGACCGCGAGGATCGGTCGCTCGGCAGCGAGGTACTCGAATACCTTGCCGCTGAGGACGCCGCGCCCGCGGCCGCCCGCCTCCGGGATCAGGAGCAAGAGCGCGTCCGACTCGCGCTGGAGCTCGAGCGAGCGACGGCGGGGAGCGTACGCGAGCAGCTCGAGCCGATCGCCGAGCCCGAGGCCCTCGGCCCACTCGCGGTCCGCGGGACGGAAGTCGCCGAGGAAGCGCGCCACCACGTCGAGGTTCGATTGTGCGAGGGCGGTCAGGAACGGGCGGGGATCGCGCTTGCCGAAGAAGCTGCCGCTGTGCGTGATCCGGAACCGGTCGCCGCGCCGGTACCGAAGGCCGGTGAAGTCGTCGAAGTCGCATCCGTTCTCTATCTTGACAACTACACCGGACGGAGCCAGTCCGCGGGCCTCCTCGGCGATCGCCTCCGACGCCGCGACGATCGCGTCGGCGTAGCGCGCGACGAGCCGGCCGACGCCGGACTCGATCTGCTCCTTCGCACGGACGGCCACGCTCTCGGCCCGCCGGTGCGGGTGCGCGAGCAGCGAGTCGCGGAGGTCGGCGACCCAGCGGGCCCCCGTTGCGCGCTTCACGGCCGCGCCGATCAGGTGGACCGAGCTCGGCGGCGACGTGGTCACGACGCAGTCGATGCCCTCCGTGCGGACGATCCTGATCGCCGCCGGAATCGCCGTCAGGTTCCAGCTCACGTTCTCGTCCGGGACGAGCAGCCGGCGGCCGAACAGCCGCACCTGTCGCGAGAGCCGCTCGAGCCCCTGCGTGCCGTGCAGCTCGTCGGCCGGCCGGCGCCCCTGCGGGCCGACGTACCGGGCACGGTGGATCCAGGCCTGCGTCGGCGGCACGAGCTCGTCGTCGCGATGGACCCACTTCGGATCGTCCGGCGCGAGCACGTGCGTCTCGATCCCGAACGACGGCAGGTGCGTCGCGAACTTCAGCGATCGCTGGACGCCGCCTCCGCCGGCGGGCGGGAAGTACAGCGTCACGAGCAGGACCTTCATCGCGGACGATCGTAGTGCGGGCGCACGGGCCTCTGTCACACTGGCCCGATGTCGCGGAGGGGGAGGCTGCGGAGCCTCGTCGTGCTGGCCGTCACCTGCGGGACCGCGCTCGCGGCGACCGTTCCCGGGCTGAAGGGCCCACTCAGCCGCCTCGCGAACTACCGCGCCGACAGCGCCGACCCGATCTGGGACCAGCCGGGCACGAACGGCGCGGCGCTACGCACGGCCGCGAAGCTCCTGCCGGACGACACGACCTACTTCGTCTGGCCGCGCGACGTCCACGACCTCGACGGGGCGGGCTTCCTGCTCTTCACGCCGGCGGTGCCGGTGTCGGATCCCGGCGAGGCGCGCTGGGTGCTCAGCTACAGGCAGCTGCCGCTCGTGCCGCCGGGCGTGCGGCCCGTCCGCGTCCGCCGCCTCGCTCCTGGCATCGCGCTCGTCGAGGTGCGGAGGGGCCGCTGAGCGTCGGCGACCTCGTCCTCGGCGTCGCCGGTCTCAACGCCGTCCTCCTCGCCGTCGGGTACTGCCTGCTCTCGCCGGCGCTGCGCGGACTGCGGCCGGCCGCCGTCGCGTCGTACGCCGGCGTCGCCCTGCTCGTGGGCGCGGGGCTGACCGGCGCCCTTCTCTGCCCGCTCGCCGTGGCCGGCGCGCGGCCGCGGCCGCTCGTCTTCTGGCTCGTCGCGGCGGCGCTCGCGGCGCTCGGTCTCGCGGCGTCGAGCTTCGAGCCGGTCCGGCGCCGGTTCGCGCGGCCGGAGCGCGGCGCCGCCGCCGCCGTGCGCCCCTGGCAGGACGTCCTCGCCACGGGCGCGGCCGTCGTCGTCGCCGTCGTCTGCGGGTTCGCCCTCGTCGGCGGCTTCCGCGCGTCGCCCTGGCTCGACGACACGTGGTTCTTCTGGGTCCCGAAGGGCAGGGAGCTGGTCGCGCACGGGCTCGACCTGCGGCTCTGGACACCCGGAGACCCCTACATCCAGTTCACGAGCCCGGACTACCCGCTCTGGTGGTCGATCCTGACCGGGGTCGGTCTCCGCTTCGTCGGCGCCGTCGACCTGCGCGCGGTCGACGGACAGCTCGCGATCCTGACGATCGGCTTCGCGGGTGCGCTCCCGCGGCTCCTCTGGGGGCTCGTTCGGCCGTGGCTGCTCTGGCCCGGAGTGCTCCTCCTCCTCGTATCGCCCGAGCTCCTCCGGCAGGTGCAGAGCGGTGGCGCGGACGTGCCCGTCGCGTGCTACGTCGTCCTCTTCGCAGTCGCGGCGGCGCTCTGGCTCGCGCGACGCGATGCGCTCGTGCTCGTGCTCGCGTTCGTGTTCGCGGCCGCCGCCGTCCAGATCAAGAACGAGGGGCTGCCGGAGATCGTGCTGCTCGGGGTCGTGCTCTGCGCCGCCGCCTGGCGGCGGCCCGTCGTCATCGCGTGGCTCGCCGGCGCCGTGGCCGCGGCCGTCGCGCTCGCCGTGCCCTGGCTCGAGTGGCGCCATTCGCACGGCGTCCGCGGCGAGGTGAACACGTCCGGGCTCTTCGACTGGAGCTACCTCGCCGGCCGAACGTCCCGGATCGATCCGACGCTTTCCGCCCTACGGCACGACCTGCTGAGCCCGCGGCAGTGGCTCGTCGCCGTCCCGCTCGCGGCCGTGCTCGCGGCCGCTGCGGCCCTCCGCACACGCCGCCTGCTCCCGCTCGCCCCCGTCCTCGCGCTCGCGCTGCTGTTCGCGTTCCTCGTCTGGGTCTACTGGGCCGACAGCCAGGACCTCGGCTACCGGCTCTCGACGTCGGGCTACCGCGTCGTCGACACGCTCACGCTGCTCGCGGCGGCGGCGTCGCCCGTGCTCGCCGAGGCGCTCGTCAGAGCCGGTAGAGGACGAAGCGGCGGTCGGCGTAGACGCGCGGAAGCGTCAGGGCGAGCTTCGAGCGCGCCCGGTTGACGAGGACGAAGCCGGCGCCGTAGCGGCGCGGAATCGCAAGGCGTCCCGTCCGGAAGAACTCGCGGGCGTCCCTGCGGCGGTCGAACGGCCGGTTCGCATGCGTGTTCGCCACGTGGCCGGGCAGCGCGGAGGCGACGTAGACGGGCGCGTAGGCAGCGACCGAGTAGCTCGTGTCGTCGTCGGAGAACACGATCGAGCCCTTCGGGACGTCGTGCCGGAGCGCTTCGACGAGGCCCGGTGTGAGCTGCTGCTTCACCGCGAGAGGACTCCAGCCCGAGAAACCGTCGACCGCGACTGGCACGACGAAGATCGCCGCGGCGAGGGCGGCGAGCTGCCCCGGCCGGTCGAGCTGTGCCCGTCCGGCGAGCGCGGCACCGGCGACGAGGGCCGCCGCACCGCCGTACGCCGCGATCCACGTGGCGAGGGCCGGGCCGCCCGCGCCGCCGTAGACGAAGCTGCCCGGGTAGGCCAGCTGCAGCGCGATCCCGGCAAGCAGGGCGATCGGCAGGACGGCGGCGCCGACGAGCCGCGCGGCCACGGCCGTGCCGCCCGCGAACGCGAACGAGAAGGGGAGGAAGCCGGCCGCGCGGCGCGACTGCGAGAGCGACACGGCGTCCGAGAAGTGCGTGAAGAGGAGCGGGACGAGGGCGATCGCGAGGACGATCAGCGAGCCGCCGACGACGAACGCGGCCCAGCGCCGGCGCGCGGCGAGCCCGGCCAGCGGGACGAGCGCGAGCGCGGCGATGGCGACGGCGCCGGTCCGGCCGAACAGCTCGGGCGCGAGCCGGAAGCTGTGGATCGAGTGGACGTCGATCTGGCCGGCGTACCGGTGCAGCTCGCGCAGGCGCTCGGCCGGACCCGGGTTGTGGGAGATCGTCTCCCGGACGAGCGGCAACAGCCAGAGCGCGAACGCACCCGCGGGGACGGCGACCGCGGCGAGGCCCAGCACGCCGCGGCCGAGCTCCGCCCGCGCGAACAGCGCCCGCGCGACGACGTACCCGACCAGCGGGATCAGGACGAAGAGCGCGTAGGTCGGATGCACGACGGACAGTCCGAGCGCGGCGGCGACGAGCGCGGCGAACCCGGCGGCGGACGGAGCCTCCGCGAACGTGAAGAAGAGGGCGACGACCGCGAGCGCTATCAGCTGCCGCGCGGCCGTCGCGGGCAGCGCGAGCGACGTGTAGGCGCCGCCGCGGCCGGGCGCGACCGCGATCGTCGTCGCCTGCGCCAGCATCGCGCCGAGCCCGAGCCAGGCCGAGCGGAAGACGGCGACGCCGGCCTCGTACGCGATCGCGAGCGCGAGCGGCGCGAACACGGTCGCCTCGTGCCGCAGGACGAGGCCCGCGTCGACGCCGGCGAGCTTCGTCACGAGGGCGAGCAGGAGGTGCCAGAGCGGGAACGCATAGCCGGGGTGGAGGCCGCCGTCGCGGAACTCGTCGACCGTCCTCAGCGAGAGGCTCCCGAAGGCGTCCAGCTTCCGGACGCGCGCGAGGTGGAAGAGCGCGTCGCCGCCGAGGGCCGGCGCGACGTGCCAGAGGGCGATCCCGAAGGCCACGCCGAGGAGGACGACTCCGGCCACCCCGGTCGCGGCGGAGGCGACCGGTCGTCGGAAGGCGAACGGCAAGGCCGCGAGCCCGACCGCGGCGTAGAGCCCGAGCGCGAGCCCGAGCGACGAGTGGGCCGCGAACATCACCGAGCCGGCGACGAAGAGGCCGGCGAGGCTCCAGGCGACGGTCGCCGAGCAGCCGGGCCGCCGGAGCGCCCGCGCGACGAGCGACCCGGGGACGAGCACGCAGGTCGTCGCCGCCCACAGGCGGAGCCCGAGTCCGACGCCCTCGCCGGGCAGCAGCCGCGCGACGCCGAGCGCGGGCAGCGCGGCGAGCTCCCAGGGGATCCGCCTCACCTGCGAGTCTCGAGCAGCGCGGCGAGCGACACGCCCGAGAGCCGTGCGGCCGCGTCCCGGTACATCCGGCCGCGCTCGCCGCGGAAGAGGACGCCGCGCAGCCGCAGCGCGGCGACGAGGAGCCGCCGCGCGCGCTCCGCCTCGCGCCGGCCGCGGTGCTTCGCGAGGAAGCGGAGGTGGCCGCGCAGGTTCTCGAGGAAGAAGCGCCCGCCGTGGCTCGCGCCGCCGACGTGGACGCACTCGGCGCCGGGGAAGAAGAGCACCTTCCAGCCCGCCGCGCGGAAGCGGTAGCACCAGTCGGTCTCCTCGCTGAAGAGGAAGAAGTCCTCGTCGGCCGGCCCGACCGCGTCGACGGCGGCCCGCCGCACGAGGAAGCAGGCGCCCATCAGGAACTCGGCCTCGTAGACGGCGTCGTGGTCGAAGCCGCCGGCGTAGAAGGCGTTCAGGGCGCGCGAGCGCGGCGCGAGCTTGCGCAGGAAGAGGTATTCGGTCGCGAGCCGCCACACGGTCGGAAAGCCGCGCACGGAGCGCTGCAGGCTGCCGTCCGGGTTCCGCAGCCGGGGCCCGACGACGGCGGCCTCCGGGTGCGCGTCCGCGAACTCGACGAGCCGCGCGGCGGCGTCGCCCACGAGCCAGGCGTCCGAGTTGAGGACGACCGCGTAGCGGCCGTCCGACTCGCGCAGGCCCGCGTTCCAGCCCGCGGAGAGGCCGCGGTTCTCCTGCTCGACGATGCGGACGGCCGGAAAACGCTCGCGGACGAGCTCGAGCGTCCCGTCCGTCGAGCCGTGGTCGACGAGCACCGTCTCGAGTCCCCGGACGCTTTCGAGGCAGCGCTCGAGCCAGGGCAGGCCGTTGTAGGCGACGACGACCGCGGTCAGGTCAGCCACGCGGGACGCGCGAGAGGCTGGGCCGGACGGCGCCGCGGACGTTCTCCCACGCGTAGATCGCGGCGCCCGGCAGCGCGAGCCCGATCGTGACGACGAAGAACAGGAAGCCGGTCGCGAACGCCGCGTCGGCGCCGACGTGGAGCTTGCCGAGGAAGTTGACGAAGAACGCCTCGCGCACGGCGAGGCCGTTGATCGTGAACGGCACGAGCATGACGAGGAAGAGCATCGGGCCCATCACGTAGTACGGGCGCGGCGGGAGGTCGACGCCGACCGCCTTCCCCGCGAGCCAGATCGCGAGCACGCGCAGCGCCTGGATCGCGGCCGTGACGAGGAAGACCCAGACGAGCAGCCGCACGTCGCGGCGGTACGAGTGCATGCCCTCGTACACGGCGCGAAGCGGCCGCTCGAGCCGCAGCCGCCGCAGCAGCGGGACGGTTCGCGCGAGTGGCCGGCGGATCGAGCGCGAGAAGAGGACGACGCCGAGGACGGCCGTCCCGACGACGAAGGCGAGCTCGGGCCAGACGTAGGCGCCGACGTCGTAGCGGCCGATCGCGAGCACGAAGCCGATCGCCGCGAGGACGAGTGTCGCGGCGCCGCCGAGCGCGCGCTCGAGCAGGATCGAGCCGGCGATCGGGCCGGCGCGGCCGGGGTGCCGGCGGGTCGTCTCGTAGATCCGGGCCGCGTCCCCGCCGATCGACGTCGGCAGCACCTGGCCGGCGGCGTACGAGACGAAGTACGTCCGCGTCAGCCAGCCGAGGTTGTCGTGGATCTCGCGCGCCCGGAGCAGCGCCTGCCACCGCCACGCCATCGGCCAGACGGTGACGACCATGATCGCGAGCGACAGGAAGAAGTAGCCGACGCGGGCATTTCCGAGGATGTGCGCCGTCTTCCCGACGTCGATCTTCCAGAGGATGTACGCCGTCGCCGCGGCGGTGACGACGAGGCCGCCGACGACGCGGATCGCCCGGCTGCGAGTCACGAGGTGAAGGCCGCGTGCACGCGCCGGAGGGCGGCGATCGCGTCCTCGACGTCGCCGTCCGAGTGCGCGGGCGAGAGCGGCAGCGAGAGCACCTCGGCGCCGGCTCGCTCGGTGACCGGGAGCGGCGCGCGCAGCGGGAACCGGTCGCGGTACGCGGACAGCTGGTGCACGGGCAGGAAGTGGATGCTCGTCCCGATCCGCTCCTCGCCGAGCGCCCGCTGGTACTCGTCGCGGGTCGCGCCGGCACGCTCGGGGTCGATCCGGACGACGTAGAGGTGGAGCGCGTGCGTGTCGCGCGGGTCGCGGGCGAGCGGCTCGATCCCGTCCAGCTCGGACACGGCCGCGTCGTACATCGCGAAGTGCCGGAGCCGGATCTCGCGGTGCCGCTCGAGCTTGTCGAACTGGCAGAGCGCGATCGACGCGAGCACGTCCGAGAGGTTCGCCTTGTAGCCCGGGACGACGATGTCGTAGAGCGAGCCGTGGCCGCGACGCATGAACCGGAGGTCGTCGATCGCCTGCGCGACGTCGTCGTCGTTCGTCGTGATCAGCCCGCCCTCGCCGGCCGCCACGTTCTTCGTCGCGTACAGCGAGAAGCACGTCGCCTCGGACAGCCCGCCGACCTTGCGGCCGCGGTAGGCGGTCTCGACGGCGTGGGCGGCGTCCTCGATCAGGGGCGGGCCGAGCGCGTGGAGCGGGTCGAGGTCGGCCGGCTGGCCGGCCAGGTGCACCGGAAGGATCGCCTTCGTCCTCTGCGTGACGAGCTCTGCGACGCGCTCCGGGTCGACGTTCAGGTCGGACTCGCGGACGTCGGCGAAGACGGGGGTCGCGCCCGCGTGGACGATCACGTTCACGGTCGCCGGCCAGGTGATCGACGTCGTGACCACCTCGTCGCCGGGGCCGACGCCGAGCGCGAGCAGCGCCAGGTGGAGCGCGGCCGTTCCGGAGGCGACCGCGAGCGCGTGCTTCGCGCCGACGTAGTCGGCGAAGCGGCGCTCGAGCTCGGCGGTGCGCGGGCCGGTCGTGAGCCAGCCGGAGCGAAGTGTTTCCGCGACGGCGGCGATCTCCTCCTCGCCGATCGCGGGCGGCTGGAAGGAGAGGAACGTCTCGCGGCGCGCCGTCAGCTCCTGCACGGCGTGAAGCGTACTCAGGCCGCGTGGCGGGCGAGGAGCCCGGGCGGCCCGATCATGCGAAGTTGTCGCGGATGCGCGCCGCGATCGCTCGCGCCTCGTCGGCGGCGATCGTCTTCTCGGCGAACCTCTCGGCCTGGCGCCACGGGTGGCTGCGGAGGTCGGGGTCGCCTTCGTAGCGGGGGACGATGTGCCAGTGCACGTGCGGCTCCGCGTTCCCGTAGCACGAGTAGTTCACCTTCCAGGGCCGGAACGTCCGGTCGACGGCCCGCGCGGCCCGCATCACCTCGCGGAAGTGCTCGCCCTGGACGTGCGGCGGGAGCTCGAAGGGCTCGCGGACGTGCCGCTTCAGCAGGACGAGCGAGTCCTCGTGGAACTGGTGGTCGCCGACGACGAAGAACGAGTGCTCCAGCTCGGCGACCAGATGCGGGTTGCGGCCCTGCTCCGCGAGCGCGACCCGCTCGCAGATCAGGCACGCGCCGGTCACCGACTCGCCGTCTGGCGCGTCCAGTCGAGGCACGTGCCTCGGTCGCGGACGAGCTCGTGCCGGCCGGTCGGGACGTCGACGAACAGGGTCTTTCCGTACGTCGACGCGTCCCGACCCTCGACGTAGAGCCAGCCGCGCGGCTGGACGTCGCGTGCGCGGCACGCGAGGCCCGAGTTCGCAGGCGTGTTCCCCGGTTTCGACGGATCGTCGATGTTCGGAAAGTCGGGCTCGAGCGTCGGCGAGGGCACCGCGTACAGCGTCCGGTCGTGCCAGAGCAGCTCGACGGCGCCGCTGAGATCCCACGACGCCGAGAAGGTGAAGACGAACGGCGCCGTCTGCCCGGGCTGGCCGAACGTGTAGATCCGCGTCCCGGACGGCGGCCTTCCGGCCTCGCGGACGGCGGCGAGGGTCTGCCGGTCGATCGCGGCGGCGCGGTCCCACGTCTGGCGGTCCTGGTTCAGCTGGTCGATCCAGAGCCCGGCCAGCGAGCCGACGAGGGCCGCGCTGACGGCCGCGCCGAGCCAGCGCCGCCCGGCCGCGGACGCGACGAGCATCGCGAGCGCGTAGACGACGACGGCGAACCCGGTCGCCGCGGCGATGTTCGTCCGGTTACCGGTTCCCTGGCGAAGCGGCGTGTAGAAGGCCGACGACGAGACGAACGGCAGGTAGCCGGCGCCGACCGCGACGACGCCCGCGGCGAGGATCGCGAGCCAGCGGCGCAGCGGGCCGCGGGTCGCGGCCGGCACCCGACCGGCGAACGCGGCCGCGAGCGCGACCGCGACGACGAGAACGAACGCCCAGAACGGGATCCGCGCGCCGCCCGTCTCGATCCCGAGGTGGGTCAGCAGGATCCGGCCCTCGCCCTGGAGCAGGCGTGCTCGGTCGACGAGGTGGCCGACGGAGACCGACGCCGCCTTCGTGTGGTGGAGGTAGACGACCTCTGGGACGATCAGCGCGAGGTCGAAGACCCAGCGGCGGAGCGCGGCTCGCCAGGGCACGCGCAGGCGGTAGAGGAGCACGCCGACGAGCACCCCGCCCATGGCGACCTCGTAGGTCAGCAGGCTCGCCGCGTAGCAGGCGAGACCGCCGAGATGCCAGGCGTAGGAGTCGCGTCCGCGCAGCCGTAGACCTCGCAGGGTCAGCAGCACGCCGCAGGCGTAGAGGCCGACGCCGAGCTGGCCGTACGCGGCCGACGTCCAGAGTCGCGGCGCGTCGGCCGCCGGGAACAGGAGGACGAGGAGGGCGATCGCGCCGGCGTGGACGAGTTCGAGGCCCAGCCCGCGCAGGACGCAGTAGACGGCCGTCGACATGAACGCCGCGAGCACGAGCGCGAACGCGAGCTGCAGGCCGACGTGGTTCCCGAGGATGCCGAAGGTGAGGGCGAAGTAGATCGCCTCGCCGGGCCGGCTCCCGCCGTAGGACGTCGACGATCGGAGATAGGTCCAGGCGGTGTGGAAGAAGCCGCCGAGCCGCTCGTGGTCGGACGCCCACGTCCAGTCGTCGAGCATGAAGCCGCCGTTCGCGACGTGGGCGCCGAGGATCGCGAATCCGACGACGAGGAACGCCGCGGCGGCGACGCCGGCCTCGCGCCAGCCGAGCCCGGCCCGCGTCCAGGCGCGCTCGCCGATCACACTAGGAGTGGTTGGCGGAACGGCGCTCGTCGCACGGGCGTGCCGGAGGTCGTGATGCCAGGGGAAGGCTGCAGCCTTCCGCCGAGACGTTGGCCCACCCACCCGCGTCGATACGGGCGCGAATTGGCGCGACCGAGGAGACGGCAGCTCGGCCTCCAGCGCGTTCGGGCGGCATGGACTCTGTTCCGCCAAGCCCTCCCTGCGCTTCGGCGTCGGCCGTGACGAAGCGGACGAGCCCGATCGCGCGCGCGGCGCGGTCGAGCGCGTCGTCGCGCGAGTCGCCGACGGCGAGCACTGCCCCGGCCCGGTCGGCGCCGCGCCGAAGCGGCTCGAGCACCGAGCCGGCATCGCGGTAGATCCGGACCCGGCGCACGCCCGGCGAGGCTCCGGCCTCCTCGACCCCCTCGACCGCCCGCAGCTGTCCGGCGGGCGCCACGATGAAGCGCACGCACGCGCCGCCAGCCTGCGGCGTCGGCTCGAACGCCGCGGGGTCGATCTCCTCGCCGAGCGCCGCCGCCAGCGCGAGTCCGTTCAGATCGACGCCGAGAGCCGCCTGGCAGAGCTCGGCGTCGTGCCCGCCGCCGAGGCGGGCGGCGAGCTCGCCGACGCGCGCACCGCCGGGCCCGACCAGAACCTGCGTGTACGTCGGCCCATCCTCGATGCCGAGCGCGGCCGCCGCCGCGCGCGCGACCTCGACTGCCGCGCCGGCCGGTTCCGCGGTCGGCCACGCGTGCGCGAGCGCGACGCCGAACGCGGGCGGATCGGCGACGAGCCGGTCGGTCACCGTCAGCGGCTGGAATCGCCCACCGGCCGAGAACCCGTTGACCGTGACCTCCCGGCCCTCGACGAGCTCCTCGACGAGGACGAAGCTCGCCCTCGCCGCCTCGAGCGCGGCCGCGAAGGCGGCCGCCAGCTCGTCCCGCGCCGGCACGACCGCGAGCCCCTTCTGGCCCTGACGGTCGGGTGCCTTGACGACGCACGGATACCCGAACGCTTCGGCCGCCTCCTCGGCCTCGGCCTGCGACGAGCACGCCCTGTAGCGCGCGGCCGGCACGCCCGACGCCGCGAAGCGCTCCCGCTGACGCATCTTCGACGTCGCGAGCAGCGCCGTCTCCGGCGAGATGGGGTGCCGCAGGCCGAGCCGTGCGGCGACTCGCGCCGCGATCGCGACGGGGAAGTCGATCCCCGGCGCGACGATGCCGTCGACGCGCTCGGCCTCGGCAAGCCGGCCGATCGCGGGCTCGTCCTCGTTCGAGACGATCGCCCGCCGGTCGGCGTGGCGGAAACCGGGGGCCGCCGGGTTCCGGTCGACGGCGATGACGTAGAGGCCCTGCGCCCGCGCCGCCTCGAGCAGCCCGAGCTGCGCGGCGCCCGCGCCTAGGACGAGAAGACGCTTGCCTTCCGGCTGCGGATGCCCCTCCACCAGGCCTCATTGTCGCGGTACCACTCGACGGTACGCTCGAGGCCCTGCTCGAAGGACGTCCGCGCGCGCCAGCCGAGCAGGCGCGAGGCCTTGTCGATCGAGCCGATGTGACGCTCGACCTGGCCCGGCCGCTCAGGCACGTTCACCTTCAGCGACGCCGGCTTGCCGAGCAGCTCGAGCACGAGGTCGGCGATCTCGGCGACGCTGATGTCGACGCCGGTCGCGACGTTGACCACCTCGCCGGCGACGGCGCCCAGGTCTGCGTCGATCGCGGCCTCGATCGCCTCCGCGTCGTCGTCGACGAACAGCCAGTCGCGCGTCGCGTGGCCGTCGCCGTGCACCGTGAGCGGCTCGTCCGCGAGCGCGCTCGTCACGAAGCGCGGGATGACCTTCTCCGGATGCTGCCGCGGCCCGTAGTTGTTGAACGGCCGCAGGATCACGATCGGCAGGCCGTAGGTGACGAAGTAGGAGTACGCGAGCCGGTCGGCACCCGCCTTCGTCGCCGCGTACGGGCTGCGCGGGTTCAGGGGATGCCCCTCGTCCATCGGCGCCGCCTCGGCCGTTCCGTACACCTCGCTCGAGGAGATCAGGACGAACCGCTCGATCGGCGCGGCCCGGATCGCGTCGAGCAGGATCTGCGTCCCCTCGACGTTGGTCGTCACGAACTCGCCGGCGCCCTCCTCGATCGACTTCTCGACGTGCGACTCGGCGGCCGCGTTGACGATGACGTCGACCTCCTCGACGATCCGCCGGACGAGCTCGGCGTCGCGGATGTCGCCGTGCACGAAGGAGAGCCGCTCGTGCGACATCACGTCGGCGAGGTTCTCGAGGTTGCCGGCGTAGGTGAGCGCGTCGAGCGACACGACCTCATGCGGCGTCGCCGCCAGCAGGTGCCGGATCACGTTCGACGAGATGAACCCGGCGCCGCCGGTGACGAGGACTCGCTTCGCTCTGGACATGGGCGCGAAGGGCGATCTTAAGCCCTTCGCGCCCACACGCGGCGCTCAGCCGCCGAAGGAGATCTCGCTGCCGTCCTCGGCGAACGTCTTCGCGCCGGCCGGCAGGACGCCGATTCCGTCCAACTGCTCGATCGCCTCGAACACGTGCAGCGTGTTCGCCGGGATGACGAAGACGTCGCCCGCGGCGGCCTCCCCCACCTCGTCGCCGATCGTGTACCGGCAGGCGCCGGAGGCGAAGAACAGCACCTCCTCGCGGTCGTGCTTGTGCGGCGGAAAGGTTCCGCCCGCCGGCACGATCCCGCGCATGACGACCGACTCGGTCGCGCCGTTCGCCGGGCTCGCGACCAGCTGGAGGGTCGAGCCGTACACCTCCATGCTCGGAATTTGCGCGGCGCGCGTCAGGGGCATCTCGGATCCTTTCTCCCGGAGGTTGACGCGGCGTATTCGCCGGACCCGCTCGCCCGGTTCAGAGCTCGCGCTCGATCGTGTAGAGCGGCCGGCCCTCGACGTCGCGCTGGATGCGGCCGAGGTACTCGCCGACGAGGGCGAGGATGAAGCCCTGGATCCCGAGGACGAAGAGGATCGCGACGCCGCCGAACAGCGGGCCGGGGAAGTTCGAGTTGTCGACCCAGTAGCCGATCCCGTACGCGCCGAGGCCGACCGCGAGCAGCGTGCAGACGGCGCCGAGCGCGACGCCGATCCACTGGATCGGCTGCGGCCAGAAGCCGGCGAGCACATGGAGCGCAAGCCGTGTGAGCCGGAGCGGCGAGTAACGCGATTGGCCGGCTCTGGCCGAGTGGGCCACGTCCACCTCGACGACGCTCGCGCCGGCCGAGAGGATCAAGGCCTTCGTGAACTTCTGCTTCCCGATCGAGCCGAGCATCGGGACGACGGCGTCACGCCGGTAGGCGTTGAAGGCGCAGCCGAAGTCCGAGATCTCGACTCCCGTGAAGCGGCGGAGCATCCCGTTGATCAGCCGCGACGGCAGCGTCCGACCCCACGAGTCGTGGCGCGCGACGCGCCGGCCGCTCGCGACGTCGCTCCCGGCCTCGACGGCCGCGATCAGCCGCGGGATGTCCTCCGGCGAGTTCTGGAGGTCGCCGTCCATCGTCACGACGATGCCTCCCCGCGCGCGAGCGAGGCCGGCGTGCATCGCAGGGTGCTGGCCGAAGTTCCGCTTGAGCCGGACCGCCCGAACGCGGCCGTCGGCCGCGTGGAGCCGCTCGACGAGGTGGAACGTGCCGTCGGTGGAGCCGTCGTCGACGAGGATCAACTCGAACGGGCGCTCCGCGAGGGCGGCGACGGTCCGGCGGTAGAGCTCGTCGACGCTCGCCTCCTCGTTGAAGAGCGTGACGACCACCGAGACATCCGGCACCGCCGCGTCGCCGTCGACTCCGGCGACGGCCGAAAGCTCCTCCATCCTGGCCATTTGCAGGCGAAGACCCTATCGTGCCGCCGTGCTGCTCGTCGCCCACCCGCAGGGTCGCGTCGCGGTCGCCCAGCCGTCGCACGGCTGGATGTGCGGGCAGCTCGGCCGCGCGTGGGGCAACGAGCTCGCCGGCACCGTCGAGCCGTACGAGGAAGTCGTGCTCGCCGCGGAGCAGCACGACGCCGTCTGGACCGACTGGGAGCTCGCGCCGACGCTCGACCGGGAGACGGGGCTCCCCCACGCCGTCTTCGACGTTCCCATGGCCCTGAGGCTCGAGATGTACGACCGGGCGCCGGGCGAGCTTGCGGTGCAGAGCCGCTACGCGGCGCTCCTCGTCTCGCTCTTCCGCGTCTCGTTCTTCGACGTCCGCGAGAGCGGCGAGGTTGGCGCCTACCTCGCGCGGGCGCGGGCGCAGCAGGCCGAGCTCCGGGCGACGCTCGCTGCCACCGACGACGAGATCGGGCGCAACTGGCACCTCCTGCGCGTCTGGGACACGCTGTCGCTCGACCTCCTCGTCGACCGGATCCCGCGTGTCCGCGAGGGCGTCCCGGCTGCCGGCGGCGGCCGGATCGACGTGACGATCGACCGGCGCGGGCCGGAGTACACGCTCGACCCGTGGCCCTTCCGGGACGACCGCGTCGTCCTGCGAACCGAAGGCCGCCTGCTCGAGAGGAGATTCGACGACGAGCAGCGCATGCGCGAGGCGCTGCAGCGCGCGCCGTGGGTCGACCTCGAGTACGAGCTCGTCCCGACCGGCTCGCGCGCCCGCTGACGTCGACGCCGCGCGCCTGGAGCGCGCGGGGTCACGCACCGCCCGAGCCGCCGCCGCGGTCGCTGCACCTGGTGCACCTCTCTGCACGTAGAGGTTCACGGGCGCGCGCGCCCGTGACACCCCACCCAGAGGGTGGGGGACAAGTCCCTACTCGAAACGTAGCGTGGATCGCGCGCCACGACTGTGCCGATTCGGTGTCGATTTCTCCCCAGCGTGGACAGACGGGGTGGCCCTCCCTGTCATCCTCCCGGCCGAGAGCGCGAGCCCGAAAAAAGGAGACCCGATGACATACGTGGCAGCCGACGATCGCTACGAGCAGATGGCCTACCGGCGGTGCGGGCGGAGCGGCCTGCAGCTGCCGGCGATCTCGCTCGGCCTGTGGCAGAACTTCGGGCACGAGCGCCCGCTCGAGACCGGCCGCGCGATCGTCAGGCGCGCGTTCGACCTCGGGATCACGCACTTCGACCTCGCGAACAACTACGGGCCGCCGTACGGAACCGCGGAGGAGACGTTCGGCGTCCTCATGCGCAAGGACCTCCGGCCGTACCGCGACGAGCTCGTGGTCTCGACGAAGGCCGGCTACGACATGTGGCCCGGCCCGTACGGCGACTGGGGCTCGCGAAAGTACCTGCTCGCGAGCCTGGACCAGAGCCTCCGCCGGATGGACCTCGAATACGTCGACATCTTCTACTCGCACCGCTTCGACCCGGAGACGCCGCTCGAGGAGACCATGGGGGCGCTCGACAGTGCCGTCCGCCAGGGGAAGGCGCTGTACGCCGGAGTGTCGTCCTACTCGGCCGAGAAGACGCGCGAGGCGGCGGCGATCCTGCGCTCGCTCGGGACGCCGCTGACGATCCACCAGCCGTCGTACTCGCTCCTCAACCGCTGGATCGAGGGCGGGCTGCTCGACGCGCTGGGCGATGAGGGCATCGGCTGCATCGTCTTCTCGCCGCTCGGGCAGGGGATGCTCACCGATCGCTATCTCGAGGGGATCCCCGAGGGCTCGCGGGCGAGCCGGGCCGGCTCGTTCGCCCCTGAACTGCTCACCGACGACGCGCTCGCGAAGGTGCGCGCCCTGAACGAGCTCGCACGCCGGCGCGGTCAGACGCTCGCGCAGATGGCGCTCGCCTGGACGCTGCGCGATCGGCGCGTGACGTCGGCGCTCCCCGGCGCGAGCAGCGTCGCCCAGCTCGAGGCGAACGTCGGCGCGCTCGAGCGGCTCGACTTCTCGGGCGAGGAGCTCGCCGAGATCGACCGCTACGCGACCGACAGCTCGATCAACATCTGGTCGGCGTCGAGCACTCCCTGAGCCCGCGCCGGCGCCCCGCTCAGAGCGGCGCGTCGAAGAGGCCGAGCCAGGCGGAGAGATCCTGCTCGACCGGGAGCTCGCCCTCGAGCTTCGCCTTCAGCTCGAGCTCCTCGGCGTTGTCGCGCTCCTTGTCCTTCCCGGTCGGGACGAACGGCCAGAACGTGCCGCGCTTGAAGCCGTAGACCCAGTAGACGGGATGCCCCTTGCCGTCGAACCGGAACGCCGCGGCGAGCAACCGATCGCCGAACCCGCGGCTCTGCAGCTCCGACGCGATCAGATGCGCCGTCGTCACGAGGTCCTCGAAGTCGGGGTCGCGGATGACGAGCCACTCGAATCCGAACTCGTCCGACTTCCGGTCGACCTTCGAGCCGGAGTCCTGCGCGACCTTGTCGAGCAGCTCCTGGAGCTCGTTCTCGGCGCGCACGAACTCGGCCGCGGAGAGCGGCTTGAAGACGACGCCCGCAGTGCCCGCCGTCTTCAGCCCCTCGAGCTCGAGCGTGACGTTCGCCGTCGAGAGCGCGAACAGCCGGTCGTCGGCGGCGGGCTTCAGCTTCTTCCGCCCGAACAGGATGTCCGTCAACCCCACGGCACGAGGGTAGCGGCGGACGTGGCGGTCTGGTCCATCGTGTGCCGAAGCGCCTGCGACCGAGATCGTCCCGACGCGGGCCACGGCCGGCCGCCGGACGCCGCGCGACGCCCACCCGGGGGAAGCCGGCTCCCGCTCGCGCCCTAGGGGCCTGTCCGGTAAGGGGACGCGATGGATGACGCGCGGCACGTGGTGCGATGCAAGGACGCAGGGAGCGCCAATACGAGCACGTATTGGCGCGACCGAGGACGCGGCAGCGCGCCGCGTGACGCCGTCAGGC
>Ga0070741_10002589_pt1 | contig 47882 bp, 49 predicted proteins | sample Coa_R1_4_FD_66440 | JGI IMG/M metagenome (GOLD analysis project Ga0070741, IMG submission 66440) | Surface soil microbial communities from Centralia Pennsylvania, which are recovering from an underground coalmine fire - Coalmine... | ecosystem: Environmental > Terrestrial > Soil > Unclassified ... | reverse complement strand
AAGGACCAGGAACGAAAGAAGGAAGAAGAGCTTTCAGCAGAAGTTCGGAAGAAAAACCCACCGGAAGAAAATACAATTTCAAACCGGCGCCGTTACTGCATTTTCATTCCGCCGCTGACAACTAGACAAGTGACAACTGCGCTTCTCGGTAAATGTGAGGTTTCGGGGGCCATGTATGAAAACCCAGACGGTTCGCCGCTCAAAATCCAAGCAGATTTTTTTGGCAAACCTCGCCACGCACGGCACCCGACTCCAGGCCCATTCGAGAATGCGTCACCAGGCCCGCTCCAGTTCGGGTTGCAGTAGCCTTCTCGACTGCAAAATCACGTTCGGAGCTCGTCATCCGACTGTAGTTCACTACACTTGGGGCATGAACCAACCCCAGCAATGGATAACGCTACTTCTGGCGCTGACTGCTATGAATGCTTCGGCGCAGCTCAACGCGGGAAACCCCCTCGGGGACCTCGAAAAGCTGAAGGATTTCCAGACGATGCGGACTTCGTCCTCAGACCCGGATTGGAAAAATGGCAATTCAGATTCCCGGCCAATTGAACCTGGTGGGGCCTTGACTTTGGCGACGCTCGACGGTCCCGGCCAAATCGTACATATCTGGTGCACCATCGCTCATCCGGATGCGTTCTACTCGCGCTTATTGACGCTGCGCATGTATTGGGATGACGAGCAGCATCCAAGCGTGGAATGCCCAGTCGGGGATTTCTTCGGGATCGGGCACGGTGTCGACAAACCTTTTACCTCACTGCCCATTCGGGTCAGTTCCGACGGTCGTGGACGGAACTGCTATTGGCCTATGCCATTCAGGAAGAAGGCGCGCATCACGGTCACGAACGAGAGCGCCAGAAGGTGCGACGCGTTTTATTTCTATATCGATTGGCAGAAGCACCCGAGTATCTCCCAGGACAGCGCTTATTTCCACGCGATGTACCGCCAGGAATATCCCTGCATCATGGGCCGCAATTACCTGCTGGCCGATCTCGAAGGTCGAGGCCACTATGTCGGCACCATCCAAAGCGTTTACCTGGTTTCACCAGGGTGGTACGGGGAAGGCGACGATTTCTTTTTCATCGATGGCGAGAAAGAGCCTAGCCTGCGCGGCACCGGCACCGAGGATTATTTCTGCGATGGATGGGGGTTTCGCGAGCAATCCGGGCCTTTTTACGGCACCCCGTTATGGGAAGGCTTTGACACGGGAGATCGCGGGACTGCTTATCGCTTCCACATTGCCGACCCGGTGGTTTTTCGAAAATCGCTTCGCGTGGAAATCGAGCACAAAGGCTCTCAGGTGTTTCCGGATGGCAAGTTCGATGGATTCATCGAGCGCGATGATCTCATGTCCAGTGTTGCCATTTGGTATCAACTCGAGCCCCACAAACCCTGGCCCGCGCTGCCCCCGGGACGAGAGCGGTTACCCTTCAGTGAAATCACCTTGATCAAAGGCCATGAAGCCGTGGCCACGGCAAAGCATTCGGAAGCTCCGGTTGAGGTGCAGGAAGTTGCCGGGGTCACGGATGGTAAACAGCTTTGGTTCAAACCAACCGAGGCCGCAGGTTGGGTGGAGGTCGAGTTTGATAACAAAAAGGAGGAAAGCACCGCGCTGACCTTAAAAATGGTCCACTCCTGGGACTACGGTACTTACCAGGTGAAGCTGGATGGAAAGGATCTGGCGAAACTTAACCTGTACGCACCGGATGTTACTCCGTCCGAACATAAGCTTGGGTTCCACAAACTTGCTCCTGGCCACCACACGCTGCGCTTTGAGTGTGTCGGTAAGGCAGCCAATTCCGCGGGCTATTTGCTTGGTTTTGATGCGCTGCAGGCCCGCATTCCCGTTTACAGCAGGCCAACCGACGTAGACCTGCGCACACTCCAAAAGAACAACTAACCCCTCGGCTGCAACCTGCGGCGCGGGCGTCCGCCGATAGAGGTCGCCTGGCAAGTCCTTTTGCACGCGCATGTGGCATGCGCACACGGGCGATTTTGAAATTGGAGGTAAGACTCGTCCCGAATTCGGCTGCCGCCTTTGGGCTTGACTCTCAAATAATAGACGCCACTTTGCTTGAGCATGAACAGGTTCGGTATCTTTGTGGCCATCCAGGTCTGGTTCTTTTCATCCTGGACCAGGAGGTCGTCAGACCCTGTTCAGGTAGTCAACACATGGTTCAACGCGCCGACCATGCAATCGGCGTAAGTGTCTCATCATAAACTGTTGGAGAGATGGCCGAGTGGCTGAAGGCGGCGGTTTGCTAAACCGTTATACGGTCAAAAGCCGTATCGGGGGTTCGAATCCCCCTCTCTCCGCCATCAGCAAGACGCTCTTCAATGGGGTGGATTGGGCTGCGGAATTCTGAGACAAAAGACAGCGGCACCTGGATAGAAAGGCCCGTCAACTATACAGGGATAAAGAGCGAGGGATTGCCTGCCAGAGAAGATTGTTGGAAATGTTGCCGCCAAATCATCCTGTGCGAAAGAAGAGCTCGCGATCGTGAATCTGGGATTGGTCATTTCCCTTTCAGGAGTGGCATGAGTTTTCCTCCACCCACCGCCCGGCAGGCGCACCTGATTTGGCTGGCCCTTACGGGCCTGGCGGTCGCGGTCCTGATCGCTTTGGCGGTGGCTCTCATCTGGAGTCTCGGACGGGTGGTGGACATCCTTTCGCCGGTGCTGTGGCCGCTGGCGATTGCGGGAGTGCTGTCGTACCTGCTCGATCCGGTGGTAGATTTTCTCGAACACAGATCCCTTTCGCGACCGCGCGCGATCATCATGGTGTTCATGGTGGCGCTGCTGCTGGTGACCACCTTCTTTGCGAACGTCGTCCCGCAGCTGGTCAGTGAAACCCGTCAGCTCGCCGCCCGGGTACCGGCGTACACCGAGCGGTTGCAGCGGCGGCTCGAACATTGGGCTAACCATCCGCCGGCTTTGCTCAAGCGATTTCTTGAAAAGGAAAAGACCAGGGTGGACGAAGCGGGCTCGAACCTCGCCACCAACTCTTCCACGCCGCTCATGACCACCAATTCGCCTGATTCCGGGATGAGCTCGACCAACCTCGCGACGACGCCCAGCTCTTCGTTGAATCGCCAGACCCTCGAGACCGCCACCGGCTGGCTGGCCAAAGTGCTCCCCCAAATTGGCGCTTGGATCTTCGGCCAGGTCGGACGGGTGGCGTCCTGGTTTGGCATCTTCGCGGGCCTGGCTCTGATCCCGGTCTACACGTTTTACTTCTTACTCGAAAAGCGAGGGATTTCGGCGCGCTGGTCGGATTACCTGCCGGTGACGGATTCGGGGTTCAAAACCGAGCTGGTGTTCGTGCTGACTTCAATCAACAGCTATTTGATCGCATTTTTCCGAGGGCAAGTGTTGGTGGCGATTTGTGATGGCGTGCTGTACGGGGTCGGGTTTCTTCTGATTGGCTTGCCGTACGCGCTGCTGATCGGCGTCACGGCCATAGTGCTGACCATGATCCCGTTTCTGGGCGCCATAGTGACTTGCGTCGGGGCGCTGATTATTGCCCTCGTTCAATTCGGCGATTGGCTGCACCCGTTGCTGGTCCTGCTGGTTTTTGGCTGCGTTCAGGCTCTTGAAGGATTGGTGATCTCCCCGCGCGTCATGGGGGGACGGGTCGGTCTGCATCCGGTCACCATTATCATTGCGTTAATGGTCGGCACGACTCTTCTGGGCGGCTTGCTGGGCGGTATCCTGGCGATCCCGCTCACCGCGGCGCTGCGAGTGATTATGTTTCGGTACGTTTGGAAGCGCCCGGTGACGGGACATTAACTCTTCAGCAGCAGCTGCCGAACATCGACCGCCTCCATGCCGGCGGCGCGGATGGCTTGCATCCCGAGATCCGTATCCTCATAAGCGCGGCACTGGTGCGGCGGCACGCCGATTTGGCGGGCGGCTTCGAGGAAAATATCGGGGGCCGGTTTTTGGTGTTGAACCATTTCGCTGGTCACCACGGCTTGAAAAAGAGAGCGGATGCCCAAATGACTCAGCACCTGCTCGATGCCGCTGCGGGTGCCTCCGGAAGCCACCGCCATGGGAATTTTTCCGAAGTGTTCCCGGGCGATTCCGACGACGACATTAATCGGTTCGACCTGGTCAATCAGCGGCAGGTATTCCGCTTCTTTTTCCCGGGCAACGGCCAGGTGGTCCAGGCCAAGCCCCTGCTCGGCGCTGAGCATCTTAAGGATGTCGCGCGAGGGCACTCCGCCAAGGGAATAGAAGCGATCGATGGGAAAGTGAATCCGATATCGCCCTGCAATCGCCTGCCAGGCCCGCCAATGCAATGGCATCGTGTCGGCCAGCGTTCCGTCGCAATCGAAGATCAGACCTTTAATCATGGGTGGCCGCTCCGACTTTGAGTCCCGGAACGCCAGCCGGATGCCGGCGTTCCCGGATCGGCCCAAAGGAGGCGCGACTCATAGCTTGAGGGCCGCCATCTTTTGTTCGAGGTCGTCGGCCATGAGCGGCTCGATGATCGGATCGACATCGCCTTCAATAATCGCCGGCAAATTGTAAAGAGTCAGTTCGATCCGATGATCGGTGACGCGGTTCTGCGGGAAGTTGTACGTGCGGATCCGTTCGTTGCGTTCCCCGGTCCCGACCTGGGCTTTGCGTTGGGCGGCGTACTTGGCGTTCTCCTCGGAAATTCGGCGTTCGAGCAATCGCGAACGCAACACCGTTAAGGCGCGGGCCTTGTTCTTCTGCTGCGAACGCTGATCGGCGCAGCGCACGATCAGGCCCGAGGGCTTGTGAATGATCTGAACCGCCGAATCGGTGGTATTGACCCCCTGCCCTCCCGGACCGGATGCGCGGCAAACACTGATGTCCAGGTCCTCCGGCTTGAGTTCGACATCCACCTCCTCGGCTTCCGGCAACACAGCCACCGTGCAGGTGCTGGTATGAATCCGGCCTTGGGCCTCGGTAGCGGGCACACGCTGAACGCGGTGCACACCGCTTTCGTACTTCAGCCGCTTGTAAACATCCGTGCCGGTAACCTGAAAGACCACTTCCTTGTATCCGCCCAGGTCCGACGCGCTGGAATCCAGTGTCTCGACTTTCCAACCGCGGGTCTCGGCATAGCGGGTGTACATCCGGTAGAGATCCGCCGCGAACAACGCGGATTCCTGACCGCCGGCTCCAGCGCGGATCTCGAAAATCGTGTTGCGCGAATCCGCCGGGTCTGGCGGCAAAATGCCTCGTTGCACTTCCTGGCCAAGCCGGGCCTGCTCGGCTTCGAGCCGGGCGACTTCCTCTTTGGCCATTTGCGCCAACTCGGAGTCCGCCGGCTCCTTCTGTAGCAACGCCCGGTTCTCGGCCAAATCCTGGATGGATTTCAGGTACGCCTGCCCCGCGCCGACCAGATCTTTGAGCCGCGCGTACTCTTTCGACAATTCCTGGGCGCGTTGCGGGTTGTCAAAGGCCTTGGGATCGCTCAAGGCGGCTTCGACTTCCGCAAACCGGCGGGCGAATTTGTCAATGTGTGGACGTAAATCCATCTCCGAAACACTCCCAATCCATAGATCGAGATTCGAAACGATTGGCGCGAATCACGAAAAGCTTAAAAAAACCAGCAGGACACAAAAGCAATCCGCCCGAACGGTCAACAAACCATGCGGGCGGAATTGAGGGAAAGTGGCTAGCGCTTCTTTTTCTTGGTGGCAGCAGCGGCGGCCTGGGCGGCCTGGGTCTTGGCCATGCGTTGCTGAAACTTATCAACGCGTCCGGCGGTATCGACGAACTTCTGCTGGCCGGTATAAAACGGGTGGCAGGCGTTGCAAATACCGACGATGATCACCGGCTTGGTGGAGCGGGTCTTAATCACGTTGCCGCACGCGCAACGGATTTCCGCGTCCACATACTTGGGATGTACGTTCTCTTTCATAAAAGGCCGCACAAGATAGCATCGACCAGGCGGGTGACAAGCCGGAATTTTTCGTTTGCCGGAATTTTTCGTTACCGATTGCATCTGTAGCACGTTGTGCTACAATCAGGACATGAAGACCGTTCCCTTGTCGGTGCGCCTGGAGCAGGACCTCCGCCTGTTGCTGGCGGAAGGAGCCCGGCGCACTCGGATGAATCAGCGGGAACTGCTGCGACGCACGCTTCGACTGCATCTCCGCGAAGTCATTGAATCGGAAGCCCAGTCAGTGGAACCCCCGCTCACCAATCTCGCTCCCTGGCCACGAGGCGCCCTGGCCCGCGCGTACCGCAAGGTAGAACGGACGTGGGACCGGACCGAGGCAGCCGCCACTGCCGCGCAAGGCCGCCCGGCTTGGGAGGACTGATGAAGCCCTGGGAAATTTGGTCGTGGAACTTCCCGGAGGCCGGCGAACATCCGGCAGTGTTGCTGGGAACAGAGGAACGAATCAGGCTCAAACCTCGGGTCAATGTCCTGTTATGCTCCAGCCAAAGAGCAAGCCGCCAACCTGAAATCCACGAAGTGCTCCTGGATGAAGCCGATGGCCTCAACGGGGAAACGCTTTGCAAATGCGATGTAGTTTATGCAGTAGCCAAGACCGAACTGCGCTCGCGCCGAGGCACGGTCAAGCCCGAACGACGCCGAGCGATTGCCGAGCGGGTCATTCGAGCGTTAGGATTTGCCGGCCTTTAAGTTTCTTAAACTTCAAAACGTGTTGTAAACCAGGTCAGGTTCGGCTTGCGTTTACGCCGCGCCCGTACCCTGGTTGATAACTTGAAAACCCGATAACTGGGATTGTCCGTCGAGCCAACCGCCTGCCGCTCCGAGGGTCTACACCTTTCCGATCCACTTTCGATCCTCCCAAACGGCCTTGAGTGAGGTCAGATTGCGCGAATCAAAAATGTTCTTGGCCGCAGCCAGGAGCTGACCGCGTTTGACATTATTCCAGGCGTCGCTGGCGCTGATCGCCACGAACTGGAGCACGCTGGGATCCCGATAGCAATCGATCATGCAACGGGTGCAACCGTCCCGGATTAGTTTGGACTGGTCGAACTCGTAAATGCTGCACATGGGCTTTTCCCAAAAATGGCAGCGATACAAGTTCAGGTTCCAATCGAGATAAAAGTACTTGTGTCCGCCCAGGCAACCGAACTTCTCCGGCTCACGGCGCAAATGCCGCTGCATTTCCTGGAGGGACTCAGCCGGGTTGACCACCGGGAAGTGACTGCGCTGCTTCATTTGCTTAATCTTTTCAAACACCTGGATCAGCTCCTCGGTCTTGTAATTGACCAGGCTCGAATCGCTGAAACTGAGGTAACTCGAGGCCAGGCTGGTCAGCGGATAGCTGAACGTGCAGCTCCGGAATCCCAAACGGGTCAAAAAGTCCGGCAATTTGTCGTAATCATCGATCAATTTGCTCGCGGTGACGCTGGCGGTGGTTTGAATGCCTAACTCCGCAAAGACTTCGTTCGCCCGCTGAATCTTGCGGCAGACCTCGGGCAGGCCGCGATTCTTCTCGTGCTTGGCCACGTCATGGGCGTCAATCGACATGATCACGCTGCTCAGGCCGTCAGCGGCCAACTCGCGCATGTTTTGATCGGTCCAGAGCGAACCATTCGTGCAGATCATCGGGTGAATGCCGCGCTCGGCCGCATAGCGGGTCATCGCGCGAAGATCTTTATGGACCAGCGGTTCGCCGCCCACGAATAACAGGTACCCGATGTGGTTCTTAACGCAGATATCGATGACGTCGCGGGCTTCCTGGAGAGTCACGCTGCGGCGTTGTTTGGGATCGAACCGATCCACCGCGAAGCCGCAAAAATCGCACTTGGCATTGCAGATATTGGTAATCGCAAACTGCAAATACCCGGGGCCGCCGTGCTTGAGCACCTCGCCCAGCAGCTTAAAGACTCCCGTCTTGGGCCGAACCACGGGCGTCGTCGGAACCGGCGCGGACCCATTGCCAGCGGGCGGCGTTCCGGTGGGCGTCCTGTTTAACGTAGCAGTGCTCATTCAGTAAATTCGAGTACCTTGCCGTAAATTGAGCCAGAAGGCGAATCTTTCTTGAGCACGTTGAAGGGCCCCGCGAGGTAGCGCAGGCTTTCAGCCTGCTGTACCGCAGACTTTTAGTCTGCAAGACGTTGCCAGTATAGTTCGAGCTTCGAACGCGATCACACCCGGGCCGACTAAAAGTCGGCGGTACAGCAGACTAAAAGTCCGACTAAAAGTCTGCGCTACGTGGCCGGAAAATGCGGCGGAGCAGCCAGAGAGTCAGTGCGGCAACCCCAGCTTTGGTGCCACACGTTGCTGCCGCACCACGCGGCGTTCCGGCCATTCAGACTTGACCCGGGGCGGCACCGAGACAAGATACCGCTATGTCAAGTCGCCTCGCGCTGTTTCTCACGGTGGTTCTCTTCCCGGCATGGCTCCAAGCCAAAGAAAAGTTGCACACATTCAAAAAAATCACCGTAACCAACCAATTCTGGGCCGAGGGCGCCGACATCGGCGATTTTAATCACGACGGCAAAATGGACGTCGTATCGGGGCCCTTCTGGTACGAAGGACCCGATTTCAAAAAGCGCCATGAAATTTGGCCGGCGAAAGCCAGCTTCAAACTCAAGCGAGCGGATGGAACCGAGGAGGTCGTGCCTGGCTTCGAAGGCGCCCTCGGGGTCAACAACGCCTATTCGGAATGTTTCCTGACCTACGTTTACGACTTTAACCAGGACGGCTGGCCGGACGTGATCGTCTACGGGTTTCCAGGGGCGGAGTGCGCCTGGTACGAAAACCCCAAGGGCGGCGAAAGCCCCTGGCAACGCCACGTCATCCTGGATGTGCTGGATAATGAATCCCCTGGGCTCCAGGACGTGACCGGGGACGGCAAACCGGAGATCCTTTGCTGCTCCAAAGGTTATATTGGGTATGCCGAAGCGGATTGGAAAAATCCGGCTGCGCCGTGGAAATTTCACCCGGTCAGTCCCAAGGGGGAATACCAGAAATTCACTCACGGAATCGGCTGCGGCGACATCAACGGCGACGGACGTATCGATATCATCGAAAAGGACGGCTGGTGGGAGCAACCGGCATCGCGCGCCAACGATCCGGTTTGGACCAAGCACCCATTTCATTTTGCGGATGCCGGCGCACAAATGCTCGTTTACGACGTGAACGGCGACGGACTCAACGATGTGATTACGGCCATCAATGCGCACGGTTACGGCCTGTCCTGGTACGAACAGGTCAAAGACAATGGCCAAATCACTTTTCGCGAGCACGTCATTCTTAATAAAAACGCCACGCCCGATGCGTATGGCGTCGCCTTCTCCCAACTCCATTCACTGGCTCTCATCGATGTTGACGGAGACGGCTTAAAAGACATTGTCACGGGAAAGCGGTTCTGGGCTCATGGCAAGAACGGCGGCGACCCCGACTCTAATGGCCAGGCCGTACTCTATTGGTTCAAACTGGTTCGCCCCGCCAAGGGTCAGGCCGAGTTTGTGCCTCATTTGATCGACACGGACTCGGGTGTGGGCACCGAGGTGACCGCCGGATTTGTGAGCAACAGAAAATATCCCGACATTGTTGTTGGAAACAAAAAGGGGGTTTTTGTTTTTGAGCATCAGGTCAAATCCGTGAGCAAAACCGAATGGGAAGAGTCGCAGCCGCGGCGGCAGGGTCAGACCAGCGCCGCGCGCTGACTTGACAGCCCGCGATTGCATCGGCGGCCATTTTCAGCTTTTGTTCTGACGTGAAACTTAATTTTAAGCAGGTTGAGCTTAATCTGACGCATGTTTGGACGCTGGCTCGCACCAGCGGCACCACCCAATCCAAAGTCGTGGTGGTTGAACTAACGGGCGCGGACGGCACCGTCGGTTTGGGTGAAGCGGCTCCCACAGCGCGGTACAAAGAATCAACCAAAACAGTCGAGGCCTTTCTCAAAAAGGTCGATCCGCGCGGGCTTTCCTTCAGTGATGTCGAAGGGAGCATGCAGTACCTCGATACACTCTCGCGCCAGGACATGTCGGCCAAGTGCGCGCTCAACCTGGCCTTGCTGGATGGCGCCGGCAAAAAAGCCAAAAAGCCCGTTTACGACCTGCTGGGCCTCGGTTTCCGCGAAAATCATCATTTAACCTCCTTCACCATCGGCATCGACACCGCGGAAGTGATCCGGAAAAAGGTAGCATTGGCCGAGGCATACCCGATTTTGAAAATGAAGGTCGGCGGCCCGGAGGACAAATCGAACCTCCAGGCGCTGCGCGAGGTTGCCCCGGCCAAAGCCGTACGGGTGGATGCCAACGAAGGTTGGAAAACCAAGGAACAGGCGCTGGAGATGGTCGAGTGGCTCGCTCAGGACAAACACGTCCAATACGTAGAGCAACCCCTGCCGGCCAGCACCCCCACCAAGGATTGGATCTGGCTCAAGGAACGGTCCCCGCTGCCAATCTTTGGCGACGAATCCTATCACCAGGCGGAGGACATTGATACAGCCGCGGAATGTTTTCATGGCGTGAACGTCAAACTGGTGAAAACGGGCGGAATCAGCGGCGGCCTGGCGGCCTTGATGGCGGCGCGCAAAGCCGGCCTTCAAACGATGATTGGCTGCATGATCGAAACGAGCATACTCATCAGCGCCGCCGCTCAACTGGCTGAATTGTGCGATTACCTCGATGTGGACGGAAACGTTCTGATCACCAATGATCCGTACGCGGGCGTTTCCACCGAACGCGGGTTGCTTTCATTCGTCAGCGCCACGGAGAAATTTGGCCTGAGAACAAGCGCGCGGAGTTAGTCTACCGATTCCGTATCCCTTTGTACCAGGGCGTCTGCCAATGCGGGATCGTGAACACGGCGATCAGGCTGCCCACAACTCCGCAAACAATCATAATCACCAGCGGCGCCATGGAATTGTTATGTGAAAAGGACCTGAGGATGCCTCTCCAGAACAGGACGAAGCATGCCAAACAGCCCAACACAAAACCGCAAACAAACCGCACGGCAACGGTCAAAAGAAAGTCCGGCCACTTGCTGCGCTTCATAGCTGTCGATACTGCTATACGGCGGCCGGTCCCCCAGTGGCAAGTCGCTTTTAGCGGTCAAGTCACTCGCCACTTGAAGGGAGCTTGCTAATGCGCTGATCTGATTTACATAAAGGCATGGTCATTCGAAGGGCGCAGTCTCGGGAATCCCATGCGCAACCGCCACCCCAGGCGCCGAGTTTCTCGGCGCTCAAATCCGTCCAATTAATCGCTGGTATAGGCCTGACTCTGCTGGCGGGATCGGCCCGCGCGGCCGAGGCGCCCGCAGAAACCCCGGCCAACGTCCGGGCCGTTGTCGAGACCGCCATCGATCGGATGCGCCCGGCTCTGGTTCGAATCCGTGTGGTCTTTACTGAGTACCACGAGGGTCGCGAGCTCAAAACCCAGGCCGTTGGCAGTGGGGCGATTATCTCTAAAGACGGTTACATCGTCACCAATCACCATGTGGCGGGTCATGCAGCGCGCCTGATTTGCACTTTATGGAACCGCGAAGAAATCGAGGCCGAGCTCATCGGCACGGATCCCCTGACGGATATCTCGGTCATTAAACTGCGGCCGGAGCAGCCGCGTGAATTTGTGCCGGCTGTTTTTGGTGACTCCTCGAAAATGGTCGTGGGCGATTCCGTGTTGGCCATGGGCAGTCCGATGGCCCTGTCGCAATCGGTCACGCTGGGCATTATTAGCAACGGCGAAATGATCATGCCCCGGATGTTTGGAACCATGGGGCGGATGCGGCTGGATGGCGAGGATGTGGGTGCCCTGGTGCGCTGGATCGGGCACGACGCCGCCATTTACGGCGGTAACTCCGGCGGCCCGCTGGTCAACCTGCAAGGCCAAATCATCGGGATCAACGAAATCCGCTTTGGCTTGAGCGGAGCGATTCCCGGAAACCTGGCCCGTTACGTCTCGGGCGAACTGATCGCCCACGGAAAAGTGAAGCGCAGTTGGCTGGGCCTGGACGTTCAGCCGCTCTTTAAACACGGCACGGATGAGAAAGGCGTGCTGGTCAGCGGGGTGGTGAAGGATTCGCCCGCAGCTCGCGCCGGCTTGCAAGGCGGCGATCTGCTCATGCGCATCGGCGACCAGCCGACCAATGTCCGTTACGATGAGGAAATGCCGGATTTCATGCGGTTGGTCACCAGCCTGCCCATTGGAAAAGAAGTGACCCTCACGGCGTTGCGCGGCGGTAAAGAGATGTCGTTTCGTCTGCAGCCCGTCGAACGCGGGGAGGTCAATCCGCCGGAAACCGAACTCAAACAGTGGGGTGTCACCGCGCGCAACCTTTCCTTCCTGGCTGCTCGCGAAATGAAGCGCACCAACGAGTTGGGCGTGCTCGTCACTTCCGTTCGCCCGGGCGGCCCCGCCGGCGAAAGCAAACCGGCCTTGGAACCCCACGATGTCATCACCGGCATCAATGGCTCCCCGATCGAACATGTCGAAGACCTGGTCGCATTGACCCGCAAACTCACCGATGGCCGGACCGAACCTACTCCGGTCATTGCTACGTTCGAGCGCGATTCACAACGATATCTGACGGTCATCAAAGTTGGCATTCAAGAGCTGCGCGATCCGGGCCTCGAGGTGACCAAAGCCTGGCTACCTGTGGAAACCCACGTCATTAGCCGGGACATCGCCCAACAACTTGGCCGGCCGGATTTGAAAGGTTTTTACGTCACCGAGGTCTACGCTCACAGCACCGCGAAAGAAGCCGGGCTGAAACCGGGCGACTTCATCACTGGGGTCGATACGGAAAAGCTGAACGCTACGGGACCGGAGGACGAGGAGGAACTGGCGGCGTTGATCCGGCAATATGACATCGGTACCAAGGTCCAGCTGACGATTCAGCGCGGAACGGAGCAACTCAAGATTCCCGTCGAACTGGTGCGTTCTCCCAAGCTCAAACGCGAGATGAAGAAATATCGAAACGAGGATTTTGAGTTCACCGCCCGCGATGTGGCGTTCTTTGATCGGGCCGAAGAGCAATGGCCGGATGAACAACGCGGCGCGGTGGTCGAGGACGTTAAATCCGGCAGTTGGGCCGAACTGGGATCCCTTTACGTCGATGACCTCATTGTCGAGGTGAATGGTCAACCGGTTAAAGACGTGGATTCCCTCAAGAAGATCATGGCGGAAATTGCCGAGACCAAAAGGCCCACCGTGGTCATCAAAGTTTTACGCGGTATTCACAGTGCCTATCTTGAACTTGAACCGGCCTGGAAAAAATAGCCACAAAGTAGCTAACCCTTATGACCAAAAAGCACAATTCCTCGACTTGCCCACTGGGCCTGAGTTTCATCCTGATGTTCGCGCTGGTGATCCCTTTGTCCCGCGCCGACGAGATATCCGAAAAAGGCCGGGACGTATTTAAGAAGAACCAGCATTCGGTTGTCACGGTGCAGATCGTGGTGAAGAGCAAGTTCTCGATGGGCGGCATGGGGGGCCAGGCCAACGAAACGCGCCAGGACGTAACGGGAACGCTCATCGACACGGCCGGCCTGACCGTCTTATCGCTCGCCGCGACCGATCCCGGACAAATGGTGCAGAACATGATGTCCGGCTCGGATGACGATTCGAAGTTCAAGATTGAAACCGAACTGAGCGACGTAAAAATTCTGCTCGAAGACGGAACGGAGATTCCGGCGGAGGTAGTCTTGCGCGATAAGGATCTGGACCTCGCGTTCGTGCGGCCCAAAGCCAAAATCACAGCTGAACTTACCCCGCTTGACCTGACTCAGTCCGCCAAGGTGGGAATGTTGGACCAGGTCATTGCCCTGAACCGCCTGGGCAACGCTGCGGGCCGCGCCTACGCCGCCTCGGTGGAACGGATCTCGGCCATCGTCGAACGCCCTCGCCTGTTTTACGTCCCGGAGACATCTTTTACCACGACCGCCCTGGGCGCGCCGGCCTTTACTTTGGATGGAAAGGTCGTGGGACTGTTCGTTATGCGCGCTCTAAAAGGAAGAAGTGGCGGCGGTGGGATGATGGGCATGCAGGCGGGCAATATCACCGGAATTATTTTGCCCGCCGATGACATCATCAAGGCGGCCAAGCAAGTCCCCGCCCCAGCCGACCAGAAGAAGGATCAACCATAGCCGAGACGCGCGCACAGAATATGAACAATTCAACGGCGTTGCGCACGGCTGCCCTGTTGGGATTTCTGGCGGTAGCCCTGGGCGCCTTTGGCGCACACGGCTTGAAAGATCTGCTCATCCGGAATGGCACCGCGGCTATTTGGGAGAAGGCCGTTTTTTACCATTTCATTCACGCGGTCATGCTTTTCGTGTTGGCACAACGACCGACGGTTCAGGCAGGACCGTGGTTTAGCTTTCTAATCGGGATCTTTATTTTCTCAGGATCTCTCTATCTTCTGGCCGTCACCAATGTGCGCGTCCTGGGCGCCATTACGCCGATCGGTGGACTCAGTTTCCTCGCTGGCTGGCTCTGGCTGGCCGTCCAGCCCTTCCCCCGTTAAAGGATACCTTCGCCGTACGGCTCCGTTTTCCCTTCACGGCGGATTATCATTAACACCGCGGCTTTCTAATTCGCGTATCTCTGCGGACTCCGAAGTCCGCGCGCCGCCCTCCGGAACGCCGCATTTATGCGGCGCTGGCGCGCGGGCATTTCTTGCCCGCAGCAACGAACCACCTCTGCGGACGCTGAAAACTCCCTGCTGCGCTCCATCCAATTCGCGTATCCCTGCGGACTCCCAAGTCCGCGCGCCGCCCTCCGGAACGCCGCATTTATGCGGCGCCGGCGCGCGGGCAATTCTTGCCCGCAGCAACGAACCACCTCTGCTGACGCTGAAAACTCCCTTCTGCGCTCTATCCAATTCGCGCATCCCTGCGGACTCCGAAGTCCGCGCGCCGCCCTCCGGAACTCCGCATTTATGCGGCGCCGGCGCGCGGGCATTTCTTGCCCGCAGCAACGAGCCACCTCTGCGGACGCTGAAAACTCCCTTCTGCCCTCCATCCAATTCGCGTATCTCTGCGGACTCCGAAGTCCGCGCGCCGCCCTCCGGAACGCCGCATTTATGCGGCAGTCCGCCGTCCCTGCCACCGCAATTTCTTTGAATGCTTCCCGTTTGAAACTCGTCAGTACAACACTTGGCTAACAGGGGCGCACCAGAATGGTTTTGCTGTTGCGCTCCGGTGATCCGGGCTTTACAACCAACTTGGCCGCTGCCGATTCATTTATGTTAAACCGCCGCTTATTCCTCAAACGCGCCGCTCTGGCTGCCGGCACCTTGTCCTGCGCCAGCTTGCCTGGTCCGAACCTATTCGCCGCCTCCGGCGCCAGTGACCGGCTTAGATGCGTCCAGATTGGTTGTGGCGGGCGCGGGTTGAGCGCGCACATCGATTGGATTGTCAACACCAGCAAGGACAACCTGGTCGCGATTGTCGATCCGGATGAGAAAGCTCACGCCCGGGTTAAACGTTGGCTGCAAAGCAAGCAGCAGGACCCCGAAAAGCTGCAGGTCTTTACCGATTACCGCGTCATGTACGATAAGATCGGCAAGGAAATCGACGCGGTCTTTATCGCCACGCCCAATCATCATCATGCACCGGCCGCCATGCTAGGGATACAATTGAACAAAGGCGTGTATTGCGAGAAACCTCTGACTCACGATATCGCCGAAGCGCGTAAACTTCGCGAAATGGCGCGCAGCTCCAAAGCCCCTGCGCAAATGGGCAACCAGGGCCACTGCGAAGATGGTTACCGTCGCCTGTGCGAATTCATCTGGGCGGGCGTGGTCGGCAATATCACCGAAACTCATAGCTGGACCGATCGCGCCAATGGCGGCGTCGGGCCGCGTCCACCCTCGGAGCCACCTCCGGCCGGGATGCACTGGGACGAATGGATCGGCCCCGCTCCCTATCGGGAATATCACACCGATCTGCACCCGCATGAATGGCACGGCTGGTACGATTTCGGCAACGGCTCATTGGGAAACATGAGCTGTCACGTGCTCGACGGTGTGTATTGGGCGCTCAAGTTGGAACACCCGACCTCGATCGAAGCCGAAGAAATTCGCGACGGCAGCGACGAGCGTTATCCGACCGGCAGCCGCCTGCGCTGGGATTGTCCGGCGCGAGGGGATATGCCCCCGGTGAAAGTTTACTGGTATGAAGGCCTCAAGAAAGGCGCCCCTGCCGATGCCGCCATGGGGAGCCTCAAGACCGTGAAAGGCAATGCGCGCAATCTTCCTCCGCGCTTATTGGAGCTCCAAAAGCAGTATCCGGATGAGGAGTTCGATTCCAGCGGAACCATTTATATCGGCGAAAAGGGCATCCTGTACACCGCCACTTATGGCGGCCACATGCACGTGCTGCCGCTGGAAAAAATGCAGACCATGAAACAGCCGCCGCGCACTTTGCCGCGGCCAAAAAACATCATGGCCGATTTCCTCGATGCCTGCCGCGCCGGCAAAACCGAGACCGCCGCGCCTTTCGAATACGGGGCTCAGCTGACGGAATTCTCAATCCTGGGCAACCTGGCTCAACATGCCGGCGTCGGCAAAAAAGTGGAATGGGATGGTCCGAATATGAAAGTGACCAACCTCCCCGAACTCAACGAATGGGTGAAGCGCCCCTACCGAAAAGGCTGGCCGGCCTGAGGCGGGTAACCTTCCCTATCGATCAGCAGGAGCAGTTCTAGCTCAATTCAAAGGGGCGATACCCGACTCTTCTCGATTACCGGAGCCCCCGCGACCAAATTCCCATTCTGCAACGTCAGCGTTCCCGAGCGCAGGTGCAGATCGCGCTGCGGGAAAGGAATCTCAATTTTATTCGCTTCGAGGCATTTATGAATGGCGTAGTACAGACGGCTCTTAAAGCGCAAGGGCTTCTCCACGCTAACGCTGGACCAAACGGCCAGTTCGAAATTGATTGCGCTGTCGCCGTAGCCGACAAAGAGCAGCTCCGGTTCGGGGTTTTTCAAAATATCGGGATCGGCGGCGGCCACCTCCAGCAGCAGCTTGCGCAGGTGCTCGACGTCGGTGCCGTAGGCCACACCAATGGGCAGGCGCGTCCGCACGGTAGGGTCGCCGTGGCTCCAGTTGATGACCGTGCCGGTGATTAGATTGCTGTTCGGCACAATGATGCAGATGTTATCGGTCGTGACAACGGTAGTGCTGCGCAGGTTAATTTCAGTGACGCGGCCCACAGTGCCGTTCACCTCGACCCGATCGCCCAACGCAATCGGTGCTTCTGCCAAAATAATCAAGCCGCTGATGAAATTGCTGACGATGTTCTGCAAGCCGAATCCAATTCCGACACCCAAAGCCCCCGCCAGGAACGCCAGTGAATTGAGATTGATCTCGACCGCCTGCAGTGAAAGGTAAATTCCGATGACCAGGAAGGTGTACCGGGCAATTTTGGTGATGGCGAACTGGACGGACGGACGGAGCCGGGAGCGACTCAACAAGCGAGCCAGAAACATTCGCCGAAAGACCAACTCCGCAACCCAGACGATCGCCAGGAGGATGACCAATTCAATGAGGTGGCCAATGGTGAACTGGACTCCGCCCGCGCGCACGAGCGGGAAATCCAAAAATTCTCTCCACCGGGTCAACAATTCTCTCATAGGTAAAACTAACGGAGGCGGGGCCCGCATTGAGGGCATTCCACCAATGCCAAGACTATCGGGTCACGAAGGCATGCGCAATCTTTGTCGACTGGCGAACCGAGGGCCGAATGTTGTCGCTCAGTGATCGCGCATGAACGCTCCGGGCTAACTGCCTAAGACGAGCGCAAAATCGTTGCTGCTTTTGGCCACCACGCCAACGGCTCGCCAGCGAGGCTAAGGAGCGCTCAAGCCGCCAGAAACGCAGCAGTTGGCGCAAGGCCAATGGCGCATGGGTGGAAGCAGGATAGCCCGCTTGATCGTGAACTTCCGCTCAGTTCTTACCGGAACCGCCGACGATATGGTATCGCATGCCGGTGCCAGTCCGGGTGATACCTTTCCCAGCCGTGAAACCGGAACACGATGGCAGGCGGAGCGGCAACCCAGACACCTCCGGACCAATAGACATACGACCCGTTTACGACACCAACGTATTCGTTCCCATCCCAAGTGTAGTAATCCGGCGCGTAGGCCACGTATGCTCCTGGAGGTGGTGCCGCGGGTGCCGGTGGCGGGGTCATTGGGGCCTCGACAGCAGGGGCGGGTGCTGGTGGTGTTTGGGCGTCCGGTGGCGGTGCTGCTGGGGTAGTGGCGACATTGCCAGGCTGGGCTGCAGGAGGAGGTGGCGCGTATGCCAGTTGGGACTGGGGGACGTATACAACTCTGCGCTCAACGCAACCTGTCAGCGCCATCAAAAGACATGCGGTCGAAATTGTCAGATTTCCTATATTCATATCATCGTATTGACGATTGCAGTGATTCGCTGTTCGAGTGAAAACACAACGAAATATTTCATTCAGGTGTAACCAAATCTCTCTCCGCGTCGTCTCGCCGTTCTTGCGCTTGCAGCCTCGGGTCTAGCCGGCGTCAGCCGGTGATCGGACGTTGCTGCGGGCAGCATGCCCGCGCGCCCGGCGCGCGAACTTTTAGTTCGCAGAGATCCATGCACTGTTTCTAACACCAAAAAACAAGTCGTACCTCAGCCGGGGATCGGGCGTTGCTGCGGGCAGCATGCCCGCGCGCCGGCCCGCGAACTTTCGGTTCGCAGAGATCCACCCACTGTTTCTCACACCAAAAAACGAGTCGCACCTCAGCCGGTGATCGGACGTTGCTGCGGGCAGCATGCCCGCGCGCCCGGCGCGCGAACTTTCAGTTCGCAGAGATCCACCCACTGTTTCTGACACCAAAAAAACGAGTCGCACCTCAGCCGGGGATCGGGCGTTGCTGCGGGCAGCATGCCCGCGCGCCGGCACGCGAACTTTCTGTTCGCAGAGATCCAGCGCTGTTCCTGACACTAAAAACGAGTCGCACTCAAAGAACTAAGAACTAGCCCTCTCTGTTCTGAAGCCGCTCCTTCAAAAACAATCGCCCTCGCCCGGTGTATTTAGGTCATGAACCTCGCCACTACGCTTTGCGTGGCCCTCGCCTTCACCGCCGGCTGCACCACCCAGTCCCCGGCGCTCTACCTGCACTTGTTTACCGCTGAACACGTCGTGGCTACTGCACGGGTCAGCTCGGGAAGGCATTTCTCGAACGGCGGTTTGTCTGGCGTGGTCGAGCGACGCGGTGAGACCTTCTACGTCAATGTGAGCGGCAGCTGCGAGGGCACCGGAACTACCTTGGAGGGCGAGATCAAACTGGAGACGCCCAGGCTTCCGACCGCAATTGCTGGCTCGGTGCTTACGCTCGGCCTGTTCGTCCTGTCCACTAACGCGGATTTCCGCCCCCTCCCATTGAACCAGCCTTAGAGCGTGTTTTAAAAATGCCGACCCAGGCGTGGGACTATGGGCTCGGAGTCCCGCCTTTAGGCGGCCCGGCCCCAAAACCGCCAAAAGGTGGGACTCCAAACCGAATCCTAAAATGCGCACTTAGGTCTTGGCGATTAAACCATGACTGGTGTTGTCCGCTGTTTTGTGTAGGGTCGACCCATTGATGCCTCTTGACCTGACCCCGCGCCCGCTGAAGTAAATCCTGGAGCTTGTTTCTATCGAACCATTCAACAGGATCGAACTCGCGTAGTCAGTGTCTCATTGACGGAAATACAGCGACCTTACAACCACGACGAGCAGGACAATGCCGGCGAGAAGGAAGCCGATATAAAGTAACCCAAATCCAACAGCCTTTTTCTTCCCCTCTTTCCTGAGCTTCGGGTTCAGCGCGTAGGCGATGCCTTCCAAGGCCACAAAAACCAACTGGAACACGCCGAGCGGGTTCATGAAGCCCGACGAATAAATTCAGGCGCTCCGGGCAACTGGGTCAGAACCAACAGAATGGCGGAACCGGAGTCGCGTTCACGATATTGTTGAGACTCCGTCGTCATGGCCTTTGAGCCTCATCCAGTAGTTTCTGCAAACGCTCCGCAGCAGTGGAGCGACTACGGTGGCGGGCGCACCGGGCTGCGCCCCGGGAACGCCGGTTCACTTCAGCAGGTATCGCGGGAGTTGGTTCTCCGGTTCTCCACACAGTCTGATCACCTCATGTTCATCGCGAACATCCGCAGCAGTTTGTGAGCGCGTCCCGGGTTCTCACGAAAAGAGTCGGCTGTCAGCCCCTCGGCGAGGAAATTACCGACGTCCTCCGTGGCATCCGGTGGCAGAGCGTCCACGTTCTGAAACCCCATGGAAAAGTTTGAAAACTCGCGCTTAATGATGGGGCGTTCGAGCAGCTTGTAAACTCCCGTGTGACGCGGGTCCTGCCGAATTTTTTCGAATAGCTCATGCACCCGTTCCTTTGGCCCCTCGATGGCTTGCATGAAGTTGCCCCCTTTGTAGAGAAGTAAACCCGTAATGTTCGCCCGCGCATTATTCTCTCGGAAGCTCTTAAGCATGGGCAAGAGTTTGCGCTCGTCAAAGGAGCGCGAGGCAGAACTGACATAGACGATGCAGAGCACAGGGGTTGCGGCAACGTGAATATCCAAGCCTATTCCGCCCTCGCGAGGAGTCAAGGTTTACACGGCCAACGGTTTTCCCTGAGAGCTATACCCCTCGATGCGAGCAGCTGTCACTGACCATCCGCCATTGCGGCGGCGGGCCTCGTAGACTGCCTGGCCTGACCACGTATCATTGCTTGGATACACACCGACGAGCGAGAGCTATTGCAGCGGCTTCGTCCACGGTGCCAGGCTGGAACGTGCCCGGAAGAAAAACCTCCCGCCTCCGGGGCTCGGCCTTCCCTTCCTTCCGGCATCCAAGCACCGCCATCGAAACGATGGTGAGGAACATGAGAACCGAGAACACGCATAACGTTAAGAGCCCCTTAACGATGCCCATAAGCAGCCCGCGCCGACGGCCTCCGGCATGAAATGAAGACGTTATCGCGGTTCGGCTGGGTGAGGCTTGTTCGGCCATCCTACCATCCTACCGTCGGTCAGATTCTCACACTCTGCTTACTGGCTTAACCGAAAAAAATGCTCGGCACTGGAGATTGGATTCGTGACAGCAATCCAACCGCCGGCCACAACTGGAGGCGGAGTATTCTCCCAGACAGGTGAGCCCAAATTGGTGGTTGATTGCAACGTGAACCCAGTATAATCGAACCCTGCATAAAGAGCTCGCCAGGACACAACAGTGGTGCCCTCCGAGGACGTAATCGTCAACTGGGGTGGGAACGAAAGACTGAATACCGTGCCATTGCCACCGCTGCCGTGCATAAGCGTTGTCCCGTAAAGAGTACCGCCTGTGAATGACAAATCGGAATAAAACTGGTGAGGCTCACCGTCAGGACGAGGAAAGTTGTAAATCGTTGTAAACCCCATGCCGTTGGTGCTAAGGGCGAATACCGTCCCAAATCCTGTCGTGCCGCCAGAGTTCGCAACTCCATAGAGCGTATTGCCTGATAATACCAACGCCGTTCGCGGCTCAGATCCGTCGCTTGGACCAGTGAAGTGATGAAGGCTAGTAAAGCCCGTTCCGTCAGTGCGAAGAGCGAATACTGTGCCTCCGCCAAAAAAACCTCCGAAAGCGGTTGTCCCGTAAAGGGTGTCGCCGGACAGGACCAATGAAGCTCGGGGGATGGCCCCATCGCTGTTCGTGTTCTGGTAGCTAGATGGTGTGGTGAAGGTATGAAGGATGCTAAAGCCTGTACCATCCTTGTTTATGGCAAATACCGTTCCATTGCCCGGCACACCTCCGCTCGAGGTGGTCCCGTACAACGTATTACCTGACTGGGTCAAAGCACCAAGTGGCCAGGCTCCATCATTATTGGAAAAGGGCGACGAAACAGTAGTGGGAGTGAAAGCATACAAATTGGTAAAGTTTGCACCATTAGTACTCACGGCAAATACCGTTCCGCTGCCAGAACCGCCGCCACCCACTGTGGTTCCGTACAACGTATCGCCTGACAACACTAAAGCGGCGGACGGGAAACCTTCGTCGCTGAGACCAGTAAAATGATGAAGGGTGGCGAACGCCGTGCCGTCGATCCGAAGAGCGAACACGGAGCCAAAGTTTGAGCGTCCGCCGAGAGTTGTTGTTCCATACAAGGTGTCGCCGGATAAGATCAACCCGGCCCTAGGACTGGCTCCTTCGTTAAGACCAGTGAAATCATGAAGAGTGGCAAGACCGTTGCCATCGTTTCGAAGGGCGAACACGGTTCCGTTTCCTGAACCGCCGCCACCCGATGATGTCCCATACAGAATATTACCCGATGAGAGCAACCCGGCGAACGGATTCGCACCGTCGCTGTTTGTAGACCCGGAAAATGAGCTGAAACTGTGCAGGGTGGTAAAGCTCTGTGCAGTCACAGAAGCGCATAACATTAAGCCGATGGTTGACCAAATCGCCAAGGAAAACACGAGAAGCCATCGCATGGGAGTTAGGAGTCGCGCCCTCATAAACTGTAACATTATCCAATCATTAGCATAGCACACGCCAACCAAATTATCGGCGAAATCCAAATGAAAGACTTAGTTCGAGCTAGGCACCAGTCTTCCAGCTCGCGTGATTCTCACGCAAAACGCGTGAAATCCACGCTACAAGGCGGTCGACATTGGCTGAACCGAATTAGTGGTGACGTCGTCCAACGTTCCGGTCACCGGTCGCCGCCGTTCCTTTGTGTCCGAACTGCCCGTTGACGTGCAGGGCGGCGGCTCGGTGAAGCGGATGGCGCGGTGATCGCTTTTCGCGCGAGTTGTTCAAGAATCTTGCGACGCTGCCGCAAATCGGACGCCCGGTAATTGTTAGTGGCCCACCGACGGACAGAGGGAGCGTTCTTGGTCAGCGTCTCGTATAGTCTCTGGATGAGGGAAATTTCAACCCGGCGGTGTTTTATGGCGTTCTTCCAGTCCTGATCAAATTCGAAGAGAAGTGCGAGGCTGCCGTGATAACAAATGCACTTCCCAGCATCGGGGTCCCGCCCGCACCTCCCCGAAAGTTTCCTGAGGGGGGAAATAGTATTCGACGAAAGCTTTCCACCTTGCCGCTGCCTCAGTGCCTTCAATTCAGCATCTTTAAGGTCTCGCCACGGAACTCTCATAATGCCTGGGTGAGTATCACCGAATGGTTCCGGCCAGCGACTCCGCGCCAGTGACCACCTTCTTGAAAAACCAGAGTGGTCGTGGAGTTACCTGCGGCGGAATGGTTACACATTAGTTCTTCTATTTGCCTGGATATTTGAGGAAAGCTGTCTTGCAGTCTCGACATATATGGCCTTTCGCAGGCTGCGGGAAAAGATTCCAGCGCTTGGCAAGCCAGACCATGTCCTCGGCAATGACACCAAACTTTGTTTTGACTGCGGCGGGCGTCCATACGGTGTTGTTGGGCAGTGAAAAATTGCCTGGTTCCATTTCCTTATTGCAATTTGGGCATTTCATGCTGGTTCTGAGTGAATCGTGCGAGTGTAAAATTAAGCTCAGCCGCCGCATCCTCGCGGTCAGCTGAAGCGCTTGGGCACGGAGTCCATGTGTCAGTAAATTACGTTTTGGCGACCGAGGTTCTTGGCGCGTCTCCGCACTTCGGTTCGAACGTCCCGCTCGATCTCTGCAAGAATTGTTTCGCGTCCCTCCAGCGTGGCATCCTTTAGTTCAACTGCCCTCTTCTCCAGCGCGGCCCTACGAAGATCATTCGCGAGAATCTGCAATGACTGCTCCCTTGAAATTATGGCGCTTGGCTTCATTAGGTGCCTTGCACACGTATTACCCAACGCCCCAACTCAGGCAGCGCCGCCGAGCGGGACGTGGCCTGCAAAATCAGCGTCCGCATTTTCATAAAACCATCAATCGCGCTGCGGGCGGCTGTTGACTGCAGTGCCGGGCTGGTCGTCTTCGATTCCGAGGTCCTTTGCCGCGGCTCGGAGAAGACATGCTTGCCTGAAAGCTATCCGTGCAAGAAAAGCGAGAAGGGCAAAAGTAATCGTGATCGAAAGTGCAGTGATCCCGACTACGCTCCGAATCAATTGGCTGTCCCACACCGGCTGCACTTTTGAGCCGAGCTTAAATAACACCTGCAAATCGGGGGTTTTCCCTTCGAAATAGATCACAATGCCAACATTGACAGCTATGCCGACCATGACGATGAGAACCGGATATACGAATGGCAAATATGCCCAGATTGTCGGTGGCGTCTTGCGGACCAAGCTGCGAATCCGAGTTAATTCCTCACTAGTCATGCATCACACTTTGGTTCGGCCAACGAACAAGACCACGAGTGAGCGGCGTTCCTCGGCGTCCGAATTTCAAACTGATGTTATCGCCGCTCATTCGGCGCGTCGCTTTGTTATGCATTGTTACTTTTCTTGTGTTTTGGACCCAGAGATTTGACGTAGGTATCATCGGCCATGAGCTGGAGACAATAAGAAATCGGCGAGCCGGCTGGCTCAAACGTCCACTGCTTCTTCATCGGCTTCATGCCATAGATTTCGATGTACTTCGCACGCGGGGGCGCAATGTCGAAGACGCGGGCCGGCGCACCAAACTCGCGAACGAATCGCTCTCATCCTTTAGGTCCGCTATCCTTGCCCACGCTTCCTCATAGTCCGACTCGGTGGGGGCTTCGAAAAACGTGTGACGGAGGGATTGCGGGGGATTTCCACCACAAGCGATGCAGTAATAAATCTGGTGTTTTGCACTTGGATTGGATTCGAGGAAGTGAAACTCATTCATCTCTGAATCGAACTCCAGTAGCTGAGGGTAATCTTTGACAAGTGCGTCCATCACTCCGCATTCACAGCGGCGATTGCCGCGGTGGGGCCGTCCGTGCTCACCGCAGAAGGGACAGAAGTGAATCGTGAGTCGCGGATCATTAATTGAGCCGTTCCCAAGCAGGTATTCACCGTCGCGCTCGAGGATTGGCACGTCTGGGTCCTTGGTCTTCTTAGCAAGAGAGCCGCATGTGCAAGGCGCGATCATTTCTTCGCATAACTTTAAGTAGTGTATCCTCCGTACCGGCCTTCTACAAGCAGCCAAATGAGGTCTGACGTGGTGGCCGCCATGGAGGATACACTACAGTTGAACTGAGCCGCTGGGCCCCTGGCGTAACACTACAGGGGAAAGTAACGGGATTGTCTTGTCCGTGCTTCGCCGGCAAATTCTTGGGACTGCCTAAATGGGCGGGGACAGAGGGCTGTGCGTCATCAGCATTTGCCGATGCCGTCTTCGTCCTGGGCCACGCTCAACGCCTTCTGAGCCCTGGCCTCGGTCCGTCGCTTTCGGACCCAACCCAATCCCGCCAGGCCCCAGCCAAGGAGGGCAAGCGCCGGTGGCTCGGGGACTGCCGTGAAGTTGGCTTGCCAGCCGCTGTTTTCGACAATGCTTCGCACCCCGGGCAGGTCTTGAATGACCTGTGGAGGCATCATGGTGAAGTTGAGCGTTGGGATGGAGAAGAAACTGTTGAGGAGTGATACGACCTGGCTGGTGTCAGTCGAGACGTTGCCCGAAGAGTCCATTAAAATCTGGGTGAAGATGAATACATTGACCGGCTCCCAGCTTTCAAATGAATCACCGGCTTGGGGCACAGCGGTCATTTGGTAGGTTTGCCCCGCCTGGAGCAACTGTCCGCTTTGAAACGGCGTTATGCTACCACTCCCGTTAGTGAACAGGAACAACGGGGCCAAAGTCCCTTGCGCGTAGCCGCCGTTATTACAGCACAACAGCGCCGCGAGGACCGTAGCCATGAACATTCTCATGCGCCAAAGCATGCCGCGAAGTCTGTCGGTTGTCTACGGACACCCTCCTTGCCAGTCTATACACCATAGCTTGCGTCCGGCTCGCTCTAAGAGGTATGGCAACGTTGGTGCCGATTTGACGCACGGCATTGGCGGCTGCAACACTTTGGGGAGCTGCCCCATTCGGTGCTCTGGGCCAAGCGTTGCCGGGATCATCGTGATAAATCTCCCGCCAGTTCGGCAGGGAATACCCGGCGAAAACGGATCCACCGTCGTGGCGGTGGGTCCTCATTATCGGAAATATTGGTGGCGAAAAACCTCGGTAAAACAATGGTCGGAGCGACAGGATTTGAACCTGCGACGTCTTGGTCCCAAACCAAGTGCTCTAGCCAGGCTGAGCTACGCTCCGACGGTTGAGACTGGATTATCCCACAACCCGCCGGCAGCGCAATGCCTTTCTCCCAATAGTTTCTTAGAGAGTGTTTAGCATTCGATTTGGAGTCCCGCCTTTAAGGCGGACCGGCGCCAAAACCGCCTGAAGGCGGGACTCCAAACCCAGCTGCCCACGACCAGGCAGGGCACCCATTTTTGGACGAGCGCCCGGCCATATTAGATAGGCCTTGCAAAGAAATGGCGGCTTTCTCACTCTCGCATTCATGCAATCACACGAAGTACTGCGCGAAGTTTTCCAGCAGTGCAGCCCCAAGCAAGTCGCTTCCCAGCTTGGTTTGTCCCTGTCCATGATTTACAAGTGGGCCGAGCCGCCCGACGAGTCGGCCGGCAGCGGCAGCACCAACCCGCTGGACCGAATTGATGCCTTGCTGCGCTGCACTAACGATAGACGGCTCGTGCAATGGATCTGCCAGCGCGCCGGCGGGTTTTTTGTGCTCAATCCCAAAACGTCAAAACCACATCCTTCCTATCTCATCCCGGCCACCAATGCGATCGTGCAGGAATTTGCCGATTTGCTGGCCGTGGTCGCAGCCGCCGCAGCGGATAACCAAATCACGTCGACGGAGTCCAAGCAGATCCGCACGCGTTGGGAGAAGCTCAAAGCGGTTACCGAAAGCTTTGTGGCCTGCTGTGAAGAAGGCAATTTCCTGCCGCTCAAGACCGATCAACCCAATCTCGATGGCGCCAAGCGCTAGCGTACGGTAGCAGGAATGCCTCCTCTCCCCTGCCCTCTGCTCTCGAAGAGGAGAAGGAGAAGTCTCCTCGCTTGATGGCAAAGCTGTTGCTCAAACCAGACACAAGCGAGGCGGTGGCCAACTTGCTTAAGAGCGTGTTTTATTAATAATCTTGGCGGCGAGACGCCGCCAAAACCCGCCGGCCAGAGGCCCGCGCTACGTAGCGCAGGCGTCCTCGCCTGCGGGTTGCGCCGGCGTCTCGCCGCCGGAATCGCGCCGCGGACCCATTTTTAAGACACCCTTTAAGGCAGCAGTTCACTGCTCAGCCGCACGGTCAAAGTCGAGCTTCTGCCCGGAGCCACGGTCAGTTCGTTTGAAGCCACATTGCCCGATTCGATGCAAAGCATTCGCTGGTATTCGTCGTTGCCGAAATCGGGCATTTGTTGAGACTTGGCGATCCAGGGGTTCCAGACGACCGTTGAAGCCGAGCCCTGTTTCTCGATGCGAATCTTACGTCCAAGACGCGGGTCCTGAATCTCGACCGTTGCTGAGGTGTTCAGGTAAATCCGGTCGACTTCCGATGAAACCCGCAAGACGTCCTCGGTTTGGGTGCGGTGAGCGAAGTTGGCGACCTTATCCAAAAAAGAGGCATTTTGCAGGCCCAGGATGGAAATGGCGGTCACATCACCCACATTAAAATAAGTGTGAAAACAATTCTCGAACGCCAGGGGTTCGTCCTGCGACTGATTGGTGACGATCAACTGAAGCGTTAGCGATTCGCTGACCGTAATCACGTAGTCCGCGGTGAACGGCGGATAAGAAGAAGCCTCGGGGCAGTCCGGCAGCCGGAAACGCACGCTGACGCTACCGTCGGGAGCGGGGGCGAACTCTTTAAGTTCCCAGGTTTTGACCCGGGCAAAGCCGTGATTGCCCATGCCCTCGCGCATGCCAAACCAGGGAAAAACGACGGGGATCCCGCCGCGGATGGCGTGGCCTTCGGAAAAACGACTGCACTGGCTCATAAAGGTCAGCGGAGTTTCGCCGTGTTTGCGGAAGGTGGTGAGGTGCGCGCCTTGCAAGTAAACCTCAGCGCTGCTCCAGATCGTGGAGATACCGATCATGGGCAGTTCCCCCTGCCCGTCGAGGAACATCACGCGGCCGGGAGTTTGAGCTTTCGGCGGCGTTTGAGGATTCTGGTTAACCATAGCTCGGCTGGTGCTAACACCAAAGGATAAAGACCTCGCAAAGGCGCTGTCAAAATGATTTTGCTTTCCTGCCAGGGTCGTCTGGCTATTGTCAAACGCACCTATGCCAGCAAAACAATATCGATTCTGTTTCGGTCCGTGGAATATCAGCGAAGGCCAGGATCCCTACGGGCCGACGACCCGCCCGGCCCAAAGCTTTGATTGGAAGCTGGGGGAGCTCAAACGACTTGGCTTTGAGGCCATGATGTTTCATGACGACGATGCCGTGCCGGATATCGATGGCAAATCCAGCGAGCAACTTCATAAAGAGGCCAAAGCTCTCAAAAGGAAGCTGGGGGATGCGGGAGTGGCGGCGGAGATGGTTGCACCCCGGCTTTGGTTCAGCCCGATGACGATCGATGGCGCGTATACGAGCAACGATCCCAAGTGCCGGAAGTATGCGATCGAGCGCTCCTTGCGCTGCATCGACATCGCCAATGACCTGGGCACGGACTTAATCGTGCTATGGCTGGCGCGTGAAGGAACGTACTTGCGCGAAGCCAAAAACGGGCGCCGCAGTTTCGAACTGCTGGTCGAGGCGCTGGACAAAATGCTGGCCCACGACAAGGGGATTCGCCTGGCGATCGAACCCAAGCCCAACGAGCCCATGGACCACGCCTATCTGCCAACCATCGGGCATGCCCTGGCCATCGCTCAATTGACCCGGGACCCAAAGCGCGTCGGCTGCCTGATTGAATCGGCGCACGCGATCCTCGCGGGATTGGACCCGGCCGACGAAATTGATTTCGCCATGATGTTTGGCAAATTGTGGTCGCTCCATCTCAACGACCAGAACGGCTTGAAATTCGACCAGGATAAACCCTTCGGCAGTTCCAACCTGCGCGTTGCCTTCAACCAGGTTCGCGCCCTCGAACGCAACGGCTACGGTAAAAAAGGCGAATGCGTCTGCTTCGACGTTCACCCTTTCCGCACTACCAAAGTCGAGCATTGGCTGGCGCACCTGGAAAACAGCCGCAAGACCTTCGAGCACTTATTAGAAAAAGCCCGCAGCTTCGATGAGAAAAAGGCGCAGGCACTCATTGCCGAACGCGATTATGCCGCGCTGGACCAAATGGTGATCGAACATCTGATGGGCGGTTAGTTTTGATGCCCCGTTAGAATGCCGGCGTAACCACGGATGGACACGCGTGAACACGGAAAAAGGAAAGACCCACGGCAGCAGGTCGGCACCCTTGAATTCGAATCACTACTAGGCGGGCGCAGCAGAGTTTACGTAGATTCCTGCTCGCCGCTGTTTCATCAGTGCCAATCGGGGTTCATCGGCGGTTTCCGATTACATCGTTCAGGTTGGACCGATCGATATTAGCTTAGAAAACTCACGACCAGCACAGCCAACGAGACGAGCGCCAAACCCAGCCAGACCAGGTGTTCGGTAGCCTCAGCACGGAGGACCTCGCGGCGAGCCAGGCGCAAGGCGGCCGCGCCTGACAGAGCCGGCGCCCGATTGGGAGCATTCGCGGCCGCGCCGCGCCGCGGAATCGGCAACGCTAAGCCTGGCCGGTTGAAGAGGTCGGTTTCAACTTGAATGTGCATGGGAGCAAGCTAGCGCGGGTTTGGCCGCGGCCTAGATGCAGCTGCGCATAATTCCGACCGATACAGTTGTATCGGAAGTCAAAACTGTACTGGTCATCTTTCGGTCAAGGTGTAACTATACTCAAAATCAGTTCGGTTTACGTTCCAGCATGATCACGCAAGACCTGGCTTCCCACACCGCCGCCCTATTGGATTGCGAAGATACGCTCTACAAACAGGTCGCCCTGCGCATCTCGGAGTTGATCGAACATGGTACTCTGCGGCCGGGCGATCGCGTGCCATCGGTGCGCCGGTGCAGCGAACAGCAAAACGTAAGCATCGCCACGGTGATGCAGGCTTATCGTCTGCTCGAAAACCGCGGAGTGATCGAAAGCCGGCCGCAGTCCGGGTATTATGTCCGCGCCCAGCGCTGGTCGATGCCGCCCGAGCCTGGCCGGTCGAAGCCAACCCCGCGGCCAGTCGAGGTGCGGGTAAGCGATTTGATCATGCAGGTCGTCAAGGCGGGCCGGGATCCCAGCCTGGTGCGACTCGGAGCCACTTTGCCCAGCCCCGAATTATTTCCGATCCGTGAATTGCACCGCGCGATGTCGGCGGTCGGGCGGCGTCTGCCGGTGGCAGCCAACAGTTACGATCCGCCGCCCGGCAACCACGCTTTAAGGGTGCAGGTGGCCCGGAGAGCCATGGAGGCCGGGTGCACGCTGGCGCCGGATGATATCATCACGACCGTGGGCGTAACCGAGGCGCTCAACCTGTGTCTGCGCGCCGTGGCCAAGCCCGGGGATGTGATTGCCATCGAGTCACCCGCATTCTTCGGGATCCTTCAGATTATCGAGTCGCTCGGCATGCGCGTTTGCGAGATTCCGACCTACCCGCGGGAGGGCATTTGCCTCGACGAATTGGCCCAGCGGCTGGATACGTGCCGGATTAAAGCCTGCGTTTTCACCCTCAATTTCAGCAACCCGCTCGGCAGCCTGATGCCGGATGCGAAAAAACAACAGCTGGTCCGAATGTTGGCCGAGCGGAAGATCCCTCTCATTGAAGATGATCTTTATGGAAATCTCGCTTTTGGACCGGGCCGGCCGAAAGCCGCCAAGGCTTACGACGAAGAGGGTTGGGTCATGCTGTGTGATTCCTTCACCAAGACCCTTTCCCCCGGCTACCGCGTCGGTTGGGTCGCTCCCGGCCGGTTTCAGGCACAGGTGGAATTCTTGAAATTCGTCAGCACGGCGGCCAGCCCGTCGCTGCCCCAAATGGCCATCGCGGAATTCCTGCAAAATGGCGGTTTCGATCATCACCTGCGAAAAATCCGCCGTTTTTACAGCGACCAAATGCAGTGCATGAGCGCGGCCGTGAGCCGATACTTCCCACCGGGCACTCGCGCTACCCGTCCCAGTGGCGGGATGTGTCTGTGGGTGGAATTACCGGCCAAGGTGAACGCTCTGACGGTGTATCACCAGGCGATGGCGGCAAAAATCAGCACCGCGCCGGGACCTATTTTCTCGGCCAAAAGGAAGTTTCAAAACTTCATCCGATTGAACTTCGGCAATCCCTGGACTGAGCGGATAGAAAATGCCGTGCGCGATTTGGGTGCGATTGTGGGGCGATTGGCCGAGTGATAGTACATCCTCGCGCGCTCAACTCTAAAATCTGAGATTGGGCACTCGGGTTTTCGGATTTCTTTATGCGTTACGAGGAAGAGGAAGGGGAAGACGAAGGGCAAAAGCGCGGTCTTAACTTAAAACTCAAAACTTAAACCTATCGCGGCTTTAGGTGGCGCACAGCGTCCCTGAATTCCTGCAAGTCGAATGGTTTGTTCAGTACCAGGTCCACCGCCAACGGGAAGGTGCCGGCCAACCGGAGAGTTTCAGCAAAGGCCGTGATCATCATGACGGGCTGATGGGGGTCTTGGGCTTTGATAGCCGCCGCCAATTTGTCGCCTTTGATGCTGGGCATCTCGTAGTCAAGGATGACCAGGTCGAACTTGCCCGGCTGAAAAGCCGCTAATGCGTCCTGCGCGGTTCCCGCGACTTCCACAAAATGTTGATCAAGAGCAAGGATGCGCCGGATGGAATCGCACACCAGGGCCTCATCGTCCACCACCAGAATCCGACGCGCCTTTTCAGTTGATGCGGTCACTCAGGTGCCGAGGATACCAGCCATCATTTGAGATTTCCAGCAAATTCATGATTTGGGACAGAAGTGGCGCAGGTTGTTCACGGCGTGCGATTTCTAGCGCCCGGAAAGCTCGTGGAACCTTCGTCATTCGACTCATGGTATCGGCGGATTGCAAATGGCAAATCGGGCGATTGCAGATGGCAAATTCCGCCATTGCATTTGCAGCGCGGCTACTGGACAAAGTGTTTCGGCCGCAGCTTTCCTGGCAGGCGCCGGTCCACGAATGAGTTTTAGACTACTCGTTGCGAGCGGCGAGGTAGCGTTCGGCTTCGATGGCGGCGGCGCAGCCCAGGCCTGCGGCGGTGACCGCCTGGCGATACACGCGATCGGCGCAATCGCCCGCGACAAACACTCCGGGCACGTTGGTCGCAGCGCCGTGCTTGGGGATGATGTAACCCTGTTCGTCCATGTGGATCGCACCTTTGAAGACTTGAGTGTTGGGCGTGTGTCCGATCGCCACAAACACTCCAGCGCATTCGATGGTTCGCTCGGCGTGGGTTTTTACGTTCTTAACCTTCACGCCGGTGACTTTGCCGGCATTCACATCCAACACCTCAGTGACGACGGAATCCCAGAGCGGCTTGATCTTGGAATGAGCGAGGGTGCGTTCGATCATGATTTTGGAAGCTCGCAACGTGTCCCGGCGGTGGACCAAGTAGACAATCGAGCCAAAGCGCGTCAGGTAAGTAGCCTCTTCGCAAGCGGAGTCGCCGCCGCCAACGACGACCAGCGGTTGGTTGCGGAACATGGGCAGCGCCCCGTCGCAAGTAGCGCAGTAGGTCACGCCTTTGTTTTCCAATTTCAGTTCGCTTTCCAGGCCGAGATGCTTGTGCCCTGCCCCGCTCGCGATGATCACGGTTTCCGTCTCGATGGTTTCTCCGTCGACCGTCAAGCGGAACGACTCACCAGAGAGATCAGCCGCTTCCACAACACCGAATTGGACCCGCGCGCCGAAACGCTCCGCCTGTTTCTGCAAACGGACCATCAGTTCATAGCCATCGATGCCATCCGGGAACCCGGGAAAGTTTTCCACGACTGTGGTAGTGGTTAGCAATCCGCCGGGTTGACGGCCGGTGAGGACCAAGGGCTTCAAGTTGGCACGCGCCGTATAAAGCGCGGCGGTCAAGCCAGCACAACCAGACCCAATGATAACAACTTTTTCCATATAACCTGCGAGACGTTAGGAGCCAGTAGCTGGATTATCAAGCAAGACTCAAGCCGGACCGGGCGTCAGCGCGGGGATTTCAAGGCGGCACGCTGCGCCGTGTGCCAAGAGATTGTGCGGCAGGGAACTGAGCGTGTGACGCAAAAACTCAAGCTTCAGGGCCGGCGGCGGGTTTCTGTTCAAGACTGGCGCGGCGGAGTTTCGAGAAGCGCCAAAAAACCACGCCGAAGAATATTGCTCCACAGGCGTTTACGCCGGCGGTATAGCCGATTTTGTAAGCCACGCCCGTATTATTCTGGGAGTAAATGGTGATATCACGGCCTGCCAATAAATTGGGCAGAGACATTGGCATCAACGCGCCCTGGATGATTCCACGCCCAAAGCCCGCGGGATGAGAGCTTTTCTCCAGCGATCCGGCGACTCGATTAAGGACACCGCCAATAATGGCTGCCAGGAGAAGGAACGACCCGATTCGCAACGCGATTTTTTGCCAGCGGCGGGCCGGGGGGACTTTGACTTGAGTAACGGTCATGAATTCCGTAGAGCAGTAGCATGTTTTTGAGTCGCCGCACCACGCAAGCAGAATATTTCGACTCAGAGCGGCCGAGCGCGGAGGTGGCGGAGTTTTTCATCTCGCTGGGACGAGTCAATCAGCTGTTCGATTTCAGCGAGCCGTATCGCCGACTGGTGCCGCTGCTGCTCGACAGTTCAAACTGCAGGTCGTTATCTATTCTGGACCTGGGGGCCGGAGACGGTTCCCTGGGCAGGACACTGCAGCAGTGGGCGACCGCGCGCGGATGGACCTGGCGGGTAGTCAATCTGGACAATAGCCTTCCGGCCCTGGGTCTCAGTCCGCGAGCGCACAATGTCGCAGGTTCGGCATTCCAACTGCCTTTCCGAGACAATAGCTTTGACGTTGTGATAGCGTCGCAAATGGCCCATCACCTCGCCGAGGTTGAGGTGACAATGTTGTTGCGGGAAGGGTGGAGAGTCACACGTCAAGCCCTGGTCCTGTGTGATCTGCACCGCAACGTCGGATTGTATTTATTGCTTTGGCTGCTGTTCCGTTTTCAAAAACACCCGCCTTCGTTCAAAGCCGATGCTTTGCTGTCAGTTAAGCGAGCCTGGAGAGTCAGTGATCTTGCGCGAATGGCAAAGGCAGCGGGACTAGACACCGCGAACGTGGACCTGTCCTTCGGCGCCCGGGTTATTTTGCACGCTCGTAAAAGAACTAACCCTGGTGCAAGCAGCGTCGAGGCGCCCGCAGGCTCAGAACGCCGCATTTATACGGCGGTAGATTCCGCAGCGACAAAATCGTAGTTTTGGTTCAACTCAGGGGGATTGGAGGTTTCCAAAGGGGCCATAACCTCAAGGGGCGAACGCCGTTTAAAGCCAAAATCGACGGTGGCCAGCGTCGTGAGCAAGTTACGGTGTTTCGGCGAGTCTCTGGTGCAAAGGGTGTGGCACCAGAACCCAATGAGCTGGGTGAGAGGACCGCGGCTGGATCCGGGGGGTAACCTGCCGCGCAGGATACCTGCTGGCCTTCTCCTGCAAAAGCCGCTGGTTCTGCCCCTCTTGTCACCAGAAGAACGTCCAATCCACCGCCCGTTTCATCCTGGACCACCTGCTGGCTCCAGTCCCTCACCGGCACTATGTCCTGGCGATTCCCAGGATGCTTCGGCCCTATTTTCAGCGCCACCGCCGCCTGCTTAAGCGTCTCTGTGCCTTGGCCCACGAAAGCCTGGCCGAGCACCTGCGGACCGCGCTCGGCTGCCCTCAGGGGCTTCCCGGCATCATCCTCACCCTCCACACCTTCGGCGAATACCTCGATTTCCATCCCCATATCCACGCCCTGGTAGCCGACGGACTCTTTTTGCGAGAAGCCCTCTCGTCCGCACCGGCTCCAGTGGATGACGCGGCCATTGTCCGGAACATCCTGCGACACCTCGGGCTTTGGATTGACCCGCGACCGCGACCGCCCCCGGCCCCTATTGGCGGTTGCTACACCTATGAGCCGTGTGAGGACGTGGACCCACCCCCGACTACGAAAACGCCCTGACCGACTGACGAGCGCCGGCCACAGCGCCCCCGCCCCGAGTTGAGCCTTGTCTCGCCCTCGGCTCACTTGATCGTGTCTGCCAATGCCCTCCGGCAGTTCCGACCTGATTTCATGTTAAGCGCACCCGTTCAGGACACCTCGTGCGCTAAGCGGCGAACACTTGGCTATCGACGCGCTCACTGCTTCCTGATACCTTCAATCCATGGTCGATGAGGGTCCAAAAAGCGATTCTCCCTTACCCGCGGAGCGCTCAGTACATGAGGATGCAAAAAAGCAAATTCCTATCAATATAATGCTCCGCTCTGTTAACTGAGCCCAGAGTCCTTAGCCTCCATCTCCCGAGTATATGAAATCAGCTTTTCGCATGTTTCTTAGTATCGCCTTAGGCGCCCTTGCTTTTGGGCCCGGCCTCGTTTCCGGTGTAGACAAACCCGAGGACATCGATGAGGCAGCACGACAACGCCGCCTGCGGTGGAATCTCGACACCTCAGTGGGTGATTATGAACAGCACGGGCACCATAACGCCAGGTGGGACAGTTCTGCCAAACTCGCATTGCAGACCTTTGCGCGCATCCGCGCGAGCGGTGCCGCCGATGAAAAACTCATTTCCGATCTCGCCGTCGCAACCAAATCTGCGGTGACCAACGGATGTGACGATCCAATGATTAAATATCTCTACGCCCGTTTTGTATCTCTGCCGCAAGACCACACTTCTCAGGATCATGCCGAACTATACCGCTCCGCTGCCGAGGCCATGAGCCAAAGTGAACGCGCGCCTATTCGTAAATTCTATGCCGCGCTGCGCGCTGCCGAGTCTTTTAATATGGGCACCGCCAGCACGTTGTCCGAAGTCCATAAATGGCGCGGCGAAGCCAAACGTTTCCTCATCGAAGTCGCCAAGGACAGAGACACTCCGGCCGGCGAAGTTTACGACGCCTGGGATGCTTTACTTCAGGATACGCCAAAAACCAAAGCCGAGCACGATGACCTTTACCTCGCCCTCGATCCGTTGGTCTTTAAAAACTGGCCCTCCGATCCGTCTCTCTTATTGCTCAAAGGTCAGTTTTATACCGACTACGCCTGGAAGGCACGCGGCACCGGCTTTGCCAACTCCGTCAGCAACCAGGGCTGGCAATTATTTGCCCAGCGTTTGGAAATCGCCGAGGCGGCCCTGACTGAAGCATGGAAACTCAACCCGAAGGACCCGCGCATAGCCCGCGAAATGATCACCGTCGAGTTGGGTCAGGGACATGGCCGGCCGCGCATGGAGCAATGGTTCCAGCGGGCCATGTCGCTCGACACGAATTATTATGATGCCTGCTACGCCAAGCTGAATTACCTGCAGCCCAAATGGTATGGCTCGACCGAAGACATGCTTGAGTTCGCGGGAGAATGCGTGAATTCCTCCAAGTGGGGAGGACATATCCCGCTGATCCTTTTAGACGCTCACGAGCTGATTTCCGCGCCCCTGAATCGGGAAGCCCGTAGAAATTACTTCAGACGTCCCGAGGTGTGGGCCGATCTGAAGCAAGCATTCGATAAATTCTTCCGTCTTAATCCAGGAGCAACCGGATGGCACCATAACTACGCGTGGTACGCCTACGTGGCCGAGCAATGGACCGATCTTAACCGAGAATTGAAGCTCCTGGGCCCCGTTAATTACAACTACTTTGGTGGACAAAGTGAATTTGATAAAATCGTCCAGGCGGCCAAAGATCATTCGGCGACTCCGAAATCCCAGTAAAATGGTTCTGCAGGTTTGAAAAGCGACACGAGTGCCGGCCTTCGTTCTTCCGCTGGGCCACACGTGTGGGCGCACGGCCTGCAAGCCCAAAAGGAAAAGGGGTCAAGCCTCTACCTTGATCCTTGATCGGCAATTTGCATTTACAGGTTGCTGGCTGGTTGGCAGTGTTGAGGGTATACCACGGCAGGTGCGCATTCAATACCCAGGGGCCATTTACCACGTCATGAGCCGAGGCAACCGGCGCCAGGAAATTTATCTGGACGACGTGGATCGGCAGGGCAACCGGCGCCAGCAGTCACACAGCTCCGAATCTTAGGCCTTGGGGTCGTATCTTGTCATTTATGCTTTCCAGAGCTGGCCCGGCTTGGTTTGGATGCCGGCCATTGCATTGCGAGTGTCCACGATACACGGCGACCACTCCGCCAGTTCGCGGTAATTGACGCTGGCGTGGTTGGTTGAAATCAGTACCAGGTCGAACCCGGCAACGGTTTGTTTGTTCCACTCGACGGATTTGGTTCCCGCCCAGTGAGCGTGCTCGCGCGTGGGACGGATGATGGGAACGTAGGGATCGTAATAGGCCACCTTGGCTCCGCGAGCACTGAGCATTTCCATCAGGAAATAACTGGGTGACTCGCGCTCGTCGTCGACATTCGGTTTGTAAGCCAAACCGAGCACCAGGACTGAACTGCCTTTGACGGCTTTTTGGTGATCGTTGAGAGCGTCGATAACCCGGTTGACGACATAGGCCGGCATGCTGGTGTTGATTTCGCCGGCCAACTCGATAAACCGCGTGTGCTGACCATATTCCCGGGCCTTCCAAGTCAGATAAAAGGGATCAATCGGAATGCAGTGTCCGCCCAGGCCCGGACCGGGATAGAAGGGCATGAACCCGAACGGCTTGGTTTTGGCGGCGTTGATCACTTCCCAAACGTCGATGTTCATCGCGCTGTACACGAGCTTCAGCTCATTGACCAGGGCGATATTGACGCCGCGGAAAGTGTTCTCGAGCAACTTGGTGGCTTCGGCCACGCGGCAGGAAGAGACCGGCACAACGGTCTTGACTGCTTTGGAATAGAGCTCGACCGCCTTTTGCAAGCAGGCGGGCGTGTACCCGCCAACGACCTTGGGAATGATGGCTACTTTGCTGTCCGGGTTGCCGGGGTCTTCGCGTTCCGGTGAGAAGGCCAGGTTGAAATCCCGGCCGGCTTCGAGGCCGGAGCCAATCTCCAGGACTTCGCGCAAGTCTTCATCGGTCGTGCCCGGATAGGTGGTGGACTCGAGCACAACCAGGCAGCCCTTGGGCAGATAGCGGCCGATGTTCTTGCCGGTCTCGAGGATGTAAGAAATATCAGGCTCGCGGTTCTTGTTAAGCGGGGTGGGGACGCAAATGATGATGGCGCTGACCTCACGAATGCGACTGAAGTCGCTCGAGGCTGAAAATGAACCCGAGCGGACAATCTCGGCCACGGATTCCGAGGGGATATGTTTGATATAACTTTTGCCCTGATTGAGCGCATCGACCTTCGCGGTATCAATGTCCAATCCCAGCACGGTGACACCCGAGCGCGCAAACTGGAACGAGAGCGGCAGACCGACGTAACCCAGACCAACAATTGCAATTTTCATTTGATGAGCACAGTTTTTTAAGATTTTCCCTGCGGCTTACTGCCGCCGTTGTAATACCTGATGGAGGTCGTCTTGGCAACGCCATCAAGTTCCTTATTCGACACGGGTGGAGGAAAGCTGGAGTCCAAGCCGACGGCGCCCTCGCCAAGACCCGCAACAACCGGTGCGGGTGCTCGAGCGAGGGCGCCAGGTGGCCTTGCCGTTAAGCTGGGATGGCCTGGCTGGGAGCAACGGCGATCCGTTCAGGATGCGCGTGGCCGTTGCTATGTCCATTGGCATGGCCGTTGCCATTGCCATTGGTGCGACCATGGTGGGCGCTGTTCCAGGGGGTGCTGGCGCAGAGATTCACCGCCGCGCCGTGCTGGCGCAGAGATTCACTCGAGGCTTCCAAAATTTTGACCACTTCCAATCCCAACCGCCCGTTGGTGATGGGCGCCGTGCCTTCGGTAATGCATTGCAGGAAATGCTGGCATTCCAGTTTCAACGGTTCGTCCTGCTTGATGTAGGGCACGTACGAGTCACCGTAGTGATAAGAGTAAGTGAACTCGGCAAAACTGTCGTAATGCGGCGGCACTTCTACCCGCGCATCGTAAATTTTAATCTTCTCCAGCGGCTCGGTATCGTCATAGACGATCATGCGCTGCGAGCCCACCACCGTCATCTGGCGCACTTTCTTGGGGTCGAGCCAACTGTTATGAATGAAGGCGCAGAGGTTCTTGCGGAAGTTCAGATTCATCATCGTCACGTCCTCGATCCCGCGGGTCACGTGACTGCTGCCCTGGCAGGAAACGCTCAACGGCGATTCATCCAGCAAATGCAGCAAAATGGAAATATCGTGCGGCGCGAGGTCCCACGCGACATTGATGTCCTTCTGGAACAATCCCAGGTTCAAGCGCCGCGCGGCGATGTACTGCACTTCGCCGATATCGCCGGCGTTGATGATCTCTTTCATCCGTCGCACCGCCGGCGAGAACAGGAAGGTATGACCGACCATCAGTACCAGCCCCTGCCGCTCGGCCAGTTCCACCAACTCGATCGATTCCGCTTCGGTGCGGGCCATCGGTTTTTCGATGAAAACATGTTTGCCGACGCTCAGGGCGGCTTTGGCCATGGTGTAGTGGAAACGCACTGGGGTGGCGATGACGACCGCGTCCAACTCGCTGTCGTTGAGCAAATCGTCGAATTTGTTGGTCGTGGCGAGCTCCGGATAAAGCCGGCGCATATGGCCCAGGCGGGTGTCGCTGGCGTCGCACAAGACCTTAAGATTACAGTCGGAGGATTGTCGGAAATTACGCACTAAATTGGGACCCCAATAGCCGCAACCGACGACGCCGACGTTTAGAATTTTTTTAATTGTACGCATGTTGTTTATGAACTGAAAGATTCCAGAGCCGTACCGACCTGAGCGAGGGTTTGGGGGCGGCGTGCAGCCTGCACGTCGCAGTACTGGCGCCACAAAGCGGGCAAGGTTTTAACGATGATTTGCAGATCCAACCAAAAGTTCAGGCGCTGTGAATACTCGATATCCAGCCGGACCATTTGATTGAAAGTGGTGCGGTTCTTGCCGCTGACCTGCCACAAACCGGTCAGGCCCGGGACCGCATCAAAGCGTTGCCAGTGCCAGGGCTCGTAGGCGTCGCACTCGTAGCGAATGCAGGGGCGGGGCCCGACCACGCTCATTTCGCCACGAAGGACGTTGAGCAGTTGGGGCAGCTCATCCAAGCCGCTCGAGCGCAGCAAACTGCCTAAGGGGATCAGGCGAGGGTCGCGACGCGAGTCCAGCTTGACCATGGCCGTCTGGGAGCGAATTAGCTCCTGGGTATGGCGCTGATGGGAGGCGGTCTCGGCGTTAACCACCATCGTTCGAAATTTATAACACACGAACTCGCGGCCTTTGTAGCCGACCCGTTTTTGGCGAAAGAAGACCGGACCGCGCGAACCGAGCTTAATGATCAGCGCAACGAGCGAGCCCACGAGGAGCAGTCCGGGGAGCGAAACGAGCAACAGGCTTAGATCCAGAGCACGTTTCCAAAGCGGGAGCGCAGGTGTCGGGCGACCGGTCTGAAGCTCGTCATTCGGGCCCGCGAAAGCCGTGTCATCCGGCTGCACCGGAGTCTCGACAATTTCGGGCCGTGTTGCCTGCGCAAATTTCATGGGTGCATTCTCCTCTGGCAGAGAATTTTCTCAACTCCGCCCATTACGGAAATAAAAGTGCGACATTACGGACGTCCCTTCCGGGGAAACCCCTGGACGCTTGCTTGGCGCTTTCCGGATAAACACCGATAGACACGGATTTGGAGGGAAAAGGGGCTCCAACCCTCAGGCTTGAGGGGCAGGTGCAATGCTTGCAGGCCGAACGTCGCGTCGGAAACCCGAAGGCCGAAGGTCGAAACTCGAAAGAAACCCGAAATCCGAAATCCGAAGTCCCGCTGCAATACCTCGAACCCTACAAGACCTTACCTGGCGGACCTTTTCGGCCTCTCGCCGCGCTGTCGCACCGGCGCAGCGGGTCGGATTTCGGCCTTCTTTCGAGTTTCGACCTTCGGATTTCTGATTTTAAACGCAACACATATGGGAACCATGCCGTTAGGAAAAAGGAGCCCTTCTTCCCTGCAAACCCGTGTCCATGGGTGTTTAGGGGCTCTTTCCCTGGAGTGTTTCGGCGATACTCTCGCCAAGAACTGCCACCATGCGCTTAACCTGCTTTTCGGTGGTGCAATAGGGCGGCATCAAGACAACGACATTGCCGACCGGCCGCGTTAAAACGCCCCGCCGCGCCATGGCCTCACAGACCCGCATGCCGGCGCGTTGACGCAGATCGAAAGGCTTTCGAGTTTTCCAATCTTCAACCAATTCGATCCCCGCGATCAGACCGGCCTGGCGGATGTCTCCGACCTGGGGATGCTGCCAAAGTTGGCCCAGTTGCTGTGTGAGCGCGTTTTCTAACTGCACGCGGGCCGTGGTCGACGCAGGTTCTTGAAGCATTTCCAAGCTGGCCAGGGCAGAGGCAGCGCCCAACTGGTTGCCGGTGAAACTGTGACCGTGGAAAAAGGTTTTAAAATCCTCATATTCCCCAAGGAATGAGTCAAATACCGCTTGTGAACTCAGCGTCGCTGCCATCGGCAGGTAGCCTCCCGTAAGGCCTTTGGCGAGGGCCATGAGATCGGGTTGCACATCTTCGTGATGGCAGGCAAATAAAGGGCTCCTGACCGGCACCCTGCTCATCCGCGTGCTTGGTCGCAATGGCGGGGAACTTCCGGGGACGTCGTTAGACTCAGCGAACGTGGACTGCGTTTGTGCCGAGCCTGTGCGCCCGAAACCAGTCATTACTTCGTCGGCGATCAACAAAGCCCCGTTTTCACGGGCAATGCCGCAAGCGCGTTGGAGCCAGCCTTTGGGTTGGGGGATCATACCGGCCGCGCCTTGCATTGACGGCTCAAAAACAAAACCGGCATAGGGCTCTCCGCCGCGTCGTTTGATGGCGCACTTCTGCTCCAGTTGTGCCAAACATTCCCAATTGCATTTGCGATATTGGCGGGCATCTGCGCGCTCCGGTTTGGTGCGGTTAAAGGTGCACCGATAACAGTACGGCGCCATGACTTTATCGGATTTGAAGAGCAACGGCGAATAGGCTTTGTGGAAGAGATCGATGTGGCCCAGAGACACGGCTCCGACGGTATCGCCGTGGTATGCGTTTTGCAGGCTGAGGAAGCGAGGCTTTCGGGCTCGGCCGCTGCGACGCGCGGTTTCGAAGGCAAGCTTGAGGGCCACCTCCATGGCCGTTGAGCCGTCATCAGAAAAGAAGACCTTGGAGAGAGCGGTCCGGGGGTTCTTTTTTGTGTCGGCCGCCGCAGCGCTGCTGGCGGTCGGGCTGGCAGCCAGTATCAGGGCTTTGCCGAGTTGCGAGGCGGGTTCGTTGGCAAAACCGAGAGCGGAGCTGTGGGCAATTTTGCCGAGCTGTTGGACAATGGCTCGGTTAATTCGGGGATGATTGTGGCCATGCAGGTTGGTCCAGATCGAGGAGTTGGCATCGAGGTATTTGCGCCCTCGGTCGTCCATCAGTTCGGCGCCCCGTCCGCGGACGAGGACGATCGGTTCGGTTTTGAGCCAATCGCGCATCTGGGTAAAAGGATGCCAGAGGTAGCGATGATCGAGCTCAGCCAGGGATTCCATGGTTCAATGTGATTCGGAAGGCGAAGAGTTTACCTGAGTGACAGCGGTCGTTACTTGCTCCAAATCGGACTCCGAATGGTCCGAGGTCAGCGTGAGCCGCAGGCGGGCGCGACCGCGCGCGACAGTCGGGTAGCGGATCGCCGAAATGAAAATCCCGCGCTCTCGCAGGGCCGCCGCTGTCGCAACCGCCCGGGACTCATCCCCAATGTGAAGCGGGATGATGGCGCTGCGGGAAGGGCCGCCAATCTCGAGGCACGAACGCAGAGCCGAAACCAGTTGCCACAGCCGGGCACGCCGTTGCTCGCCGCACTCGGACTGCACTAAACGAATTGCCGCAGTCGCCGCGGCGGCGGCCGCCGGGACTGGCGCCGTCGAGAAAATAAACGATCGCGCGCGGTTGATCAGGTAATCAATCAAGCCGCGGGAGCCACAAATAAAACCTCCGGCAGCCCCGAGTGCTTTGCCGAGCGTGCCCATCTGAATCTCGATTCGGCCGGCCACGCCCAATTCCTCGGCCAGGCCGCGACGATTGACGCCATACAGCCCCGTCGCATGAGCCTCATCCACCATCAGAGAGGCGCCGTACCTTTCCTTAAGTCCTACGATTTCCCGGAGGGAGGCCTGATCACCGTCCATGCTAAAGACACTTTCGGTTACCACGAGCACGCGAACGCGGCGTTTGTTCGCGGAAACCGACTCCCGTTGAGCAGCCCAGCGCAACAATTCCTCCAGGTGATTGAGATCGTTGTGCCGAAAGACCCTCAGCTTTGCCTGGGACAGCCGGGCGGCGTCCACAATAGAGGCATGAACCAATTTATCCAAAATAATCACGTCGTTGGAATCGGCCAGGGCGCAAATCGTTCCCATGGCAGCGGCGTAGCCGGTTGAAAAAGCCAAGGCCGCGGAACTGGTTTTGAAGGCCGCCAGGGCATTCTCCAACTCGTGGTGAGGCGCCAGCGAACCACAAATCAAACGTGACGCGCCCGCGCCTGCGCCGTACCGCTCAATAGCGTGTATGGCAGCTTCCTTCAAGGCCGGGTGGTTGGCCAGGCCGAGATAATCGTTAGAGGAAAAATTCAGCAGGACTCTCCCACCGACTTCGATCCGGGATCGCTGCGGTGAATCAACCTGGCGCAGTTCACGGTGGAGGCCCTGCGCGCGCAACAGGAGTAGTTCCCGCTCGAGTTCTGTTTGAAACGTATTCATGCCGGAGGAATTACCCAGGCGCCCTCGATCATACTCGCGGCTACACGCCCCCGGTGTTCCAGGACAGCTTCGGCGGCCCGCTTGGGCGTGTCGGGACCCGGCAACGCAACGATGTCAGCCAGTGCGCCTGGGGACAACTGGCCGATCACCCCGCCGCGGGCGAGGGCCAGGGCGCCGGCGACAGTGGCCATGCGCAGAATTGTCTTGGGTGAAAGCCAGCTCTGGCGATCCGCCAGAACCCTCATTTCTGCCAGCATATCGAGTTCGAGATCCTGGCGCCGAGTCTTGATCACACTCGCGAGGCTGTCGGTGCCGAGGCAAACGTTAACCCCAGCGCGATACAGCCGGCGCAGAGGGAAAGATTCATGATCAAAGTAAGCGTGGCTGCGCGGGCAATGAACGACGCTGACCTTTCGACGGGCGAGCAACGCGGCATCACCGCGCGCCAGGTAGTTCACATGCGTGGCCAACAAGTTCCGACGCAGGACACCGCAACGTTCCAAGTGCTTCACCGGCGAGCCTAAACCGCAGTCCGACATTTCCCGGCCGCTACGTTGGAGCCATTCGAACATGTCCCCGCGGGCCTTGGTGAACATGAGAAACTCGGGCTTGGATTCGGCCACGTGCGTGCAGAGCAGCCAGCCACGGCGTCGAGCCACTTCCGCGCTCTGCTCTAATAAGGCAGGAACGGTCGAGTAGGGGGCGTGCGGGGAGAGTCCCCCCAGGCACCGTTGGTGTGGCAGCGTTTGAATTTTGTCGAGTGCTTCCTGCAAAACGCGGTCCGGAGGCCGCCGGCTGGTGATGCCGATCATCTCGAGAAACGAGAGGATCCGCAACGGTGTCGAGTCCCAAATTTGAGGCAGAAGCTGGGGGACAGCTTCGATGTCCGCCACAGTGGTGGTTCCGGTCCGGACCAGCATCTCCGCGCCGCTCAGCCAGGAGGCGCGGTATTCGGCCGCTGTCCACTGCGCTTTGGTAGTCGTGATTAACTTCAACCAATCGATGAAGTGCCTGGGCGGCGGAAACTGGCCGGCCATGTGGGTGTAGTCAAGATGGCAATGGGCATTCACGAGCCCCGGCATTAACATAACTTCGCCGAGATCAACGCTGCTCTCCGAAGACTCAGCACGAAGATCGCGCCAGCGCCCAACCCGCTGGATGCGCTCGCCCGAGAGGAACACGGCCCCGTCTGAGATTGGGGGCTGGGTCAGCGGCAGGACTATTCGCGCCCGTAGAATCATTTGACCCTGACGGATAGAAGGGCGCGGGGCCGTTGAGCCGGAGCACGGAGCGGCTCGGCCGGGCCGTAAAGAAAGAGCGACGACTGGGCGGGCGCGGGCTGCCGAAGGTTAAGCTTCACTCTCCTGCCGGGAACGTTTGGTGCGCGCCGCCACTTTGTGTTTGCGCGCTTTGCGTTTGTTCTGGCGCTTGCGGATCTGTTGCTCGATTTTCTTCGCGACCAGGTCAATGGCGGCATAAAGATCGCTCTCGACGTCGGCCGCGAACAAATCCGGGCCAGGCAGCGACAGGCGGATCGAGCAGGAAAACTGGCGCTCCGCGGCTTTGGTCTGGTCATGTTCCAGGGTGACCCGGGCATTGATGGCGAAGCGAGCCAGGTGCTCGAGCTTGGAAACGCGGCTGATAATATGATCTTCGATGGCCTTGGTCAGCGTCACATTGTGCGTCGAGAGGATCAAGTTCATGGCGCTATGATGCAGCCGGGCCAACATAAAATCCAGTTAAAGTACTGAGTGCAGCCCAATGGGAACTTGAATTCATCTAGTCGTACACCTAAAGATCAACTCCGGTGTCAACCAAAGTAATCGCGGTCGCCAATCAGAAGGGCGGTGTAGGCAAAACCACCACGGCGGTTAACCTTTCGGCCTGCCTTGCCGCTTTAGGCCGGCACGTGCTGCTCTTCGATCTAGATCCGCAGGCCAATGCCACCAGCGGTCTGGGTTTGGAAAAGACCGAGGGTGCCAGCGCTTATCGCGTGCTGCTGGGCGAAGGGACTCTTTCTGAAAAGATAAAACCTACCGCGTTTGAACGGCTTCAAGTGGTTCCCAGTGAAGTAGACCTTTGCGGCGCGGACTTCGAGCTAGCCCGCGCCGACCATCACCTCCACCGTGTCCGCGCAGCTCTTGACCCGATTGTCCAATCAGAGCAATTCCAGTTCGTGCTGATCGATTGCCCGCCTTCCCTGGGGGTCCTGACCCTCAACGCTTTCGCCGCGGCCGGCGGGGTGCTGGTCCCTTTGCAGTGTGAGTACTATGCCTTGGAGGGGATCTCGATGCTCAACCGCGTGATGGCTCAGTTGCATGATAATGGCGTCAATCCCGGCCTGGAACTGACGGGTGTGGTGATGACGATGTACGACGGCCGCACCAGGCTTTCACAACAGGTCGTCAGCGAGGTGCGCGAGCACTTTGGCGAGCGTGTTTTTGAGACCATGATTCCACGCAGCACCCGGCTGGCGGAAGCTCCCAGTTTCGGCAAGCCGATCATCCATTACGACAAATACAGCGCCGGCTCGGCCGCGTACGAATTGCTGGCCCAGGAATTTCTCCAGCGGCTGGAACACTAATCCGCTCAGTATACGTCCCGCAGATAACGCTTCTGCGTGCGCATGAGAGTGACGTTGACGAATTCGCCCGCGGCTTCCGCTGACAGTCCACCTTGCTGTTGCGCGATCGTGATGAGGGTTTGGTGAACGTCCTTGGCCATGTGTTTGGCATCGCCGCAAACATAGAAATAGGCCCCGTTCTGGATCCAGGCCCAAAGCTCTTTCGCCTGCTCCAGCATCCGATGTTGAACGTATATCTTGTGGGATTGGTCGCGTGAAAACGCCAGGTCCAGCCGGTGCAGCTTGCCTTTCTTCAGGTAATCGAGCCATTCCGAGCCATACAGAAAGTCACAATGACGTCGCTGTTCGCCAAAGAACAGCCAGTTCCGCCCCGTCGCCCCGTCGCAGATTCGCTGTTCGACAAAGGCCCGGAACGGAGCGATGCCGGCGCCCGGGCCGCACATGATGATATCGGCGGACGGATCTTTAGGCAGCCGAAAGCTGCGTGATTCCTGCACATAAATGGGAATGTTCTTAACGAACAGGTCCGCATGATCGGCCAGGAAGCCCGAGGCGAGACCTTTCTTGGCGCGCCCATGCGTGTCATAGCGCACGACCGCAACGCACAAGTGCACCTCTCCAGGATGGGCCTGGAGCGAGGAGGCAATCGAGTAAAGCCGAGGCACAACCGGGGTCAATTGGGACAGAAAGGCTTCCGGTGACTCGAAGCTCGCTTCATCAAACTCCTTGAGAATATCAACGTAGTCGCGCGTATCGATGTATTCGGATAACATTTCCGGGTTATCGACTAATTCCATGAGGCGGTTGCGCTGTTCACCTTGTGGAATTCGTTCCGCCAGGCCGCTCATGACTTTGCGATTGGCTCGGTTGACGATGTATTCCTGCTGCAGCGCCTGGCGCAACGTTGTGCTTTGGCCGCTGGGAAGCTTCACCGGCGTTTCGGCGTCGAACTCCAACCAGGCGAGCAACTCGTCAACCACGGCCGGCGAATTGCGCCCAAAAGCGGCCAGCGAGTCGCCCGGCGTGTACTGCATACCGCTAGCGGCCAGGCTCAGCACAAAATGGCGGGTGTCTTTGGCGGACTCCGGGCCAGTCATACGCTCGTGCCCGATCAGTTCGGCCAGGAAGGGATTTTTGCGCGAATAAAGAGCGGCGCCCGGCTGGGAAGCGGAGGTGACAGAAGGGTTCATACGCGGTTCGTCTGCGGAAGGCGCAAGCAGTTGCTCATGTCGGCTGATAATATTTAACATTAAGGGGGGCTTTTGCAACCAGCTTGACAAGCTGGTGAGGCTTCCCAAGTCTAATTCCTGGAAATGAAACCAGATGGGCCAATGAAGCACTTCGTGCTGGCGTTTTTGCTGGCGCTCATCTGTTACGCTTTTTTCTACAGCAAGATCGAGAACCGGCGCACCCGAAAAGGGCCGTGGGAAATTACCTTCACCAATGACGCGGCCGGCAACCCTACGCTCGTGATCAACCAGCCGCGCCTGGCCATTACCAATGCGCTGGTGACTTTTACCAATCAGCCTTTGTTGA
>Ga0070741_10002588_pt1 | contig 47897 bp, 46 predicted proteins | sample Coa_R1_4_FD_66440 | JGI IMG/M metagenome (GOLD analysis project Ga0070741, IMG submission 66440) | Surface soil microbial communities from Centralia Pennsylvania, which are recovering from an underground coalmine fire - Coalmine... | ecosystem: Environmental > Terrestrial > Soil > Unclassified ... | reverse complement strand
TGTTGGTGCCACCTGTTTCGCGACGCATGTGGCGACGTCGGCCCGCTTCCCCCGAGCGATACCCGCCCGAGTCGAAGCCGGTGCACCCCCGCTATTCGGTTGTACGGACAGTATAGGGCGCCACGGACACTATGGCGCTCACCGCCTGCGGCCGGCCTCGCGCTCCATCTCGCGCCGGTGCTCGCGTTCGGCGATCACCTGGCGCTTCTCGTACTGTCGGCGACCCCTGGCCAGCCCGAGCTCGAGCTTGGCCAGCCCGTGGCTGAAGTACACGCGGAGCGGGATCAGCGCGAGCCCGCGCTCGGCGGTCTTGCCGACGAGGCGCTGGATCTCGCCGCGGTGGAGCAGCAACTTGCGCGGGCGCACGGGGTCGTAGTGCCGCTTGTCCATCGCCTGCTCGTATGGCGGGATGTGCATGCCCTCGAGCCACACCTCCCCGTCCCGAACTCGCGCGTACGCTTCGGCGAGCGAGCCGCGGCCGCCGCGGAGGGACTTGACCTCCGAGCCCGTCAGCACGATCCCGGTCTCGAAGCGCTCGAGGACCTCGTAGTCGTGAAGCGCCCGCCGATTGGACACGACGGTCTTGTGCCCGGGGCGGTCCTGCTTCGGGCTCACTAGACGTCGAGGAAGCGACGCATACCGGCGAACCCTGCGATCAGCGCCACGAGAGCCCCCGCGACGACCAGCCACGGGATGACCGCCACGACGTCCGAGTTCGTGACCCAGGGCACGAACTGGATCTTGCCGTAGAGCGGATTGATGAACGCCACCTTGAGCCCGAACAGAAACAGCACGGCGAGGCTTGCACCGATCAGGCTCTCGAACAGCCCCTCGATGAGGAACGGGATCCGGATCCGCCAGTTGGTCGCCCCGACGAGCTTCATGATCCCGATCTCTTTGCGGCGGGCGAACAGCCCCATCCGGACGGTGTTCGCGATGAGAATGGCCGCGGCGATCAGCATCACCAGCGCCACGAGAAGCACACCCACGCGGAACACGCGCGTCACGGCGAACAGCCGGTCGAGGAGCCCACGGAAGTCGTAGATCTTGTCCACACCGGGCTGCGCGCACGTGCCGTCGCTCCTGCAACCGAGCACTGCCGCGACCTGTGAGTACTCCTCGGGGTGGGCCAGCTTGACTCGGAGCGAGGCCGGCAGAGGGTTGTCCTTGGGGTCGCACGAGACCCCCTGGACCAGGCCCGGCTGGTTGGCGAACTCCTGCTTGAACTTGGCGCAGGCTTCGGCCTTCGACTCGTAGGTGACGTTGGCCACCGCCGGGAGCGACGCGAGCTTCTGCGTGAGCGCATCGACGGTCTGCGGATTCACGGGGTCGGAGAGGTAGACCGCGACCTCGACGTTGCCCGTGGTGGCCTCGATCATGAGGTTCACCTGACGCGAGATCAGCAGGGCGAGCCCGAACAGGAGCAGCGCGATGAACGTCGTCGACACGGCGGCAAACGCCACCAGCCCGTTCCGCCGGAGCCCCGAGGTAACCTCTCGCAGGTAGTACTCGAATCGACGGAACACCTAGCTGTACACCCCGCGAGACTGGTCGCGGATCACCTTTCCCGCGTCGAGCTCGATCACGCGGCGGCGCATCGCATCGACGATGGCCTGGTCGTGGGTCGCCATGACGACCGTCGTCCCGATCCGGTTCACGCGGTCGAGCAGCCGCATGATGTCGACCGACGTGGTCGGGTCGAGGTTGCCGGTCGGCTCGTCGGCGAGCAGAAGGAGGGGCCGGTTCACACACGCGCGCGCGATCGAGACGCGCTGCTGCTCGCCGCCGGAGAGCTCGTCGGGGTAGTTGTTGATCTTGTCGCCCAGCCCGACCAGCTCGAGGATCTCGGGAACCCGCTGGTCGATCACGTGCTTGGGCTTGCCGATCACCTCGAGCGCGAACCCGACGTTGTCGAACACGGTCTTGTCCTGGAGGAGCTTGAAGTCCTGGAACACCGTGCCGATGTTCCGGCGCAGGTACGGGACCTTCCAGGGCGTCAGCTTGGCCAGGTTCTTGCCGGCCACGTAGATGTCGCCCTTGGTCGCCTCCTCCTCCTTGAGCAGGAGGCGGATGAACGTGGACTTGCCCGAGCCGGACGCGCCGACGATGAAGACGAACTCGCCCTTCTCGATCTCCACGCTCACGTCGTCGAGCGCGACGACCGAGTTCTTGTAGATCTTCGTGACGTGCTGGAGGCTGATCATGATGGGCTTTCGGGGAGGCGGGACCGCGCGGGAGTCTAGCAGACCCCCCCGGTGAACGGAACGAAGCTCCACTACCCTGAGAGCGCCATGCGGACCGCCGAACGAGGAGCCCCCGCGCCCCCCGCCGCCGACGCGCGGCCCCCTTCGCGGGCACGCCGCCTGGCGGCGGCCGTGGCCGGACCAGCGCTCATCGTCGCGTCGGTGGTGCTCGCCGAGCGGGGGTTCGTCTTCGCCCGGCTGCTCACCAACCAGCACCCCGACATCCTGTCGTTCTGGCTCCCGCGGTCGTGTCTGATGGGTCGGAGCCTCGCGGCCGGACACGTACCCCTGTGGAACCCGTTCGAGATGGCCGGAACGCCCTTCGCGGCCGACCCCCAGTCCGGCTGGCTGTACCTGCCGTGGATGCTCACCTCATGGCTGTTCCCGTGCGGCGACGGGCTCCGCGCGTTCATCGTCCTGCAGCCGGTCCTCGCCGGGCTCGGCCTGTACTGGTTCCTCAGGATGGAGGACCTCCACCGTCCCGCCGCCACGGCGGGCGGGCTCGCGCTCGGCATGGCGATCGCCGCCTCGAACGTCGGCATCTCGCTCCCCTTCGCCGGGACGCTCGCCTGGACCCCCTTCGTCCTGGTCGGCGCCTCGGGCTACCTGCGGTCGTCGCGCTGGTCGCGGAAGCTTGCCTGGCTCGCGCTCGGCGCCCTCGCCTGGGGCCAGGTCGCGAGCGCGCACATGTCGCACGGCCTCGTGATGTGCACGGGGCTGCTCGTCGCGTACCTCGCCGCCCGGTCGGCGCGCGAGGTGCGCGCCGGGCGCGCGAGCGTCCGGCGCGAGACCGTCGAGGGGCTCCTGTTCCTCGCGGCCCTGCCGCTCGCGAACCTCGCGCTGTTCATCCCCCGGTTCGCCCTCATCGACCGGTCGAGCCTGCGGGGCGGGTACGCCGCGCTCGGCGGAACGCTCGCGCGCGCGGCCGGCACCGAGGACCGCCCGCTCCCGACCCGGGGGATCTGGAGCGGGTGGCCGTTCCAGCTCGCGAGCACGCCCGGGGCGTACGTCGGCGCCACGATGCTGCTCTGCGTGCCGGCCGCCGTGCGCGCCAGAGGGCGCCGGTACCTCGCCGCCGCGTTCGCGATCTCCGGGCTCGTCGCGTACCTGCTGACCCTCAACCTGTTCGTCAGCGCGGGATGGTTCCGGGCGGCGGTCCTGCGCGTGCCGTTCGGCGACGTGTACCTGCACAACCCCGGACGGCTCCGGTACCTCGCGCTCCTCGTCGCTCCGGCGCTCGGGGCGATCGGGCTACAGGGGTTCCTGGACCGGTTGCCCTCGCCGCGCGAGGCGCTCTGGTGGCTCGGCGCCGGCGCGGGTCTGTTCCTCGTCCTGCCCCTTGCGCTCGGCGCGCACCCACAGCGGTTCGTGGTGTTCCTCGCGGGCGCGGTGGCCTCGGCGCCGGTGCTGTGGCGGCTGTTCCGAGGGCGCCGGTGGGCCGCCCTGGCGCTTCCGCTCGTCCTCGCCGCCGACCTGATGGGCGGCGCGCTCTGGTCCTCGGCCTACAACGGCGGAACGGTCTTCCTCGGCCTCGAGGGCCACGACCACCCGGCCCTCGGGCCCCAGCCGCTGCGATGGCCGAACGTGTCGCTCGCCCGCTACCTCGACCCCCCGCCGATCGCCCGCTACCTGCAGGCGCGGGGCGAGGACGGCGGCCGGTACCTCGCGTGGATCCAGCCGACCGTCGACTTCAACAAGGGATACCTGTTTACGCAGGACCCGAAGGACTGGCCGGCCCTGTTGCTCGGGCGCGCCGTGCTCTTCCGGCTGAACGACGTGCTCGGCTATTCGCCGATCCAGCTCCCTCGCTACTGGTCCTACATCCGGGCGACGAACCCGCTGCCGGTCTTCTACAACGCCTCGATCCTGGCCTCGCCGACCCTGACGAACGTGCGCCTGCTCGGCATCCGGTACCTGATCGTCCCCGTCGGCTTCCCGCTGCCGGAGGGACTGAGCGCGCAGGTCGTCGCGACCGGGGGCGGCTACGACCTGTACGAGGTGGGCGGGTGGGAGCCGCGGGCCTCCGTCGTCCCGAGCTGGGAGGACGTGGGAAGCGGCGTGCGGGCGCTCAGAGCCGTGCTCGCGCCCGGGTTCGACCCGGCCCTCCGAGCGGTGGTGGAGGCCAACCCGGGCATCCGCCCGGTCGCCGGGGCGACACCCGGCACGGCCGAGTACCACGAGGTCGAGCCCGAGGACGTCCGGATCATCGCGACGGCCGGGGCCCCCTCGCTCGTCGTCGTGAGGAACGCCTGGGACACCGGCTGGTCGGCGACCGTGGACGGCAGGCCCGCCCCGCTGCTCCGGGCCGACTACTTCCTCCAGGCGGTCCCGATTCCGGCGGGGACCCACGAGGTGCGGCTCACGTACGCCGACCCGACGATCGGACGGGGGCTGCTCGCCTCGGCGCTGGTCTGGCTCGTGCTCGTCGCGTCCTTCGCAGCCGCCGCGGCGCTCGAGCGTCGGCGAGGATCGGCGGAACCCGGTCGCCCCGAACGCCCGGGGGCGGCGGGATCGCCGATCGGGCCGAGTCGCCTCGACGAGCGGGCCCGGCCGCTTATCGGGCCTGCCCGTTCTCGGCCCGACGCCGGAGCTCGGCCTCGATGAGCTCGTCGAGGTCGCCGTCGAGCACCCGATCGACGTCCCCGATCTCGACGTTCGTCCGGTGGTCCTTGACAAGCCGGTAGGGGGCGAGGACGTACGAGCGGATCTGCGAGCCGAAGTCGATCCCGCGCCGTTCCCCGCGGAGGTCCTCGAGCTTCTGCTCGAGCTTGCGCCGCTCGAGCTCGGCCAGCCGGGCCTTGAGGATCCGCATCGCGACGGCCTTGTTCTGGAGCTGCGAGCGCTCGTTCTGACAGGCGACCACGATCCCGGTCGGCAGGTGCGTGATCCGCACGGCCGAGTCGGTCGTGTTCACCGACTGACCTCCGGGTCCGGTCGAGCGGTACACGTCGATCCGCAGGTCCTTCTCGTCGATCTCGACGTCGGCCTCCTGCGCCTCCTCGAGCAGCGGGATGACGTCGAGGCTCGCGAAGGACGTGTGCCGGCGCCTGGCGGCGTCGAACGGCGAGATCCGGACCAGGCGGTGAACGCCCCGCTCGGCCGAGAGCAGGCCGTACGCGTTGGCTCCGTGCACGATGAACGTGGCGCTCTTGATCCCGGCCTCGTCACCGTACAGCGTCTCGTCGAGCTCGACGTCGAAGCCCTGCCGCTCGGCCCACCGCAGGTACATGCGCAGCAGCATCTCGGCCCAGTCCTGCGACTCGGTGCCGCCGGCCCCGGCGTGCAGGGTCGCGACGGCGTCGTTGCGGTCGTACTCGCCGCCGAGCAGCGTCGCGAGCTCGAGCCGGTCCACCTCGGTCTCCAGCGAACGCAGGCTCGAGACGAGCTCGCGCTCGAGCTCGGCGTCGGGCTCGTCCTCGAGGAGCTCGTCCATGGCGCGCGCGTCGGCCAGCCGGCGTTCGAGGGAGTCGTAGCGCTCGAGGTCGGCCCGCAGTCGGGCGAGCCGCTTGGTCAGCTCCTGCGCGCGCGCCTGGTCGTTCCAGATGGTGGGGTCGGCGGCCTGCCGCTCGAGGTCGGCCGCCTGCGCCCGCTTGGCGTCGACGTCAAAGGAACTCCTTCGCGGACGCGATGCGCTTGGCCAGGTCGTCGAGTCGCTCGGTGTGCTCGCTCACGCGAGCGATTGTACCGAGGGGCCCGTCGGGTCCACGCCGGCGCGCCGGCGCCGGAGCGGTCACTCCGGCGCCCGCGTCCGGGTCGCCCCGCTCAGGCCGGCCTCGGCTCCCGGACGGTGCGCGCTCGGCGCTTCGGCGTCAACGCGGCGGCGATGGCCAGACGGATTCGCTCCCGACGAGCCGCGGCCCGGAGCTCGGCCACCGGCCGGCTCCGCCGGTCCGCCTCGGCCCGACGCACGCGCTCGGCGACCCGCTGTCCCGCCACCTCCCGTCCCACCGGGTTCGGCATCATCGGCACCACCCTCCTTCGTCCACCGCGAACGGTAGGCGGGGCCGAGGCGCGCCTCGGTGTCGCCCGGCACCGATGGGGTGTGCCGTTGGGCGGCCGCGGAAGGTGACCTCCGCCGCAGAGTGGCGTGATCTCCGTCACGTCCGGCGGGAGCGGCCGGCACGGCGCGGAGGCTCACGCGACCGCGCCGTGGCACTTCTTGTACTTCTTGCCCGAGCCGCAGGGACACGGGGCGTTGCGCGGCACCTTGTCGCTCCTGGCCTGCGGCGCCGAGCCGGAGCCGGCCTCGCCCTCGCCGCGGCTCGTGACCACGCGCTGCGGCCTGGGGCGGGCGGGCTCGTCCTGGCGGACGAGCTCCACCCGGTAGATGTAGCGGACGAAGTCGTCCCGAATGCCCCGAGTGAGCTCCTGGAACATGTCGAAGGCCTCGCGCTGGTACTCCGTGAGCGGGTCCTTCTGCCCGTACGCCCGCAGGTGGATGCCCTCCTGCAGGTAGTCCATCTCGTACAGGTGCTCGCGCCACTTCGTGTCGGTGATGCTGAGCAGCACCATGCGCTCCAGCTCGCGCATGACCTCCGAGCCGAGCTGGCGCTCCTTCTCCTCGTACAGGTCCAGGGCGTCGGTCAGCACCCGCTCGGTCAGCAGGGCGGGGCTGGCGACCCGCTCGAGGTCGCTCGTGCGCAGGCGGATCGGATAGATCTCGCCGAGCGCGGCGAGCAGACCGTCGAGATCCCAGTCCTCCGCGAACGCCTTGTCCCCGACGTGCTCGGCGATCGTACGCTCGACCACCTCGGTGACCATGTCGAGCGCCTCCTCCTTGAAGTCCTCGCCGCGGAGGATCTTCTCGCGCTCCTCGTAGATCACCGTGCGCTGGGTGTTCATCACGTCGTCGTACTTCAGGATGTTCTTTCGGCGTTCGAAGTTCAGCTCCTCGATCTGCTTCTGCGCGCTCTCGACCGCTCGGGTGACCATCCGGGCCGTGATCGGCTCGTCGTCCGGCCACTTCAGCCGCTCCATGATCGACGCGATGCGCTCGCTGGCGAACATCCGCATGAGGTCGTCCTCGAGCGACAGGTAGAACCTCGACTCGCCGGGGTCCCCCTGACGGCCGGAGCGTCCACGGAGCTGGTTGTCGATGCGCCGCGACTCGTGCCGCTCGGTGCCCAGGACGTACAGCCCGCCGAGCGCCACGACCTCCTCGTGCTCGGCGTCGGTCTGCTGCTTGAACTTGCGGTAGATCGGCTCGTACTCGGCCTCGTACTCGGCCCGCTCCTCGGGGTCCATCTCGAAGAGCAGGTACCGGTCGTTGTCGTACCCGCGCGCGGCCATCTCCTGCCGCGCGAGGTACTCGGGGTTGCCGCCGAGCAGGATGTCGACGCCGCGGCCGGCCATGTTCGTGGCCACGGTGACCGCGCCCTTGCGCCCGGCCTGGGCGACGATCATGGCCTCCTTCTCGTGGTTCTTCGCGTTCAGGACGTGGTGCGGCACGCCCCGGCGGTTCAGGTAGCCCGACAGCTTCTCGGACTTCTCGATCGAGACCGTGCCGACCAGCACGGGCTGCCCCTTCTCGTGCCGCTCGACGATGTCCTCGACGACCGCGTTCCACTTGGCGTCCTCGGTCTTGTAGATGAGGTCCTGCTGGTCCACGCGGATCATCGGCCGGTTGGTCGGGATCTCGACGACGTCGAGCTTGTAGACCTCCTGGAACTCGGCGAGCTGGGTCCTGGCGGTGCCGGTCATGCCGGCGAGCTTCTCGTACATCTTGAAGTAGTTCTGGATGGTGATGGTCGCCAGGGTCTGGTTCTCCTCCTTGATCCGGACCCCCTCCTTGGCCTCGATCGCCTGGTGGAGGCCCTCCGAGTAGCGCCGGCCCTCGAGCACCCGGCCGGTGAACTCATCGACGATCTTCACCTCGCCGTTGGTCACGATGTACTCGACGTCGCGGTGGTACAGCTCCTTCGCGCGGATCGCGTTGTGCAGGTGGTGCACGAGCGGCGTGTGGACGTGCTCGTAGAGGTTCTCGAGCCCCAGAGCGTCCTCGACCTTGGCGACGCCGGACTCGGTGATCGCGATCGTCTTCTTGGCCTCGTCGACCTCGTAGTCCTCGTCCCGCCGCAGGCGCGGGGCCAGGCGGGCGAACGTCTGGTACCACTTGGCCGAGTCGGCGACCATGCCGCTGATGATCAGCGGCGTCCGCGCCTCGTCGATCAGGATCGAGTCCACCTCGTCGACGATGGCGTAGTGATGCCCGCGCTGGACCATCTCGTCCAGGCGCATGGCCATGTTGTCGCGCAGGTAGTCGAACCCGAACTCGTTGTTCGTCCCGTAGGTGATGTCGGCGGCGTAGGCCGGCTTGCGCTCCGCCGGCGACATCGAGGCCTGGATCAGGCCGACGCTCACGCCGAGCGCCCGGTAGATGGGGCCCATCCACTCCGAGTCGCGCTTGGCCAGGTAGTCGTTCACCGTGACCACGTGGACGCCCTTGCCCTCGAGCGCGTTCAGGTAGGCGGGCATGGTGGAGACGAGGGTCTTGCCCTCGCCGGTCTTCATCTCGGCGATGTTGCCCTCGTGAAGGACGATCGCGCCCATGACCTGCACGTCGAAGTGCCGCTGGCCGATCGTGCGGCGGGCGGCCTCCCGCACGCAGGCGAACGCCTCGGGTAGGAGGTCGTCGAGGCTCTCGCCGCCCGCGAGCCGCCGGCGGAACTCGACGGTCTTGTCCCGCAGCTCCTCATCGGAGAGCTCCTCGACCTCGGGCTCGTACGAGCTCACGACACCGACGAGCTGCTCGAGGCGTCTGCGGCGGCGTCCCTCGCCGAACTGACCGATCTTCTCGATGACCACGGAGCGATCCTCCGGGGGGGTGGGGTTCGAGCCCGATTCTACCGGAGGGGTGCGCGGACGAGGCGGCGCCGGCCCGGCCAGTCGCTCGGGCGACCCGCGGGGCCGTCGCTCAGGTGATCTCGAGGAGCTTCTCGCGGACGGCGTACACCACGGCCTCCATCCGCGAGTGGAGGTGGAGCTTCTCCAGGATGTTCCGGATGTGGTTCTTGACGGTGTTCTCGGAGATGTACAGCTCCCTGGCGATGTCGCGGTTGTTCTTCCCCTTGGCGACGAGCTTGAGGACCTCCATCTCGCGCTCGGTCAGGCGCGGGCTGGGGACCTGTGGTCGCTCCCCGGTGGACTTGCTCATCGCGGCGAACTCGCTGAGCAGCTTGGAGGCCATCGACGGCGAGATCCGCGACTGCCCGGCCCACACCGACCGGATGGCGTCGGCGACCTCCTCGATCGGGATCTCCTTCAGCAGGTATCCCGAGGCCCCGGCCTTGATCGCCTCGTAGAGGTCGGCCTCCTCGTCGGAGATGGTGAGCATCAGGATCTTCACGTGCGGCAGGAGGTCGCGAATCTCGCCGGCCGCCTCGATGCCGGACCGCTTGGGCATCCGCACGTCCATCAGGATCACGTCCGGCATGAGCTCCTGGGCCTTCTCGACCGCCTCGACGCCGTCGGAGGCCTCGCCGACCAGCTCGAGGTCGTCCTCTTGATCGAGGACCATCTGCAGGCCGCGGCGGAACAGCGCGTGGTCGTCGGCGACCATGACGCGCAGCTTGTCGGGCCGGTCGACCTCGTCGGACTGGTCCTTGCGCTTCGTGCTCACGCGCCCTCCGGTTTTCCGAGTGGGCGAGGCCTCACTCGGCGCGCTGGGGCGACTCCGTCGCCGCCCGCTGGACCGCTCGTTCGGATTTTAGTCGACTCGCCCCCGTGAGCAGCTTCGTTCTGCGCTTCGTGTTGTGGTCGCGGAGCTGGCGCTCGAGCTTCTCGGCGATCGCGTCGAGCGCCGAGTCCACGTCGGAGCCCTCGGCGCTGGCGCGGAAGGTCCGCCGCGGGGTCTCGAAGGCAGCCTCCACCCGGCGCACGCCGCCCAGGCGCGGGTTCTTCTCCCCGATCACCTCGAGCTGGAGCCGCGTCACCTTGGGCTCCAGGCGCTCGAGGCGCGACAGCTTGCGCCTCGCCGCGTTCCGGACGTGGTCGGTGATGCGGGTTCCGCGGGCCCTGAGCACCAGATCCATGCGCGTTCCTCCTCCCGGGCCGCGTCCGCCTGCTCCGTCCGTGGGAACGGGGCTCACGCCCGGCTGACCTGGTCTTTGTCCCCACACTCGCCTGCTGAGGGGTTCACGGCCACGGCCGCTTAGCGCCTTCTCCCGGCGGGGTCGCCCTCGCCGAGGCAGGACTTACATCTAAACCGCACCATGCTCAGCGACCAACGGTCACCTTACGTGGGTCGTTTCGCCCGCGGCTGGCATCGACTACCGGGGGACGTTCCCCCGGGCAACCACAGACCCAGGCGCGAGCCCCATGCGAGTATATCGGCCCGGTCCCGGCCGGAGCTGAGCCCGTTCGGCGGGCGCGAGCGCCCGCGCGGCCGTGAGCAGGCGCACCCTCGACGCGCCCGCGTCGAGGAGCGTGCGGGCGCACGCGGCGGCCGTGGCTCCCGTCGTGAGCACGTCGTCCACGAGCAGAACGAGCGGCGGCGGCTGGCCCGCGCTCTCGAACGCCCCCGCCATGGCGGCACGCCGCATCGGCCCCGAGCGTCGCGCCTGGGACCCCGTGTCGGTCGTCCGGACGAGCAGCCTCGCCACCGGCAGGTGGAGTCGCGATCCGACCACCTCGGCCAGCGCCCGCGCCTGGTCGAACCCGCGCTCGGCGAGCCGGCGCGCGGAGAGCGGAACCCACGTCACGGCGTCGACGGGTGAGTCCGGCCCGGCGGCCGGGCTCGCGGCCTGGGTGCCCGAGGTCTCGGCCGGACCCCACGGCCCCGCGACGGCCGCCATGGAGGCTCCCAGCGCCTCCGCCACACCCCGCCACCCCTCGAACTTCAGGTGGTGGATCGCGTTCCTCGCCGGTCCCTCGAACAGGAACGGGGCGCGCGCCCGCTCGATCTCCGGCGGCGGGCACGCGCGGCAGCGCGTCCGGGGGGCCGGTGCGGGGGCCCCGCACCGCTCGCACCACGGGCGCTCGAGCGCGAGGAGCGAGCTCCGGCAGGCGTCGCAGAACGGCCACGGCCCCTCGCCGCAGCCCGCGCACCGCCGCGGAAAGACCACCTCGAGCAGCGCGCGGAGCATCGACGCACGCTAGCGCCGGGCGCCGACACCCTTCGACGGTGGTGGATCGGACGCGTACCGGATCCCGTCAGGGGAGCTCCACGTCGAGCGCCCCCTCGGCCCCTCGCCCGCGACCGCGCAGCTCGATTCGCAGCACCTCGTGAGACCGCAGGAGGGGATACGCGAGGACCCGGCCGCGGCCGCTGTCGAGCTCGATCTCCACGTCGAGGATCTCGAGCCTCGTCCCGTCGGCAAGGAGCCTCGGCGAGACCGTGTGGCCCGGCGTCACGGCCAGGCCGATCTTGAGGCAGTCCCCGGCGCAGTCGAGCTGCTCGATGCGCACGCGGGCGTCCTCGCCGAGCCGCACCTCCCGTCCCACGCGGATCGTTCCCCGCCGCACCGTCGCCCGCGGCCAGGGAACGGAGAAGCGACGCCCACCCGGGTAGGTTCCGGGCACGCCGTCGACGTCGAGATCGCACTCGAACCCGTACCAGCCGGGGTCGAGGTCCGAGACGGGGAGCTCGAAGGGGACGAACACGTCCTGCCTCGGCGCGACATCGAGCGTCGCCGAGGCGATCGGCACGGGCCGGCCCCGACCGCCCCCCACGCCGACGACGCGGGCCTCGCGGAACACCACCTGGTGGGGATCGGGGTCCTCGCCCCGGAGGATGAACGCCCCCTTGACCGTCGCGGGGAACCGCTCGAACCGCGCGCGAACCGAGACGCGGCTCACGGCTCCCTGCCTTCGTCCCGGGACCCGGTCCTCGGGCGGCGGCCCGCGGCGGCGGCGACCGCGACCTCGAGCGAGCGCGTGAACGGCGGACGGAGCGTCCCCCGCTCCGTCACGATCGCCGTCACCAGCTCCGCCGGGGTGACGTCGAAGGCCGGGTTGAGCGCCCGAACGCCCTCGGGCGCCAGCCGCGAGCCGAGGACCCCGGTCACCTCCTCCGGATCGCGCTCCTCGATCGGGATGTGCCGGCCGTTCGGCGTGTCGAGGTCGACCGTCGAGGTCGGGGCGACCACGTAGAACGGTACGCCGTGGTGTCGGGCGAGGACGGCGAGCCCGTACGTGCCGACCTTGTTCGCCACATCACCGTTCCTCGCGATCCGGTCCGCCCCCACGAGGACGAGGTCCACCCGGCCCGCGGCCATCAGCGAGGCGGCCGCGCCGTCGGCCACGAGCGTCATCGGCACGCCCAGCCGGCCGAGCTCCCACGCCGTGAGCCGCGCCCCCTGCAGCACCGGCCGGGTCTCGTCGACCCACACGTGCACGCCCGTTCCACGCTCGTGCGCCGTGTACACGACGCCGAGCGCGGTCCCGATCCCCGCCGTGCACAACCTGCCGGTGTTGCAGTGGGTGAGGACGTTCGCGCGCTCGGGGACCAGCTCGACTCCGTGGCGGCCCATCGCCGCGCAGGCCTCGCGGTCCTCGGCCTCGATCCGAAGCGCCTCGGCGACGAGCGCCTCGTGCACCCGCGCGCGCGTGGCGCCCACGCGGCAGCACTCGTCGCGGGCGACCTCGAGCACCCGCGCGACCGCCCAACGGATGTTCACCGCGGTCGGGCGCGTCGCGACGAGCGCGTCCGCGGCCCGGCCGAGCTGGCGAACGAGCGCGTTGGTCCCTCGGGCTCTCGACGTGGCCGCCGCGAGCGCCACGCCGAACGCCGCCGCGATCCCAAGGACCGGAGCCCCCCGGATCGCCATCGAGCGGATCGCCCCCGCGACCTCCTCGACGGTTCGGCACTCGAGGAACTCCTCGCGGTGCGGCAGCGCGCGCTGGTCGAGGATCCTGACCGAGTCGCCGCACCACTCGACCGGCGGCGGGATCGTCCTCACGGCGCCGCACCCTCGCGCGAGCCGGCCCGGCGTGCCGAGCGCACGATCCCGGCCACCGCGGCCTCCAGCGTGGCACCGAACGCGTAGCTCCCGTGCTCCTGCCCCGGCACCCACCCCTCGGGGACCGAGCCGGGAGGATGGGCGTGGGCCACGGCGCCGGGGCCGTTCCCGCGGTAGATCTCGACGTGGCGAGCGAGGTCGGACGACGCCGAGGCGGGCGGCTCGTCGAGCGTGCCCTCCAGCACGTCGTCCTCCGACAGCCGGGCGAGCTCGCAGCCGGTCCGCGTGATCAGCAGGCGCGCCCCGTCCCACGTGGACAGGTTGCCCTCGCTCCCCCGCACGAGCCCGAGCGAGAACAGCGTCCGGCCCGCCTCGCGGAACGCCGCTAGGTCCCCTGCTCCCACGATCGCAGGTAGTCCTCCTGTTCCGGGGTCAGCGCGTCGATCTCGATCCCCATCGCGCGGAGCTTGAGCCGAGCGACCTCCGCGTCGATGTCGTCCGGAACCGGGTGCACGCCGGGGGTGAGCGTTCCCCGGGTCCTCACCACCCATTCGACCGAGAGCGCCTGGTTGGCGAACGACATGTCCATCACCGCCGCCGGATGTCCCTCGCCCGCCGCGAGATTGACGAGCCGTCCCTCGCCCAGCAGGTTGAGTCGACGCCCGTCGGGCAGCCGGTACTCGTCCACGAACTCGCGAATGCGGCGTCGGCGGCCCTCCGACAGCTCCTCGAGGGCGCGCTTGTCGATCTCCACATCGAAATGGCCGGCGTTGGCCAGCACCGCGCCGTCCTTCATCACCTCGAGGTGCTCCCGCCGGATCACGGAGGTGTCGCCGGTCACCGTGACGAACACGTCGCCGATGCGGGCGGCCTCCCGGAGGGGCATGACCTGGTAGCCCTCCATCGCCGCCTCGAGCGCCGGGAGGGGGTCGACCTCGGTCACCACGACCCGGGCCCCGAGCCCGCGAGCTCTCGACGCCACCCCCCGCCCGCACATGCCGAACCCGCAGACCACGACGGTCCGGCCTGCGAACAGCAGGTTCGTCGCCCGCATGATGGCGTCGACCGTCGACTGTCCGGTCCCGAAGCGGTTGTCGAACAGGTGCTTCGTGTCCGCGTCGTTCACCGACACGATCGGATAGCGGAGCGCGCCGTCGGCCGCCATCGCCCGCAGCCGGATCACGCCGGTCGTCGTCTCCTCCGTGCCCCCGAAGACCTCGCCGATCTGCTCGGGGCGCTCGCGGTGCAGCAGGCTCACGAGGTCGGCGCCGTCGTCCATGGTGACGTGCGGCCGGTGATCGAGCACCGCGTTGATGTGACGGTAGTACGTCTCGTTGTCCTCGCCCCTGATCGCGAACACGTCGACGCCGGCCTGCTCGCAGAGCGCCGCCGCGACGTCGTCCTGCGTGGAGAGCGGGTTCGAGGCGCAGAGCGCGACCTCGGCCCCACCCGCGGCGAGCGTCTCGACGAGGTTGGCCGTCTCGGTCGTCACGTGCAGGCACGCACCGATGCGGACGCCCTCGAGCGGACGCTCCTTCTCGAAGCGCTCGCGGATCAGCGCGAGCACGCGCATCTCGGCCGCCGCCCACTCGATGCGCTCGCGCCCCTTCTCGGCCAGGCCGAGGTCCCTCACGTCGCAGTCCATCCCGCTCCTTTCGACAGCACCTCGGCGATCACGCTCCCGATCGACCGCGCCATCGCGTTCGAGGCGCGGATCACCTCCTCGTGGTCCACCTCGACGCCCACCTGGTTCGTTACGAAGAACAGTCCCAGCACGCGCATCCCCAGCGCGCGGGCCGGCACCGCCTCGGGCACGACCGACATGCCGACCACGTCGGCTCCGGCCCGGCGCAGCGCCTCGATCTCGGCGGGCGTCTCGTACGACGGTCCGGGCATCGCCGCGTACACGCCGCGGGAGACCGGGATCCCGAGTCCTCGGGCGGCCGCGACCGCGAGCTCGGCGAGCTCGGCGTCGTAGGTCCCGACCATATCGACGAACGGCGGCGAACCGTCCGGTCGGCGCCAGCCCCGCAGCGGGTTCGCGCCCATCGCGTTGATGTGGTCGGCGCCCACCACGAGGTGGCCGGTCGCGAGCCCCTCGGAGATCCCGCCCGTCGCCGCCGTGAGGATCGCGGTCCCGGCGCCGAGCAGTCGCGCCACCCGGACGGGGAGCGCGCACACGGCCATCTCGTTCCCCTCGTAGTAGTGAATCCGGCCGCGGAAGACCGCGACCGGCACGCCGGCGAGGGAGCCGAGCATCAGCTGCCCCGCGTGACCCGGCACCGTGGGGCGGGGGAACCCGGGAAGGTCCTCGAAGGGGACCGAGACCTCCTCGACGACGTCCTCCGCGGCCGCGCCGAGGCCCGAGCCCAGCACGATCGCCACCTGCGGGACGAGCGCCGTCCGGGACCGCACGACCTCCGCCGCCTCGTCGGCGAGGGCGTCGCCGGGGCCGGGGAGCGCGGTCACCTCACGCCTCCGCCAGCGCGGCCTTGAGCCGGACGATCGCCTCGATCGGGGTCGGGTCCTCGCCTCGAGCGATGCCGAGGTACGTGGAGGTGAAGTCCCCGACGGCGACGAGCGAGAGCAGCTTGCCGAGCCGGGACCGACCGCTTGCCCAGACCTCCTCGACGAGCGCGCCGGACTCGCGGGCGATCTCGATCGAGGGCGCGAACCGTACGGCGACGTCCGGATGCTCCTCGTCGTGGCGGAGCGCGACGACGAAGAACCGGCTCCCGCTGCCCTTGGACCATCCCACGACCTCGTTGTGGTCGAGCTCCGGAAGCGCCGCGGCGAACGCCGGGGTCTTTGCGTTCTCGTTGAACTGGGTCTTCCACCTCGAGGCGGCGACCGCGCCGACTCCCTCGGCGCCCCAGACCACCGGCGTCCGGCGCCCCATGGCGCTCGCGAGCCGCTTGGCCGGATTCACCGAGGTGGGGACGGTGGGGACGAGGGTGGGGACGAGCGCCTCGAGCGTCTCGAGCGCCTCGGCGAGCTCCTCTTCCAGCGGCGGGAACAGCTCCGCGGCCTCGAGGGCGCCGAGCAGCCCAAGGCACAGGTACCCGAAGGCGGCTCGCGGCATGAGGCCGGCCGGAACGATGACCGTGGCCGCGCCGGCCGCCTCGGCGCGCGCCCCCAGGGCCCCCCCGGCCGTCACGACGAGCGACCGGCAGCCGCGCCGGAGCGCCTCGTCGAAGCAGGCGAGGGTCTCGGCGGTGTCGCCCGAGTACGAGGAGGCGACGACGAGCGAGTCGGGGCCGCACCAGGCGGGGAGCGTCGGGGCGCGAACCACCTCGACCGGGGCCCCGAGCCGCTCGGCCGCGAGGGCGCGGAGCACGTCGCCCGCGACTCCGGAACCGCCCATCCCGCAGACGGCCACGGCCCGTACGTCCGCCGCCGACGCGAGCGACAGCGACCTCCCGATCCGATAGCCGTCACGACACTGCTCGGGCAGCGCCGCGACCGACCCGAGCATCCCGCCGGGATCGCCGCTCGCGATCGCCGCCGGGTCGTCGAGATCGATCACCGCCGCTTCCTCCCGGCGGGGGGCTTCTCGGCCTCGTCGATCAGCATCACCGGGATCCCGTCCCGGATCGGATACCGGTAGCCGCACGAGCGGCAGACCAGGACCTGCTCTTGCTCCCGCACGTCCAGGTCGCCGCGGTCGTTCGGGCACACCAGGATCGCGAGGAGCTCGGGGTCGAGCGTCACGACGCCCCTCCTTCCGCTCGGATGATCGCGAGGAGCTCGGAGGTCTTCTCCCGGAGGAGCTCCGCGGTCCTCGCCTCCACGTTCAGGCGCACCAGCGGTTCCGTGTTCGAGGGTCGCACGTTGAACCACCAGTCGTCGAACTCCACCGTGAGCCCGTCCGTCCGGTCCTGCCGCCCGTCGGCGTAGGCCGCGGCCACCGCCTCGATGGCCCGTTCGCGGTCGGCCACCCGGGAGTTGATCTCGCCGGAGTCGTGGTATCGGCGAAGCGGACGAAGCAGCTCGGAGAGAGGAACGTTCGCGACCGAGAGCTGCTCCAGGGCGACGATGGCGGCGATCAGGCCGGAGTCGGCCCGGTAGTTGTCGCGGAAGTAGTAGTGACCGGAGTGCTCGCCCCCGAAGATCGCGCCGGTCTCCGCCATCACCTGCTTGATGAACGAGTGGCCCACGCGCGTTCGGATGGGCGTTCCGCCGCTCTCCCGGATGACCTCGGGAACCGCCCACGAGCAGATGAGGTTGTGGACGACGGACTCTCCGGGATGGCGGCGAAGCAGTCCCTGGGCGACGAGCGCCGTGAGCTCCGAACCGCTCACCCCGTTCGCCTGCTCGTCGACGAGGAACACCCGGTCGGCGTCGCCGTCGAACGCGAGCCCCACGTCCGCCCGGTGCTCCAGCACGGCTCGTTTGAGATCCTCCTGATTCTCTGGCTGCATCGGGTCGGCCGGGTGGTTCGGAAAGGTACCGTCGAGCTCGGCGAACAGGTGGATCAGCGTGACCGGGAGGCGGGACATGACGGCCGGCACCACGAGGCCGCCCATCCCGTTCGCCGTATCGGCGACCACCGTGAGGGGTCGCACGTTGGCGGGGTCGATGAACGAGAGCACGTGGTCCGCATACGCCTGCACCAGGTCGCGGCGCTCGACGCGCCCCCGGGCCGCGACGGGCGGCCGGTCCTCGCGCTCGGCGAGCGCGCGGATCTCCGCGAGCCCCGTGTCCTGCCCGACCGGCTTCGCGCCGGCGAGGCAGAACTTCATCCCGTTCCATTCCGGCGGGTTGTGGCTCGCGGTGAGCATGACCCCGGGCACATCGAGCGAGCCCGACGCGAAGTACAGGAGGTCGGTCGAGGACAGACCCAGGTCGACGACGTCCGCGCCTCGGTCGCGGGCCCCCTCGCGAACGGCGCCGGCGAGCGACGGCGAGGACGGACGGCAGTCGTACCCGACGGCGATGCGGTCGGCTCCGGCCCACTCCGCGAAGGCCCCGCCGATCCTGCGCGCGACCTCCTCATCGAGGTCGTCCGGGACGACCCCCCTGACGTCGTAGGCCTTGAAGATCGAGGCGAGGGTCCGATGCGGTGACACGGTCACCGCATCCTACTCAAGCGGGGCTCGAGCTACGCCTTCTTCGCGAGCACGTTCCCGATGACGGACTGGAGCGGCACGGCCTCCCCGTCGCGGTACCACCACTTGGCCTCGCACAGGTGGCACGTCGTGAAGGTGAGGTCGCTGCCGCCCACGCTCATCGTGATCGAGATGAGATCGCCCTGGTGACAGACCGGACAGGTTCCGGAGGTCGCGCCCTTCATGCCAGACATCCTCGCGGCCGGACCGCCGTTCGACCATAGCTCGCCGACCTCATTTGCCTAGGTCAATCCGGACGGGGTGGGCGGTCGGTCGGCGCTACCCCGGCCCATCCCCCGACGTGCCCGACCGGAGCCCCGACGGGGGAGGCAGCGGCCTCGACCGGGCCCGGCCGTCAGGGAAGGGCGGCGGGCTCGGGGGCCCGCTCGTCGCGGACGCGCCAGCCGATCGGCGGCGTCAGCCGCTCGACGTGTGTCGAGCACAGGTCCAGGAGGTTCGGGTTGGGCTCGGGCGCCAGGTCGCCGACCACCACGACCCTGCCCTCGTAGGACAGGCCCACGGTCGCGACCGCCTCGGCGGTGCATCGCATCTTCGCGCAGATCCGCACGAGCGGATGCTAGATCACATCGATGTGATTCACAAGCAGCCGATCAGGGCTTGATGATGACCGTGGTCCCGATCGGCACCAGCGGGTACAGCTCCTCGGAGTCGGAGATGTACATCCGGATGCAGCCGTGGGAGGCGTGCGTGCCGATCGAGGACGACGCGTAGGTCCCGTGGATCCGGATGCCCGGCGCGTTCAGGTACAGCGCCCGCGTGCCGAGGGGGTTGCCCGGCCCCGGCGGGATCACGAGCGGCTCGCCGGCTCCCCAACCGTCCGGAGCCGGGTTGTACCACGTCGGGTTCTCGACCTTGTTGACGACCGACCACGTGCCGACCGGGGTGACGTACCCGGGCGCCGCGGTCGCGACCGGGTACTGCTTGATCACCTTCAGGCCGTCGTAGAGGTAGAGCATGTTCTCGGACAGGTCCACCACGATGGTCTTGCCGAGCGTCGCCGCGGTGACCGAGGGCTCGACGGTGTGCACCGGCAGCGTCACCGACCCCAGCCGGTGACGCAGGGCCGTCTCGAGCCGTTGGAGCGCCGCGCCTCGCTTCAGCTCCCGACCCGCCCTCGCGTGCTGCAGCACGAGCTGGTCGTCGACCAGCGAGATGCTCGCGTCGACGGCGGGCTTTGCCACCTCGTCGAAGACCTGGCCGACGAACGCGCGAAGCTTCGCCCGGTCGTAGGAGTACCGCAGGTCGATCGAGGTGGGCACCGCCTTATCCGCCACGCGGTGGTAGACGCGGGACAGCATCGACATTTGATCCGCGACGGCGAACGCGCGGTCGACCGCCCCCTCGACGTCGGCGCGAGTTCCGAGCGCGGCGGGCGTGAGCGTCCAGGTTCGGCCCGCGGCGGTCACGGTCAGCGTCGACCCGAGCGTCGTGTCCGCCTGGGCCGTCACCGCCCGGACCGCCTCGTCGCGGGTCATGTTCCCCACGTCGACGCCGGCGATGGACACGCCGGGCAGGATTCTCGAGGCGCTCGCGAGGTCGTAGCGATAGGCGGCGTACGCGGTCCCGCCACCCAACACGACGAGGGCGGCGACGGCGACCGCGGCCACGGTCCAGCCACGTCCGAGCGCCCTCCGGGAGTGCTTGCCTCGGCTCACCGGCTCTGCTCGCTCCTCATCGTCTCGCCCGTCTCGCCCGTCGAGCTTCGTTGCTCGATGGGACATCATACGGCCTGCGGTCCGTTCGATCCTCACGAGGGGATGCCGCGCGCCTCACGAGGGGATCCACGCGTCGGGCACCCGCACGCCCACGGACACCGCGAAGCTCGCGAATCCCTCCTGGCCGAGAGAGTACGACGCCGAGGCCGGCACGAACGTTCCCGCGCTCGCGACGGCCAGGATCGCCGAGAACGGCTTGGCCTCGACGAACGCCTTCGGCGCCGCGACCGTGCGCCCGGGCGGGACCCGGACCGTGACGGGCGCGGGGGCGGGAGGGGAGGGTCCAGACGGCAGGTAGCTCAGGGTGACCGTCGCCGGGGCCTCCCCCGGGTTCGCGAGCACGAGCCCTGGATGCGCGGGCCGGCCAGCGGCCGAGGGCAGCACGACCCAGGCGCCCGAGGCGGCCGGCGCCCCGCTCGTCGCCGCCGTGTCCGATCTCATCCCGTAGGTCCTGCGGGCGACCGTCGCTCCCGCCGAGGCGTTCACCACGATCGTCGCCGGTCCCCGGGTCGAGACCGGATAGGTCTGCGAGGCATGCGGGTCGGGGCCCCCGTCCTGGAAGACGGCGAGCGCCTGCGAGGCGTCGTTCGACAGCTCCTCGCCCGACAGCCCGGCTTTGCGCTCCCCCGGGTTCATCGCCACGAGCTCGGTCCGTCCCTGGTCGAACCCACCGGGCAGGATCGTCCGGGCCCACCCGGATCCGGGCACGCCCACGCTGCTGCGGACACCGCCGAGCTCGGACACGCCGAGGCTCGAGGCAGCCACGCGCCCCACCTTCACGTCGACGATCGCCGACACGGTTGCGTAGCCGAGCGCCTTGGCGTTCACGCGGAAGGCCGCGCTTCGCTCCGGCTTGAGCGGCACGTTCGTCCAGTCCTCCGTCGTGATCGACGACCCTCGATCGGTGAGGAGCGTGATGGTGAAGACCGCGTCGGCGGCGAACGGGTTCATGACGATGAGGTACGCGTCCTCGTGCTGCCTCGTGGTGCCGTCGGCGAGGAGCCATCTCGTCGCCGGACGAGCGAGGCAGGGCTCCGCCGCCACGCCGACCTCCCCGCCTCCGGCGTGCGCGACCCACCCCGCGGCGACCCACCCACCGAAGTACTCGACGTAGCTCGAGGACTCTCGCTGCGGCGCGGGCTCGGGGAGGGCCAGGTCGCTGCCCGGAGGAACCGTGAACGACCTGGGCCGCCTCGGCGCGCCCGCCGACAGCTCGGTGACCCGAATCCGCACGGGGCGATCCCCGGGGTTGGCGACGTGAAGGGTGACGGTCCAGCCGACCCCCCCGCCGTGCGGGCAGAGCCACGCCCCCGAGGGCGCAGCACCGGGAGGGCCGGCGGCGAGCGCGCGCGGCCCCACCTCGCGCTCCAGGAACGCGCCGCCCGCGACCACGAGCGCGAGGACGAGGAGCGCGGCGAGCACCTGTCCTCTCGACCTCATCTGGACACCGGTCTCCTCGTGATCCAGAGCACCGCGACCCACAGCAGTGCGAGCGACCACATCTCCAGGGTTCGAACCCGCTGCTTCGTGAAGACGAGCCTCGCGCCGCCGGGCCCCGCGTCGAAGCCGATCGCCCAGCCGAAGGCGCGCTCGGTGCCCGCTCGGCCGCCCGCGGAGTCCACCCGCCACCCACCTTCGTCCTGCCAAGAGACGAATCCAAATCCCTCGCCGCCCGCGTCGAACCCGGCGGCCTCCCGGACGAGCGGCCGAACCGGCGGCGCCGGCACCTGCGCGATCGGCGCGAGCGCGGTCCCGGCCGCCGCGCGCCGGAACGGGGCGGAGGTCGTCGTGAAGGCGAGCGGGAGCGCGCGGGCGTTCTCGTAGATCACGAGCCCGCCGGCCGGAACAAGGTTCATGTCGACCTGGGCCCCGAGGCGCGCGGCGGCCGCTTGGGGCAGGTCTCCCGCCCGGGCCACGAGATAGCGCACCCCGAGCGGTGCGAGCAGCGCACCGGCGTGACTCGTGTCGCCGGCCAGGAGCTCGCCGAGGACCTCTCGAACGTAGTCGTAGCCGGTTCCCTCGGCGGCTCGGCCGACGTCGAGCGCGGTGATCCCGTTTCGATCCGTGAGCGCGTACCGGACGGACGCCGCTCCCGCCTCGATCACGCCCTGCGGATCTCCCCCGGGAGCCGGAAAGCGCGCTCCGTCCGGCCGTCCGATCCACAGGACGCGGAACTGGCCCGGCGTCCCGGACACCACCGGCCACGCCGAGGGCAGCCCGTTGGGACCGATCTCCCAGCTTCCGTACGCCGCGACGAGCGCCTGTCCGCCGAGCCCGAACGCCAACACGATCGCCAGGGCCCCGGCCGCGATCTGCCGATAGCCGAACGCCTGCCGCTCGATCCCGGACCCGATCGTCGCGAGGCCGTAGGCCACCACCGCGGCCTCCGACGCCGCGGAGACGATCAGGTACGCGGGGGCGTTCGCCAGGGGGCCGGGGAGATAGCCGGCCGAGGACCCCCACGCGAGGAAGACGCCCGCGACCGCGGTGAGCGCGGCTCGCCACGCCCGGGCCCGATGTCCGGGTCCCACGACGCTGAACGCGATCAGGGCAGCGACCGGAAGGAACCAGGCCGCGGCCCAGGTGCCGGCTCCGGGCGCCGGCGAAAGACGCGCGAGCAGGCCGAAGGAGAGCGTGCCGAGGTGGGACGCGAGCGCGGCGCTCGGCGCTTGGGCGATCGCCGGCAGCATGGGGAACACGAGCGCGGCGGCCGTCACCGCGGCGATCAGCGAGACGAGGAGCCCGCGGCCTCGGCGACGCCCGCCCAGGACCTGAACCGCGAGCAGGAGCAGCGCGCCCGGGACGATTCCGGGGAGGAACCCGGCCCCGACCGCGAGCGCCGCTCCAAGCCCGACCCCCAGGCGCACCGGCCGGGCCTGCGGCTCTCGCCCGAAGGCCGCCTCGAGCCGGTCGGCGACGACGGGGACGACGGCGAGCGCCACCAGCACCGGCAGCCGCCCCTCGGAGAAGGCCCAGAACACCAGCGAGCACAGGACGTAGGAGCTCGCCGCGAGCACGGCCGCGACCGGTTGACCGGTCTGCCGAACGAGCCCCCGGTAGAGGAAGTAGCCGGCCGCGGGGGGCAGGAGCACCAGGAGCGTCTTCTGCGCGACAGCCGTGCTGGCGAACAGGATCTCCGAGACCGCGCCGAGGGCCGCGAGCGCCGGGCTCGCCGCCTGCGTCCCGCCGAGACCCGTGGTGCGAAATCCGGAGAGGAGCTCGCGGAAGAAGTCCCCGGGTGCCGCCGGGAACCGCGCCAGCGCCCCTCCCGACAGGGCGAACGGTCCGATGACCTGCCGGTACGCGGCGGCGGCCACGAGGGCGCCGACCGTCCAGGCCACGAGCGCCGGGTGCTGGGAGGCGAGCGAGGCGGCGCGGGTGCGAAGCGAGGGCTGCTCGCGCTCCTCCTCGATCTGCTCCTCCAAGATGCGTTCGGCCCGCTGGAACCACCTCGGCACGCGGAAGAAAGCCGACTCCATGAACCGGCGCACCGAGCGGTCTCGTACCGTTCGGACCGACTGGGCGCGGATCCGCCTTCTCAGCGTGGACGGCAGGTGCACGAGGTTCCAGGTCCAGGCCGACAGCAGCTCGTAGGCGTCCTCGAAGCGGCGCGCGAGCGTGAGGTAGGCGATCCGGAGGACTCCCACGACCACGTGAGCGGGAAGGAGCCACGCGAGCGACACGACCCCGTAGTTCTTGAGCATGGAGGCGAGCGCGGCCCGCTCCGCGTAGTACTGGGGGCTCCGGTGCCGCTCGGCCGAATCCTCGCGCTCGCCCCTGGCCCCGGCCCCCCGATGCCGGGCCTGCGCGAGGGGCGTCATCAGCACGCGGAACCCGGCCAGGCGAGCGCGCCAGCAAAAGTCCAGGTCGTCGTGGTGCCCCCCCAGGCGCTCGTCGAACGCCCCGGTCCGCTGCCAAGCCTCGCGCGAGACCAGCATCGCGCACGAGGACACGTACAGGACCTCGAGCACCCGGTCGTACTGGCCCTGGTCCATCTCGCCGTCCTGAAGCGGCGTGTAGGGGTGGCCGAACCGGTCCGTGGAGCGCCCCACCTCGCGGAGGATCCTCGGGCGGTCCCAGTCCACGACCTTCGGACCGACCACGCCCACCCGCTCGACCCCGCCGATTCCCTCCGCCGCCTCGACCATCTTCGAGACCGCGTCCGGCGCGAGCGCCGTATCGTCGTGCAGGATCAGCAGGTAGTCCGCCGCCCGGGTGACCGGGAGCTCGAGCGCCTCCCGCAGGGCGCCGGCGAATCCGAGCTCGCCGGACCGGTGCAGGACGCGCGCCGACCCGAGGGCCTGCTCGAGGACCTTGCCGGAGCCGTCCGTCGACCCATTGTCCACGGCGAGGATCCCGAGCCGTGTCTGCGTCTGGGCAGCCAGGGCCTGCAGGCACTCCCGGAGCCACGGGAGGCCGTTTCGGACCACGAGCACGACCAGCACGCTGGGCGTGCGCACGTCGTCGAACGATTCGGTGCGATCCGATGTGGAGGTGACCATGGGGTGCGCTTGCGCGCCGCGCAGCCTAGCACGCGCGGCCCCGAAAACCGCGGAAGGGGGACCGGCCGGTCCCCCTTCCGACGCGTTCCCGCCCGAGAGCGGCTACTTCTTCTTCGCGGCAGTCCGCTTCTTCGCCGCGGGCTTCTTGGCCGCGGCCCGCTTCTTGGCGGCGGGCTTCTTCGCGGCAGTCCGCTTCTTCGCGACGGCCCGCTTCTTGGCGGCGGGCTTCTTCGCGGCAGTCCGCTTCTTCGCCGCGGGCTTCTTGGCCGCGGCCCGCTTCTTGGCGGCGGGCTTCTTGGCGGCAGCCCGCTTCTTCGCCGCGGGCTTCTTGGCCGCGGCCTTCTTCTTGGCGGTCGACCTCTTCTTCGCGGGAGACATCGGTCACCCCCTTTCCACACGTCAGGACGCCATGCGCTTCAGGCGTCGCCGTTCCCGTTCGCTCATCCCACCCCACACGCCGTACCGCTCATCTCGGCGAAGGGCGTAGTTGAGGCACTCGATGCGCACGGGGCATTCCGCGCAGATCCTCTTGGCCTCCCTCGATGAGCCTCCCTTCTCGGGGAAGAAGATCTCGGGGTCGTGTTCCCGGCACCGCGCCCGTTCTTGCCACGGGATGTAGTGATGCACCGCACTCTCCCCCCAGAATCACATGCATGTGATTCTGCGGCACTCCGCCCCTCCTTGACAAGAGGGAATTCGCCGATCCGATGCATCTCCACATGCGTCCCCACGGGAATCGTCTACAGGCAAACCGAGCGTTGCAAGACATTCCGGCCGGATTTTTCATCGTCAATGATCTTGACAATTGCAGTCAATCACCTTGACGAATTCGGGGCCACGACGCCCGTTAGCGTCGGGCCGGTATCCCTGCGGGATCCACACCCATCGCGCTGATCTCACCAAGAGCGTTGCGCTGCACCCGTTCGTACGTCGTCGTACGTTCGACGGGGATCCGACCGATCTCGCGGATGGCGGCCTCGATCTCGGCCGGCTCCTTGCGGATTCCCCACTGGGCGCCGGCCATCCTGCTGATCGTCTCCTCCATCAAGGTCCCCCCGAAGTCGTTCGCGCCCCCTTGGAGGATGAGCTGGCACGCCGCCGTCCCCATCTTCACCCACGACACCTGGACGTTGTGGATAACTCCGTCCAGCAGGATTCGGGCGACCGCGTGCATGCGGCGGTTGTCGTCGAAGCTCGGACCGGGTCGCGCCTTCCCCGCGAGGTAGATCGGCGCGTTCTGATGCACGAACGAGAGCGGCACGAACTCCGTGAACCCCCCCGTGTCCCGCTGGATCCTCGCGAGCCGGCGGATGTGGAAAACCCAGTGGGGAGGCGCGTCGACGTGCCCGTACATGATGGTCGACGAGGACCGGATGCCCAGCGAGTGCGCCGTCCGCACGATCTCCTCCCATGTGTCGGCCGGCAGCTTTCCCTTGGTGAGCAGCCAGCGGACGTCGTCGTCCAGGATCTCGGCGGCGGTGCCCGGAATCGTCCCCAGACCGTGCCGCCGGCACTCCTGCAGGAACTCCCGGAACGAGATCCCGAGCTTGGAGGCGCCGTTCAGCACCTCCATCGGGCTGTAGGCGTGGATGTGGAGGTTCGGCGCCGCCGTCCGGATCGCATCGAGCAGGTCGAAGTAGAAGGTCCCCGGCAGGTCGGGGTGGATCCCGCCCTGCATGCAGACCTCGGTCGCCCCCCACTCGGCGGCCTCGCGGGCGCGGTCGGCCACCTCCTGGAGCGTCAGCGTGTAGGACTCGAGGTCCTGCTCCCGCTGGGCGAACGCGCAGAACCGGCACCCCACGTAGCAGACGTTCGTGAAGTTGATGTTCCGATTGACGACGTAGGTGATCTCGTCTCCGACGGCCTCCCGTCGCAGGCCGTCGGCGACCCCGCAGAGCGCCTCGAGCGCCGCACCCTCGGCGCGGAAGAGCGCGAGGGCCTCCTCGTCGGAGATCGGTCGGTGTCCTTCTGCCTTGCGGAGCGCGCCTCTGATCTCCGCATCGAGCCGCTCGGGAGCCACCCGCTCGGTCGCCCAGGCCCGCGTGATCTCGTTCTCGAGCGCGTCGAAGCCCCCGTACACGGCCGCGGCGTCCTCCCGGAGCCCGGCGCCCGCGGCCTTGGCGAAGGTGAGGGCGGTCGCCCTCGGCTTCCACTGCACCTCGGGGTCCTGCCAGGGGATCGGCTCGGGGACGGTGTGCTCGCGGGCCAGCCCGTCCTCGCCGGCGAGCGCCGCGACCGGCCGCTGCATCTTGCCGGCCAGGTAGGGATCCGGGCGGAGGGCGAACTCCGGGTAGATCGCGAGCCGCTCGCGCAGCACGAGCCCGCGCTCGGCCGTTCGAGCCGCGAGGGTCTCGATCTGGGGCCACGGGCGCTCTGGGTTCACGTGGTCGGGCGTGAGCGGCGAGACCCCGCCCCAGTCGTTGATCCCCGCGTCCAGCAGCCGGAGCTGCACGGGCGCGTCGGAGAGGTTCGGCGGGGCCTGGACGTTCATCGCAGGCCCGAAGACCACACGGGCCGTCGCGACGGCGGCCAGAAACTCCTCCTCGGCGGGTTCCGGCGCGTTGCGCATCGCGGTCCCCGGCTTGGCGCGGAAGTTCTGGACGATCACCTCCTGCACATGTCGGTACCGGCGGTCGATCTCGCGGATCGCGAGGAGCGACTCGGCGAGCTCTCGCGGCGTCTCCCCGATCCCGACCAGCACCCCGGTCGTGAACGGGATCGCCAGGCGTCCCGCGTCCTCGAGCGTGCGCAGGCGCACGGCCGGGACCTTGTCGGGCGACCCGAAGTGCGGGCCGCCGCGCTCCGAGAGCCGGTCGGAGGCCGTCTCGAGCATCAGGCCCATGGACGCCGACACGTGCTTCAGGCGCGCCATCTGCTCCCAGCTCATGACGCCCGGGTTCAGGTGCGGCAGGAGGCCGGTCTCCTCGATCACGCGGATCGCTGCGGCCCGCACGTAGTCCAGGGTCGAGGCGTACCCGCGCTCCTCGAGCCAGGTGCGCGCCGCCTCGTAGCGGTCCTCGGGCTTGTCGCCGAGCGTGAACAGCGCCTCCTTGCACCCGAGCCGGCGGCCGGCCTCCGCGATGGCCAGCACCTCGTCGAGCTCGAGGAACGGGCGATCGAGCCTGGCGGGGGGCTTCGCGAACGTGCAGTAGTGACAGTGGTCGCGGCAGAGCATCGTGAGTGGAATGAAGACCTTCCGCGAGTAGGTGACGGTCGTGCCGTGCCCCAGCTCGCGGAGTCGGCGCGCGAGCGCCATGAGGCGCTCGAGGTCGGCGCCGCGCGCGGACAGCAGCGCCTCCACCTCGTCCACCGACAGCGCTTTGCCCGCCTCCGCGCGCGCGAGCGCCCGTCGCAGCCGGTGGGGGGACGCCTCCGCCATGTCGACGGAGCCTACTACGCTATGCGCCATGCGAATCGTCGCGCTGGCGGGAGGCGTGGGCGCCGGGAAGTTCCTCCGAGGTCTTCAGCGGATCGCGCTGGACGAAGGGCACGACCTCACCGTGATCGTCAACACCGCGGACGACATCGAGATGTGGGGCCTGCACGTCTCGCCCGACCTGGACTCGGTCGTCTACTGGCTGGCCGGCGCCATGGACCGCGAGCGCGGGTGGGGCCGGGCCGGCGAGACGTTCCACGCGCGCGAGGCCCTCGAGGCCGGCAACATGCTCCCGACGTGGTTCGCGATCGGCGATCGCGACCTCGCCACCCACCTGTTCCGAACCGAGCTCTTGCGGAAGGGCTGGACGCTCACGGCCGCGACGGCATCGGTCGCTCTCGCGTTCGAGATCCCCTGGACGATCCTCCCGATGACCGACGACCGGGTCACCACGATGGTTCGCATCCGGGAGAGCGATCACCTGGTCCACGACGTTCACTTCCAGGACTACTGGGTCCGGCGCCGTGCCGAGCCCGAGGTGCGCGCGGTCCGGTTCGAGGGGGCCGTGCGGGCTCGCCCCGCGCCCGGCGTGCTCGACGCGATCGGCGGGGCGGACGCCGTCGTGATCTGTCCGTCCAACCCGGTCGTCTCGATCGGCCCGATCCTGGCCGTTCCGCGCGTCCGGGACGCGCTCTGGCAGCGCCGCGATCGAGCGGTGGGGATCTCGCCCATCGTGGGCGGCGCCGTGCTCGCGGGGATGGCCGACCGGCTGATGCCGGTCGCCGGGCTCGAGGTGAGCGCGCTGGGTGCGGCGACCGCCTACGAGGGCCTGCTCGCCGGCTGGGTGATCGACGAGGCCGACGGGGATCTCGCGCCCAAGATCGAGGAGCGGCTCGGGATTCGCGTGGCGGTGACGGAGACGGTCATGTCCGACGACGAGGTCGCGGCCGCCGTGGCTCGGACGGCGCTGGACCTGCTCGGGTGAGCCGACGGGTGGGCGTCCGCCGGTGAGCGTGGAGATCTTCCCCGTCCTCGGGGTGCCCGAGGTCGCTCCGGGCGACGACCTGGCCGAGCTGCTCGAGGCGCCGCTTCGGTCTCTCGCTCCCCGGGACGGCGACGTCGTCGCGGTCACGCAAAAGGTCGTGTCCAAATCCGAAGGGCGGATCGTGGCGGAGGACGAGGGCGGCCGCGCGGCCTGGGTGGCTCGGGAGTCGGTTCGCGAGGTGGCCCGGCGGGGCGACCTCGTGATCGCGCAAACGCGGCACGGGTTCGTCTGCGCGAACGCCGGGGTGGACGCGTCCAACGTCGGCCAGGGCCTCCTCACGCTCCTGCCGGAGGACCCCGACCGGTCCGCCGAGGGCCTGCGCCGCGCCCTCACGGAACGACTGGGGGTCTCGCTCGGGCTCGTCATCACCGACACGTTCGGACGCCCGTGGCGGCGCGGGGTCGTGAACGTGGCCATCGGCTGCGCCGGACTGCCGTCGCTCGTCGACCTCCGAGGCGCGCCCGACCACACCGGCCGGATCCTCGAGGCCACCGTCGTCGCCCTGGCCGACGAGGTGGCGGCCGCGAGCGGCTTGGTGATGGCCAAGGCCGCGAGGGTCCCCGCGGCGCTCCTTCGCGGGATCGGGGTCGAGGCGCCCGCCACGCCGGCCTCCGGCCTGGTTCGGCCTCCGGAGGAGGACCTGTTCCGCGAGTCCCCGCTGGCCTCGATCTCGGCGAGGCGGACCATCCGCGCGTTCGGACCCGGCCGGGTGCCCCACGAGGTGGTCGTCGAGGCGGTCCGTGCGGCGTGCACCGCCCCCGCCCCGCACCACACGAGACCGTGGAGGTTCATCGCCCTGGAGAGCGCCCCGGCCCGCCGGGCGCTGCTGTCCGCGATCGCCGAGGCCTGGAGGGCGGACCTGCGGGCCGACGGCGTCGACGAGGCGACCATCGTCCGGCGGATCGCGCGGAGCGACCGCGTGCTCGGCGGGGCGCCCCTGCTGCTCGTGCCGTGGGTGACGTTCCGGGACGCGCACCCCTACGCGGACGCCTCGAGGGCCCGCGCCGAGCGGGAGATGTTCCTGCTGTCGGCCGGGGCCGCGATCCAGAACCTGCTCCTCGCGATCCACGCCCAGGGGTACGCGTCGTGCTGGATCTCCTCGACCCTGTTCTGCCAGGAGGAGACGCGCGCCGTGCTCCGTATGGACGATGCCTGGTACGCGCTCGGCACCGTGGCCGTGGGGCCGGCGCCGGCGGAGAGCCCGCCGGCGCGTCCCGCCCTCGACCCCGAGGAGTTCCTCCGGTCGATCTGAGCCGCCCCCGCGGCGGGCTGCCCGGGGGTGGCGCGAGGGCCGGGGCCGGGTCGCCCGGGCCCTCGCGCGCGAGGCTCAGACCGTTCCGTGGATGAAGTACCAGAGGAAGATCGCGGCCACGGCATACAGGAGCGGGTGGACCTCCCTCCAGCGACCCCGGAGCACGGCCACGATCACGTAGGAGACGAAGCCGGCGCCCACGCCGTTGGTGATGCTGTAGGTGAACGGCATCACGATCATCGTGAGGAGCGCCGGGATGCCGATCCCCGGGTCGCTCCAGTTGATCTCCCGCACGATCGTCATCATGAAGTAGCCCACGATCACGAGCACCGGCCCGGTCGCCTCGGGCGGCACGATGCCCGCGATCGGCGAGAAGAACAGCGAGAGCAGGAACAGGATCCCGACCACCACGGAGGTGAGCCCCGTCCGGCCGCCCTCCGAGACGCCCGAGGCGCTCTCGATGTAGGTCGTGTTGGACGAGGAGGACGTCAGCCCGCCCGCGACCGCGGCGAGCGAGTCCACGAGCAGCACGCGGTTCATCCCGGGGAGCCGGCCGTTCTCGTCCAGGAGGTTGGCCTCACCGGCGATCCCGATCACGGTCCCCATCGTGTCGAAGAAGTCCGACAGCATCACCGAGATCACGACCGCCACGGCCGTCCAGAACCCGAGCGTCGAGAAGAAGTCGAAGGAGAACTTGCCGATCAGGTGAAAGTCGGGGCTCTCGACGATCTTGTGCGGCAACGCGGCGATCCCGTTGCCCCAGATCGTGAGGTGCTTGGCCTCGTTGATGATCGTGGCCAGGATCGTCGTGCTCACGATCCCCAGGAGCAGCGCCCCCTTGATGCGCCTGGCGACGAGCGCCGACGTGACGACGAGCCCGAAGGCGAACACCAGGATCGACCAGTGCCGCAGGTTGGTGTTCAGCGTCACGATGGTGCCGGTCCCGGCCACCACGATGCCCCCGTTCACGAGCCCGATGATCGCGATGAACAGGCCGATCCCGATCCCGATCGCGCGCTTCAGGTCCATGGGGATCGCGTTCAGGACCATCTCGCGCAGGCCGGTCAGCACGAAGATCGTGATGAGGATCCCCTCGGCGACGATCACCCCCATCGCCTGCGGGTAGCTGAGCTTGTCGGCGGCGACCAGCGTGAACGCGACGAACGCGTTCAGACCCAGACCGGCGGCGAGCGCGAACGGGTAGTTCGCGAACAGGCCCATCGCGAGCGTCATCACGCCGGCCGTGAGGGCCGTGACCGTGAGCACCTGGGGGAAGGGCAACCCGAGCGGTTCGAGGCCCTTGATGCCGGAGAACCCCAGGATCTGCGGGTTGACGAACAGGATGTACGCCATCGTGAGCCACGTGGCGAGCCCGGCGATGATCTCCGTGCGCACGGTGGATCCGCGCTCGGAGATCTTGAAGAAGCGATCGAGCCCCGGCGGGGCCGCAGTCGTCGCCATCACCCCCCCTTCCTCGAAGGCCTGGTACGTCCGAGGCGACCGTGGGAAGTGGCATGGAGGATAGGGAGTGTGCGTTCCTCGCGCAACGCGGAGCGCACCCGGAACGCCGAGTCGACGTCTCCGCCGCCTCCCCGCGCCCGCGTCGGCCCCGATATCCTGGAGGACCGAACCGGACGCCCGCCTCGAGGAGACGTCAGCGCACGATGGCGAAGAAGAAGCGCAGGCCGCATCCGGCCAGACCGAGGAGCCCCGAAGGCGGGACCGCCACCGGCACCGTGGAGCGAGCCCTCTCGGCCCGGGCCGAGCGCAAGGAGATGGCCCGGCGCGAGCGCGAGCGCCTGCGCAAGCGCCAGGTGCGCGCGCGGGTGATTCGGGGGATGGCGATCTACACGGTGGTCGCGCTTGCGGTCGCCGCGGTGATTCTGGTGCTCACGCGGCCCAAGCCGGCCGCGTCCGGACCGCTTCCCGGCGTCCTGACCGGCCGCGCGCCCTGGCCGGCGAACACCGCGAGGGTGGCCGACCGCCTCGACCGCCTCGGGCTGCCGAAGGCCGGGGACGCCATGCACATCCACGCCGACCTCCAGATCTTCGTGCACGGGACTCCCGAGACCGTCCCCGCCGACATCGGGCTCGCCCCGGGGGTGGAGTCACCGCTCCACACCCACGACTCGACCGGCGTCGTCCACATCGAGTCGGCCACGACCCGGACGTTTACGCTCGGGGAGCTCTTCGACGTGTGGGGGGTCCGGCTGACGACGAGCTGCCTCGGCGGCTACTGCGACGACGGGCAGAACGCGCTTCGGGCCTACGTGAACGGCCGCGCCGTGTCGGGGACCCCGCGGTCGATCCGGCTCGAGGACCACGAGGTGATCGTGCTCACGTACGGCAGCCCGTCGGAGGAGCCCAACCCGATCCCGTCGACCTACGACTGGTCGAAGGCCAACCTCTGAGTCTGGGCCTCAGGCCGTGCGGCACGCGCCGGCGGGCGAGCACGTGACCGTCCCGTGCTCGAAGGTCGCCCGGGTGGCGCCGTTCTCGAGCGTCTGCACGTCGCTGGTGGGGAACCCGAGCGTCCCGGCCGGACCGCCCTGTTGGAGGTAGAAGTCGAGTACCGCCCCGGAGAGGTCGTGCGCCCCGAGGCCGTCCTTGAAGTAGATCGTCCCGCGCTGGAACGTCTGGCGCTCGCCCCCGGCCACCGGCGTCTGCGCCGAGGTCGGGAGCCCCGGGCGGCAGCCGATCGCGTCGTACTTCTGCCGGATCGAGCCGGTCACCTGGCGGTTCGCATTGACCCAGACCCGGTCGTCGTTCAGACCGAGGAGCGAGCGGAGGGTGCCGCCGCTCACGGTCGCGGTGCCCGTCGCCCCCTGGACGACCGTGGTGATGATCCGGCCAGAGACGCCGCGCACCGTGTCGGCGAACCCGGTCACCCTGCCGATGCCCAGACCCAGCCGCTTGGTGACCTGCTGGGCCGAGAGCGTGACCTGCCAGACCGCGTTCGGATTTGCCGGCGTGTAGTCCCCGGGATCGCACACGCCGCGCAGGTACGGGATCGGGGCGCCGCCCCACACGTTCTCGTTGTTCTCGGTGTAGCCGCCGCTGGAGGACGTGTAGAACGCCTCGATGACGGTGCCGCGGTACGCGACCACCTTGCCGGCGGTGGCGTTCACCGCCGCCACCCACCGGTTGCCGGAGGGACCGGCTTCCTTGTCGTAACCGGCGTAGACCTGATCGAGCGAGCTCGCGTACAGCGCGCAGTTGCAGCCGGGACGGTTCTGGCCGAGGGCCGCCTTGTAGAACGCGTAGGTGCGCGCCGCGATGGCCTGCGTTTGCAGGGCCGCCCTCGGCCAGTCGCTCGGCACCTCGCCCAGGCCGTAGAGGTACTGCTCGGGGTCGATGCTCAGCACGAGGCGGATCGCGCACCTCGGCGAGCAGTCGTAGAGGTTGAGCTCGATCCACCCGCGGTTGTAGCGATGCCCGGCCTCGGGAACTCGAAGGATCGCGCCCGCGTCCGCGTAGAGCGCGTAGAGGTTCTCCTCGGGTCCGCCCACGTCCTGTCCGACCGGAGCACCGGTGTCGTCGAGGATGCGGTAGCGCTGTCCGGCCGACCTGACCGTCCAGGTCTGACCCGGCGGGATGGTGCCGACCGGCTGGCCGCTCGTCGGGTCCCCGAGCACCAGCGTGACCTCGCCGCCCTCCGCCTCGAAGTGAACGGCGCTCCGACCCTGAACCAGGCCGATGCGCAGGCTCGCCGGAGGATCGGCGTCCTTGACCACCCGCGTGCCGGAGTAGAAGTGGGTCAGGATCTGCCCGCTCGACCATCCCTGCAGGGCGAGGCCGTACGCACCCCACTGAGACAGCCCGAGCCCGTGACCCCACCCGGACCCGTAGAAGGTGAACGAGTCGGCGGCGCCGGCCGGGGCTCCGGGCCACAGGGCCGCCGCCGCGACGAGGACGATCGCGAGCGCTCTACGCATGTTCTGGAGGGTTCCCGGACGGGAACCGCACCCTATCACATCGGTCGGGCCGGATCTTTGGATGAGCCCCCGACCCTGCGCCCGGCCGAGACCCGCTCCCCCTGGAGCGTCGCTCCGGGCTCCACGCTTGCGGCCTCCGCGAGCGCGCAGTCGCGCACGGTGGCGCCCGCGCCCACCCGGGCCCGGGGACCGAGGATGGAGCCCACGATGCGGGCCCCCGCCTCCACGACCGCGTTCGGGTGCAGGACCGAGTCGTCGATCTCGGCGTCGGGTCCGACCTCGGCCCCCCGGCCGACGACCACCCACCGCCCCAGGTGGGCGCGGAGGTGCACCCGCGCCCCGTCCGCCACGAACGGCGCCGGGTAGGACGCTCCGCCGACCCGCCCGTCCAGCAGGTCGAAGTGGGCCTGCAGGTACTGCCGGGGCGTGCCGAGGTCGAGCCAGTACGCGTCCGAGAGGAACCCGTGCACCGGATGCCCGGCCGCGATCAGCGCCGGAAAGATCTCGCGCTCGATCGAGAGGTTCGTCCCGGACGGCCAGGAGCGCAGCACCGCCGGTTCGAGCACGTACGTACCCGCGTTCACGTCCCCCGGGACCCGCTCGGTGGGCTTCTCGCGGAACTCGAGCACCCGACCCTCGGCGTCCGTCGGCACCAGCCCGAACGGGCGCGCGTCCTCCACGTGGTGGAGGGCGATCGTGGCCGCCGCGTGCCGCTCGCGGTGGAGCGCGATCATGGCCGTGAGGTCGAGGTCCGTGAGGATGTCGCCGTTCAGCGCCAGGAACGGCTCGTCGCCCAGCCGGTCGAGCGCGCTCACGATCGCCCCGCCGGTGCCGAGCGGCTCGGTCTCGGTGATCCAGGTGATCCGCGGGTCGCCGTGGCGCGCCTCGATGAAGGCGTGGAAGGTGGACTCGAGGTACGAGGAGGAGAGCACCACCTCGTGCACGCCGTGGCTCGAGAGATGGTCCAGGACGTGGTCGAGCGACGGGCGGTCCATGAGCCAGACGAGCGGCTTGGGGATCGTCTCGGTGATCGGCCGCAGCCGGGTCCCCTCGCCTCCGACGAGCACCACCGCCTTCATCGATCGACCGCCTTCGTCCGCACCCACTCGAGCTCCGCGCGCAGGCGGAGCACGGCGCGCGCGAGCGGAAGCGTCGCGCGTCGCCACCCGCTCGCCCGATGCTTGCGGTAGTAGCGGTAGATGCTCCGCGAGTGCGTGAGCAGCGTCCGGCGGGACCGTCCCGTCGACACGCCGACCTCGTGCAGGATCTCGACCTCCGGGGTGAACAGCACGCGCCAGCCCCTGTGCCGCAGACGCGTCGCGATGTCGAGCTCCTCGCCGTAGAGGGGGAAGGACTCGTCGAACCCGCCGACCTCGTCGAAGGCGACGCGCGGCATCAGCAGACAGCACCCCGAGACCCAGTCCACCTCGCGCTCGGTGGTGCGGTCCCAGCCCCGCAGGTGGTACCGCCTGGTGAACGGGTTGCCCGGCGCGATCGTACCCAGGAACGCGTGCCCGACCGCGTCCAGGACGCGGGGGAACGGACGACCGCTCGGGTAGACCGTGCCGTCCATGTTCCGCACGAGGGGGCCGACGATCCCGGCCCGCGGGTGCGAGCGGGCGACCCGCAGGTAGTCGCCGAGGGTGCCGCGCCACCACTCCACGTCGGGGTTCAGGAACAGGAGGTACGGCGCCGAGGTCTCCCGCGCCCCCTGGTTCCACGCCGGCGAGAGGAGGACGTTCACGGGGTTCTCGATGAGACGGACCCATGAGTGGGCCGCCTTCGCGGCGAGATGACTCCCGTCGTGCGAGGCGTTGTCGATCACCAGCACCTCCACGTCGACCTCGCCGCGATGCGCCTCCAGTGAGGCCAGGCACCGCTCGAGATACGGCCCGGTGTTGTAGTTGACGATCACGACCGCGAGATCCGGCGTCCGCCCCCCCATCTCAGCCGTGGGACGTCCGAGACACCAACACGATGCCGAGCACGATGAAGGCCACGCCGCCCCACCGCAGGGCCGGGATCCGCTCGTGCAGCACGACGAGGTCGAACAGCACGATCAGCACGTACGTCAGCGCCGCGAACGGGTAGGCGAACGACAACGACGTGCGCGAGAGCACGGCCAGCCACACGACGGCGGACAGTCCGAACAGCGCCAGCCCGAGCCAGACGAGGGGCGTCGACGCCACCGCGCGGAGCCCGGCCGCGTCCAAGCGGAGCTCGCCGACCCGACCGGCCACGCGGTTCATCCCGGACTTGAGCGTGAGCTGCGCGACCGCGGCCAGCGTCACCGACACGAGGATGAGCGAGATCAGCATGGCATTCGGTCCTTTCCGAGGCACCGCCCGGCGCTCCTCGAGCGCGCTCACAGGTCCTCGACCTCGATGGTCACGGGCACGTCGACGCGCTCCTGCACGCGCGGGACCTCGATCACCTCCAGCAGGTATCGCTGCGTCTGGACGTGGTAGAGCCGGCCCGTCTCTCGCGACGACAGGCCGATCGTGATCCAGTACTTGCCGGCCGTGTACGGGAAGGAGGAGACGTGGAAGCGCACGCGCCGCTTGCCGTCGAACCGACCGATCGTGACGCCGGCGCGCGAGGCCCTCCCGTCGAGGACCGGATGGTTCGTCGCGCCGTCCAGGATCTCGAAGTCCACGTCCAGGTCGTCGACGGGCTCGTTGGTCCGCACGTCGACCTGGATCGTTAACGGGTCGTCGCGCACCAGCGGCCCCTCGGTCGAGCCGTTCGGGTAGACCAGGTCCACCGCCTCGATCTCGGCCTCGCGCGTGCCCTCCTCCGGGACGAAGCCCTCGTCGACCTGACCGAGCAGCAGGTACCGCATCTCGCGCACCACGTCGTCGGGCGATCCCAGCGCGTGCACCCGCCCCTGGTGGAGCATCACCGCCCGGTCGCAGATCGCGCGAACGGTGTCGAGGGCGTGCGTGACCAGGACGATCGTCCGCCCCTCGCGTTGGAACCGGCGGATCCGCTCGAGGCACTTGGCCTGGAAGGCCTCGTCGCCCACCGCGAGCACCTCGTCGATCAGGAGCACTTCCGGATCGACGTGGACGGCGACCGCGAACCCCAGGCGCACGAGCATGCCGGACGAGTAGAACTTCGCCTGGTTGTCCATGAACTCCTCGAGCCCGGCGAACTCGACGATCGCGTCGTACGCGCGGTCGGTCTCCCGGCGTGAGAGCCCGAGGAAGGAGGCGTTCAGGTAGACGTTCTCGCGCCCGGTGAGCTCCGGGTGGAAGCCGGCGCCGAGCTCGAGCAGCGCGGCCATCCGGCCACGCTGACGGACGACGCCCGACGTCGGCCGCAGGATCCCGGCCACGATCTTGAGCAGCGTGGTCTTGCCCGATCCGTTCTGACCGATCAGGCCGAGAGAGGTGCCCTCGAGCACGTCGAACGAGACGTTTCGAAGCGCCCAGAAATCCTCGGCCCGCGACCGAGCCGACAGCAGCCGTTGCTTCACCGACGTCGGCCGCTCGCGGAACAGACGGAACTTCTTCGAGACGTCGGCGACCTCGATGGCGGCGGTCACAGCTCCTCCGCGAAGTCCCCCGACAGGCGGAAGAACGTTCCCCACGTGAGCCGGAGGAACGCGAGCGACGCGACCAGCACGATCGCGAGCACGCCGGCCAGCCACGGCAGGCTCACGTCCGGGAGGACCGGCTTGGGGGATCCGATGGGGCGCACCACCGCGTAGAGGGCTCGCTGGAACCCCATGACGATCGGCGTGAGCGGGTTGCCCAGGAAGACGTTCCACAGGTTCACGCCGAGGACCGGGTGCCGCGTGAGCACGTCCTTCACCAGGTACCCGGAGTACACGATCGGCGTGAACCAGAACCAGACGAGCAGGCCGATGTTCAGCAGGTGCTGGATGTCCCGGTACCGCACGTTCAGCGCCGCGAGCCAGAGCGTCATCGCCGTGGTGAACACGATCAGCGTGAGGAACGCGAGCGGGTACACGGAGAGCTCGAGCAGGTGGAACCCGTGGCCGGAGGCGGGGATGAACAGGAACAGGACGGCCGACTGAAGGACGAAGTCGACGAGCGCCACCCCGATCGCCGAGAGCGGGAGGATCTCGCGAGGGAACGCGACCTTCTTCACCAGGTTGCCGTTGTCGATGACGGATCGCGCGCCCGTGGTGAGCGAGACCGAGCAGAGGTTCCAGGCGAGCAGACCCGACAGCAGGTAGACGGGATAGTCGCGGAACTGGTTGTTCGTGATGCGCATGACGAAGCTGAACACGGCCAGGAACACGATCGGGTTCAGCAGCGACCAGATCGCACCGAGCACCGACTGCGCGTACTTGACCTTCAGCTCCTTGCGGACGAGGTTGAGGAGGGTCTCGCGTCGCGAGGCGACGTCCCGCACGCGGGCCGCGATCCGGAGGTGCGACGCCTCCGACGTGCGGACCGCGACCTCGGCGTCGGCGGCCATGGCTCCTCTCATCCGGGCGTGGTGCTCACGGGTCGGGGCAAAGTCTACAGGCGGGGTTCGCCGCCCCCGGAAGCGATCGGCGGGCGTCGCGTGAAGGTCTCGTGGAGACGCTCCGCGCGGGCCCGAAGCTCGGGACGGAGCGCGGCGTAGCCGCGGTGGAGCCGCTCGCGATCCGCCTCGCGGCCGACCTCGGACCCCTCGCCGCGGCCGATCAGGGGAAGGCCGGGCCCGACTGCGTTCGCCCGGAGGTCCTCGATCCCCAGGTGGACGGCGGCCGCGGTCCGGTCCGTGTGCTCGAAGGGTGGCAGGCCCAGGCCGAACCGCTCGTTCAGCCGCCGGACCACGGCGCCGAAGTCGCCAGTCACCTCGGAGGTCCGCGCCACCAGGATGCGACCCAGGTACGGAACGAGTGGCGCGTAGAAGCGCACGTACCCCCGCAGCGCCTGGGCCAGCGTGAGCGCCGGCTTGAGCAGCACGAGCTCGACCACCGCGTCCTCGGGCTCCCGGATCAGGACCATCGCCGGCAGGCCGCGGCGGACGGCCGCGATCACGTGCCCCGGTGCGTGGACGTGGTGGGCGATCCGGATCCCGGGGCGCATCCGGACCAGCGCGGCGACCGCGAACGAGCTTGCCGAGCGCGGGTACCCCTCGACGAGGAGCTCCGTCTGCGGGTCGAGGGGGCTGCCGTGCCCGCGGCGCCTCGCGACCGCGAGCGCGAGCCGTGGGGAGACCCCGAGGATCGTCCCGGCCTCGTAGACGGCGCGGGCCAGCCCCTCACGCGCGCGGAACATCGACCAGCGCTCCGAAGGCGCGCTCGGCCCTGGACCGCAGGTCGCGATTGGCCGGCGCGCGGTACGCGGAGGCGAGGTCCGCCTTGAGCCGGCGGCGCCACTCGGAGGGACGGGCGACCTGACGCTCGAGCGCCTCGCCCTCGGGCAGGCGCCCCCGGTAGTCGCCCTCGATCTCCTCGAACACGCGGCGCGCGCTCTCCTCCGTGTGCTCGAACTCGCGAAAGCTCGTTGCGAACCGCTCGTTCACGCGCCGGATCACCGCTCCGAAGTCGGTGGTGACCTCGTCGAACCGACCCACCACGACCCGGTCGCGGACCGGCAGGAGCGGCTCGTAGAATCGCAGGTACCCGCGGAGCGCCTGCCGGAGCCCGAGGTGCGGGTTGCGGATCACGAACGAGAGCACGGTGTCCTCCGGCTCGCGCGCGATCACCAGGGCCGGGAGCCCTCGGCGGACTCCCTCGAGGACCTGCGCGGGAGCATGGACGTGGCAGGCGATGCGGACCGACCGCTCCTGCGCGATGTCGAACGCCGTCACGGCGAACGACGTCCCGGTCCGCGGGAACCCCTCGATCACGATCTGCGTGTCGTCGCCGACCGGGATCCCGTGCCGGCGCCGCGCGATCGGGATCGCGAGAGCCGGGTATCGGGCCACGACGGTCTTCGCCTCGTAGACCCCCCGGCGGACGAGGACCCTTGCCCGCTCGCCGAGCCCGACGGGTGGGCGGCTCGGGCGCCGCGCGCTCACGGCGGCCCTCCGGCGAGCGCCCGGTACAGGGCGCCCGCTCGCTCCCGCAGCGGGCTCGGGGTGGCCGCGTAGTCGGCCCGCATCTGCGCCTTCCAGCGCTCGCGCTCCTCGGAGGGCCGGCCGACGAACGGCTCGATCGAGCGTCCGGGGCCCAGCCGGTCGCGCCAGTAGTCGTCCATGTGACGGAACAAGGCTCGAACGTTCGCCTCGGTGTGCTCGAACTCGCGGAAGCTCGTTCCGAACCGCTCGTTCACGCGCCGGATCACCGCCCCGAAGTCGCTCGTCACCTCGGGGAAGGGTCCGACCACGAATTCGGCGCGATGCGGGAGCAGCGCGGCGTAGAACCGCACCCACCCGCGGAGCGCCTGCCGCACGGTGAGGTGCGGCCGAACGATGACGAACTCCAGGACGCACTCCGCGGGGTCCCGGATCAGGACGAGCGCCGGGACGCCGGCCCTGATCGCGGCCAGCACGTGCGCCGGCGCGTGGGTGTGGTGCGCCACCCGGACCTCTCGCCCCTGGGCGTGTCGAAAGGCGGCCACCGCGAACGCGTTGGCCGAGCGCGGGTACCCCTCGATCAGGATGTCGGTGGCCGGGTCGACGAGCACCCCGTGGCCGCGCGCCCTCGCCGCGCGAACCGCGAGCCCCGGCGAGCGCGCGACGAGCGTCTTCGCCTCGTAGGCCGAGCGCGAGGCGAGCGTCCTCGCCCCCGACGCCAGCCGGCCGGCCAGCCGTCGTCCGGCCTCGACCGCGGAGGACACGCCGCTATCCCCTCTCGCGCGGGATCGCCGCCGCGAGCTCGTCCAGGCCCCTCGCGTAGCCGACGCCGAAGCCCTCGTCCAGGTGCGCCTCGGTGATCCCCAGGTCGTTCAGCGCGCGCGCCCACCGGGCGAGCGCCATCCGCCGCGGGTCCATCACCAGTCGGAGCGTGGCCTCGATCGCGCGCTCGTAGCCCCGCGCCGTCCGCTCCTCGCCCGCCGTCCTCTCGACGTGCTCGCGAGCGCGCCGACCGATCGCCAGGCGGAGGTCTCGGTCTCGTGCGAGTCGGGCGATCGCGGTGGCGAGCTCGTCGGGGTCGGCCGGGCCCGGCGCGATGCGGACGACAGCGTCCTCGGGCAGGTCGAGGTAGGTGCCGGTCGCGCTCACCACGGCGGGGCGGCCGGCCTGCATCGCCCGCACGAGCGAGCCGCTGACCTCGCCGCGATGTGGGTGGCGGAGGTCGACCACGACGTCGGCGGCGAGGAGCCAGGCGCGGAACTCCTCGTCGGAGACGTCGGTGGCGACGGTCGCGGCATCGGACAGGCCGCTCGCGGCCACCGCCTCGCCGGCGTCGTACCCGGGGATCCTCCGCCCGACGAGCCCGACGTGCACGCGGGTCGACGGCCGGAGCCTGCCCACCGCCTCGAGCAGCGCGTCGAGCTGCTTGGGGCGGTTCAGGTCGCCGGGCGCGACGACGAGCACGCCGTCGTCGCCGAGCCCCAGACGCGTGCGCAGCGCGCGGCCGAGCGGCTCCGCCCGCCGCAGGTCGGCCTCGCGCTCCACCGGGGGGTGGGGCACCACGAAGACCGGCGTCCGGCACCCGAAGTCCTCGAGGTAGCGGCGGCCGAACTCGGAGTGCACGATGATCCCCCGTGCGTGCCTCGCGATGTGCGCGCACCAGGGCCGGGCGAGGGGTTCGTGCAGCCGGGCCTCGGCAAGGGTCATCCGTCCGGCGCGGAGCACCGCCTCCCGGTAGGCGCGGTAGCCGAGCGGGTCGCCGCGCGAGACGAGCCCGCGGACGAAGTCGTCGAGCCCCAGGTCGTGAAGGACGACGAGTCCCGGGTGCGAGACCGCGAGGCGGTAGATGTCGGCGTGGAACTCCGCGTTGTTGCCGACGTGGTACACCCCGAGCCGGTAGCCGCGGATCTCCACCTCGTGCCTGGGCTGCACGGGCCAGATCGCGTCGACCTCACGACGGCCGCCGTACCCGATGCGGTCGAGCCCGTCCAGCACCGAGCGGGCGTAGGTGGCGATCCCGGTTCTCGCGGGCGGGAGCGGGGACACGAACGCCACGCGCGGCGCGGGCGGTCGAGCGATCGGCCGCGCCGTCGTGAGCCGGCGGATCAGCCGAGCAGCCGTGCCACGACCTCCGGCCACGCGGGCACCTCGCGCTGCGTCAGATCCCGGCCCGCCCGCCCCAGGCGTTCGGCAAGCGCGCGGTCCGCGAAGAGCCGGTCGAACGCCTCCGCGACGGCGTGCGGGTCCGGCGGGACCACGATGCCGGTCTCGCCGTCGACCACGAACTCGAGCGGACCGCCGCTGTCGGAGAGCGTGATGACGGGACGAGCGGCGGCAAACCCCTCGAGCGTCACGTAGCCGTAGTCCTCGTCGAACGGCCCGTAGTACACGGCGAGCGCTCCGAGCAGCAGCTCCCGCAGCCGCTCGTCGGACGCGCCCACCTCGAGGCGCACCCGGGCCTGCAGCTCGTGCTCCTCGATCTGACGGCGGAGCGCCTCCTCGTCGGGTCCCCGGCCGACCAGGACCAGCCGCACCTCGCTCCGGACGTGGCGCATGGCCTGGACCGCGATCGACTGGCGCTTCAGGCTCTCGAACCGGCTCGGGAACACGATCTCGTCGCCGATCGGCCCCGCCGTCGCCTCGAGCAGCGCCTCCGTCATCGGGGACCGGTGGTAGAGGGGCTCGGCCGGGATCCGCAGCGAATCCCACAGGCGACGCGCGACGTTCTTCGAGTTCGCGAACACGCGCTTGGCCTCCCCGAGCGCCACGCGGTCCGCCGAGTGGATCATCTGGCGCACCAGCGCCCCGTCGCCCTGACGGGCGAGGTCCGCGTACTCGGGGTGATCCCAGAGCTCGTACGCGGTTCGGTGCTGGTGGATGAGCCAGACGATCTTGCGCTCGTGGGGAACGAGGTAGGCCGGGAACTTGAGCGGGATCACGGCGTCGATCGGCAGCCCGTTGGACTCGGACAGGTCGAGGCTCCGCCACACGGCCATCTGGTGGACGAGCTCGGCCCCCGGGTACCACTTGCCGGCGACCAGGACGAGCTCGGCCTCGTGGCCGGCCTCGCGGAGCGCCGCCACGAGCTGCTCCGCATGCGTCTCGGCGCCGCCGCGCACGAACGGGGTCTGCGGGTGACAGACGGCGATCCGCATCAGGACGCCTCCGGTCCCTCCGGCCGGCGCGCCTCGAGAATCTCCCGCAGCCTCGCGATCTCGGCCTCGGCGTCGGCCAGGCGCTCGGCGAGCATCCGAGTGAGGGTCGCGAGGTCGGCGAGCAGGCGGTCGTACCGATGGGTGATCGGCCGCAGCAGGACGTAGAAGCTCGCCTTGGTCTTGCGCTTCCACCTCGACGGCGAGCCGAGCTGCGGCTCGTCGCGCGGGATCGCCGAACGCTCGTCGGCGCGCATCGTGGCCGCGAAGTCGTGGAGGGCGATGCGGAGCTCCCTCGTGCTCTGGCTGGTCGGTGTCGTGGCCTCGCCCGCCCAGTAGAGCTCTCGCTCCAGGACGGCTCGCGGATCCTCGGCCTCGCTCTGGGGCTCTCCCATCGGCCCGGCAGCCTATCACCGGCCGTGCGGCCGCCGATCGGCCGGCCCGGCTCACGAGCCGGGCCGTCGGCGACGCCCTCGGCCGCCGAGCACCTCGCCCAGCAGCTCCCGGATCGCGAGATCGAGAGGGGGCATGGGCTCGAGCCCGATCGCCTCGGCGTACAGGCTGGCCAGGGACGAGTTCCTCGGACGCGGAGCCGGCAGGCCGAGCTCGTCGCTCCGCTGCGGGGTCACGGCCCCCGGGAGCGCGCCGATCCGCCTGGTGCGCTCGAGCACGTCGAACCAGGTCGTCGCCTCCGGCCCGGCCACGTGGTACGTGCCGAACCTGCGCGTGAGCAGGAGCGGGAGCAGACGCGCCGCGAGGTGGGGGGCGAACGTCGGGGACCCGACGCGGTCGGCCACGCCCCCCACGGACTCGCCGCGGGCGAGCCGGCCCACCGCATCGGACACGTAGTCGGCCCCCCCGCCGAACACGAAGCCGGTCCGAATGATGACGTGCTCGTGGAGCAGGTGTCGAACGAGCTCCTCGCCTGCGAGCTTGCTCCGCCCGTAGACCGACCGCGGGTTCGGCGCGTCGAGCTCGTCGTAGGGCGCGCCCTTCTCGCCGTCGAACACGTAGTCGGTGGACACGTGGACGAGGGCGGCCCCGGCGGCGCGTGCCGCGAGCGCCAGGCTCTGGGGACCGAGCGCGTTGACGCGGAACGCGGTCTGCGGGTCGGTCTCGCACGCGTCGACGTCGGTGAACGCGGCGAGGTTCACGATCGCCTCCGGCCCGAGGGGTACGAGCGTCTGCATCACCGCGTCGTGGTCGCCCACGTCCAGATCCGCGCGCGCGAAGGCGTGCACCTCGTGGTGCGGGGGCACGCGGGCGAGCAACGCGCGCCCGAGTCCTCCCCCCGCCCCGACGATCGCGAGCCTCACGACCGACCCTCCGACACGACCTCCTCGACCCACGAGAGGTTGTCCCGGTACCACGCGACGGTCGTCGCGAGGCCGTCGCTGAACGGCACGGCGGGACGCCACCCGAGAGCCGACAGCCGCTCCCACCCGAGCCCGTAGCGGACGTCGTGACCCGGCCGGTCGGGGACGAAGGTGATGAGCGACTCGGGCGCGCCCACCGCCTCGCAGATTCGGCGCGCGAGCTCGAGGTTCGACAGCTCGAACCCGCCTCCGATGTTGTAGACGCCGCCCGGCTCGCCCTCGTCCATCACCGTCGCCACCGCGCGGACGAAGTCGCGAACGTACAGCCACTCACGACGGTGCGAGCCGTCGCCGTACACGGGGATCGGGCGCCCCCGCAGCGCGGACACGATGAAGGTCGGGATGGCCTTCTCCGGATGCTGCCGCGGCCCGAACGTGTTCGTGCCGCGCACGATCGTGACGGCCAGTCGGTACGTGATCCAGTACGAGCGGCAGAGCAGGTCGGCCCCGGCCTTGCTCGCGGCGTACGGGTTGCGCGGCAGCAGCGGATCGTCCTCCTCGAACACTCCCTCGGGCTGCCCCGCCCCATAGACCTCGTCGGTCGAGACGAACAGGAGGGGCGTGTCGGACTCGCGGCACGCCTCGAGCACGACCTGGGTGCCGAGCACGTTCGACTCGACGAACACCTTGGAGTCCTCGATGCTGCGGTCGACGAACGACTCCGCGGCGGCGTGGACGACCCGGTCGGCCGCGCGGACGAGCGGCTCCACCACCCCGGGGTCGGCCACGTCGCCCAGGACGAAGCGGAACCGCGGGTTGCGCTCGTGCGGGGCGAGGTTGCGCCGGCTTCCGGCGTACGTCAGCTTGTCGAGCACGGTCACGGCGGTGTCGGGTCGCTCGAGGAGCAGGTCGACCAGGTGCGAGCCGATGAACCCGGCCCCACCGGTGACGAGGATTGAGCGACCCACGGCGCCGCGCAGTCTAACGAGCCGCCGAGCGCAGGAGCCCGACGAGCTCCTCGTCGGTCTCGAACACGCGGTCGCCCGGTCCGGCCTGCTCGGCCAGCCCTCCCACCGCCGAGACAAGCGCGGGCGTCCCCAGCGCGCGCGCCCGCGCGAGCGCCCCCGAGGACCACGCCTGCCGGTACGGCAGGACGAACAGGTCGGCGGCGGCGATCCAGCGGTCGAAGTCCTCGTCCGACACGTACCGCTCGAGGAAGCTCACGCCCGGAGTCGCCTCGCACAGCGCCCGGAGCTCGCGCGCGTACGTCAGGTTCTCGGGCGTCGGGTCGCGGACGGAGCCCACCACGAACAGCCGGCCGGGCGACCCGGCGGCCGCAAAGGCGCGGACCGCGCGCTCGAATCCCTTGCTGGGATGCAGGAAGCCCGCGCAGAGCAGGACGCGGCCGTCACCCTCGATCCCCAGGTGCCGTCGCGCCTCGTCCGGGGTGGGGGACGCGTGCACGCGCACCCCGTCGGTATGCGCCACCAGCGCGGCGCGGGCGCGCACGCGGTACGCGCGCTCGAGCGCCCGGCGCTCCGCCTCCGTATGGAACAGCAACCGAGCTCGAGCGAAGGCCGGCCGCAGCGCCACATAGTCGGGTCGCCACGCCGGCCTCGGCGGGTCGGCCTCGTGCACGAGGATCTCGGTGGCGGGACGGCGGAGCACGAGCCACGCGAGGGCCAGGGACGTGGCCACCTTGGAGAGCGGGGCCCGCGGCCGGTAGTAGAGGCGGGGCTGGAAGTGGACGATGATCCGGTCGAACGAGCCGCCGATTCGCGCGGCCCGCACGAACGGCCGGCCTCCGAGGAACGGGAGCCGGACGTCTCCGTCGCCGTCCGGGGGCGAGAGCACCACGACCTCGTGACCCCCGGCGCGCAGGCGCTCGACCTGCGCGCGGGCGTACGCGCCGATCCCGCAGCGGCGCGGTGGGTACGAGCTCACGACGAGGATCCGCACGACGGAACCAGTGTAGGGAGGCTCGGGCGTCGGGGACCCGCCCCGGACACCACATCTGCCCGTGGGGGCGGCGGGCGCGCGCAGTCTCGCGGGCGTGCCCGGTCGCGGCGCCTCAGGCCTCGGCGGCCGCGTGGAGCACCCGCGCCGTCGCGCGGGCGGTCTCACGCCAATCGAACTCGGCGGCTCGCGCGATCCCGGCCTGCCGCAACCTCGCCCGCAGGGGCTCGTCGCCGATCACCCGGAGGATTCCCTCGGCGATCGAGTCCGGGTCGAGCGGATCGACCAGCACGCCCGCCGGTCCGACGACCTCGGGGAGCGAGGACACGCCCGAGGTCACCACCGGCGTCCCGCACGCCATCGCCTCGAGCGCGGGGAAGCCGAACCCCTCGGAGAGCGACGGGTAGACGAGCGCCAGGGCGCCGCCGAGGAGGGCGACCTTCTGCTGGTCGGTGACGTAGCCGACGAACGCGACGTCCTCGCGCACCGCGCGCGGCAACGCCTCGAGCGCCTCGAGCGTCGGGTCGCCGCCGCCGGGGCTCCACGGCGGCGCCCCCGCGACCACGAGCTTCGGCCGCAGGTCCTCCGGGATCGACGCGAACGCCCGGAGCAGCCGCGGAAGGTTCTTGCGAGCCGTTCGCCCGACCGCGAGCAGGTACGGCCCGTCGATCCCGAACCGCTCCCGGGCGGCCGCCACGCGCTCGGGCGTCGGGGGCCGGAAGACCTCGAGGTCGACCGCGAGGGGGATCACCGCGACGCGCTCGGGCTCCACCTCGTAGAGCTCGAGCAGGTCGTCGCGGGTCGCCGCCGAGGGCACGATCACCCGCTTGGCGCGCCGGACCGTCCGCTCCAGCGCGTCGCGCCACCACGCCACGGCCTGCGGAGCCGTCTCCGGGTACCGCCGGAACGCGAGGTCGTGCACGGTCACCACCACGCGGGGGGCCCGGGTCGGCGGGGGGACGAAGTTCGTCCCGAACAGGACGTCGAACCGGCCGAACCACTCGACCCGCGGGACGCCGTAGCGTGCGGTGCGCTCGAGGAGCCGGCTCGGGTAGACGATCCCCCGCTCGCGAAGGTTCGGGAGCCCCAGGCGGTCGAAGTGGCGCCACCGCCGCACCGCCGTGCGGACGTGCACGTACCACGCGACGTAGGTGGTCTCGGGGTCGACCTCCGGCAGGCGCCGGATCAGGTGCCACGCGTAGTAGCCGACGCCGGTCTTCTCGCGGTCGACGGCCGGCCGCGCGTCGATCGTGACTCGCACGAAACCGAGCCTAGTCCTTCCGGGACACAGGTTGAGGTGACAGGTGGCGAACCCTTGAACGCTTCATCCGGCCTCCAGCATCTCCAGTGGGATGCGTCCTCGCATGTAGTCCCCGTGGTTCCTGCGGCGGCGGTT
>Ga0070741_10002586_pt1 | contig 47935 bp, 44 predicted proteins | sample Coa_R1_4_FD_66440 | JGI IMG/M metagenome (GOLD analysis project Ga0070741, IMG submission 66440) | Surface soil microbial communities from Centralia Pennsylvania, which are recovering from an underground coalmine fire - Coalmine... | ecosystem: Environmental > Terrestrial > Soil > Unclassified ... | reverse complement strand
ATAGTTGGGGATTGCGGACAGACTCCGATCAGATACAATGCCTGGGCTGGTGATTGACAGCCTTCATTAGTTGGGGATTGCGGACAGACTCCGATCAGATACAATCTGTGGCCCCCGGCTACCGCTAAGGAAAGGGTTGGGGATTGCGGACAGACTCCGATCAGATACAATCGAAAAGCGTGAAGAGCAGGCGACTTTCCGGTTGGGGATTGCGGACAGACTCCGATCAGATACAATGTCGAAATCCGAGGGGGTACAAGGAATCCCGTTGGGGATTGCGGACAGACTCCGATCAGATACAATCGAGGGATGAAATTGTTCGATCGCGACAAGGTTGGGGATTGCGGACAGACTCCGATCAGATACAATAACGGCTTAACGCCGCCCGCGGTCATCAATGTTGGGGATTGCGGACAGACTCCGATCAGATACAATCCCCCCCACAGATATTGGCCACCAGGATAGTTGGGGATTGCGGACAGACTCCGATCAGATACAATCGCTGCCCGTTTCGGAGATTCACCGCCAATGTTGGGGATTGCGGACAGACTCCGATCAGATACAATTGGCGAGCGTTACTTCGAATGATTCCATCTGTTGGGGATTGCGGACAGACTCCGATCAGATACAATTTTCCGCGAACGCAACATATGCGCAGTTTTGTTGGGGATTGCGGACAGACTCCGATCAGATACAATCGACCTGCAACAGTTGTGCTATGCGTCTCTGTTGGGGATTGCGGACAGACTCCGATCAGATACAATATATTGGAAGTTATGCTAACAAGCCGTGGCGTTGGGGATTGCGGACAGACTCCGATCAGATACAATCGCCGAATCTCATCTGGAGACATGCTTTCCGTTGGGGATTGCGGACAGACTCCGATCAGATACAATTTGGAATTGATGATGCTCTCATCGTTGGCGGTTGGGGATTGCGGACAGACTCCGATCAGATACAATTCAAAGCGCGAGAGCAAGCGCGCGAGATCAGTTGGGGATTGCGGACAGACTCCGATCAGATACAATAATCCCCACATCGAATCTCGATGAGATTTGTTGGGGATTGCGGACAGACTCCGATCAGATACAATGCGCGCTCGATAGCGAATTCGATGTGGGATGTTGGGGATTGCGGACAGACTCCGATCAGATACAATGGCCCGGTGTTCGAACTCGCAGTGCGAAGAGTTGGGGATTGCGGACAGACTCCGATCAGATACAATAGGAAGCCGTAGGTTCGACTGAAAAGGCCTGTTGGGGATTGCGGACAGACTCCGATCAGATACAATCAAGCATCCATTCATCCACTCGACTCATTGGTTGGGGATTGCGGACAGACTCCGATCAGATACAATCGGGGTATTCAACCCCTTCACTGGCTTCGGTTGGGGATTGCGGACAGACTCCGATCAGATACAATATCCCCCCAGAAAAAACGGGGTTTTGAGCCCGAAATCCGGCCCCCAGGCCTCAAAAAAACGAGAGCTGGGCGGCCGGTTTTTCGGGGGGAACCGTCATTTTTCCGTAAAAAATCTGGATCCGCTCGAACTGCTTGTCGGTGAACTGCACAACCCGAACCTCGCCGTGGTCGGGCACCCACTGCTTCACCCGCTCCATGTGAACCCTGCAGTTCTCCTCTGAGCCGCAATGCCTGGCATAAACACTGTATTGCAGCATGATGAACGCATCGTTCAGCAGCTTTTTCCGGAACTGGGCATAAGCCTTGCGCTGCGCCTTGGTTTCGGTAGGAAGGTCGAACATCACCATAATCCACATGCGCCGATAGCCTCCAAAGGTCACAAATTTGGAATGGGCAATTTTTCGGCCAAACCTCCCAGCGCCTTTCGCACGCCCGCAGCGTACAGTTGAAGACCCGTTTGCAGAGGCATCTGCTTGCCCTCGATCGAAACCGCCTCCTGCGTCATCAGCAGCAAGAACCGCTTCACGGGCGGGCTGAGATCCGAATCCGACCCAAACTTTTTGATGGCGCCAAGCGCATAGCGATCAGCCAGTGGGCGAAGCGGCTCAACCAGATCATCTGCCAAGCAGAATGGATTGAACTGGTTTTTGTGGTGAATGCCCAGCGCGGGATGAAGACCTGTTCCAACAATCGCCCTTGCTGTGCATGCGCGCAAGATCGCATAACCGTAGTTGAGATAGGCGTTGATTCCCGGCACTTCGCGTTCGCGTGTGAAATCCGATCCGAACAGCGTTTGCCAATAGATTTGGGCTGCCTTGCCTTCAACGTTCGTGGTATCGCCGCTGCGAACTTCGGAAACCAAACACACAAGGCTCGAATCATCTTTCTTCATCTGCCGCAGGCATTTCGCCTGCTCTTTGATCTTGGCGATCACAATCTGCTGCCAAAGTCTCTTTTTCACCGGAAGTTTGGCCGCGATCTGCTCACGGAGCGTTTTGGTGTGCAGGTTGTGCGCATCGAAGGAGACCATCATTGCCGATGGCAGATGTTTGTCGTTGCACCAGATGACGGCGATGTTCGAATCGGCGCAAAGTTTCATCACCTCTTGCGTGTATACAATTGTGTGGCAGTCGAGGATCAGGACGGACATATCCTCGACAGGCACGGTGCCGAGAAGCGCCCCATCGCGTTCAATGATCAGCTGCCGATTTTCTACGCTAAGCGAGCACGGGTTGGAGATTTCAACAATTCGGTTAGTCACTGCACGGGTGAAGGTCTCCAAGGGGGCCCACCGCAAGTTTCGTGCCAATCAGTTTTGAAATGGCAACTTGCTTGCCCTCGTCTGGGTCGTCCAGATTTGCGGCTGTAATTTCGCGCAAAACTACCCGATTGCTTGTTGCATCGAGCTTTTGAACACGCCACAATGCCGACGGCAATTCTTCCAGTTTGAAAATATCGTTGCGGCACAGGCTCATAACGAACTTCCAATCCGAACCGTGGTCGCGCTGAACGATCGGCAATCGCAGTCTGCGAGCTCGATTTGCGGCTTCCATCGTTGTAACGAACACACCCCTTCGGTCGCCCTTTTTCCATTTCTTTCCATCGGCTTGTGCCCCGTCGCGCAAGCATTCCAAGACCTCAACGTGGTGGTTGTTGCCGTAGGTGAAAAATTTGTAAGGCACTCCAGATTCGTTCTTTACGCCGTGGATGACCGCAGGATTAAAGCTTCCGCGCTTGGCGATTCGGACTGATCGAATGACGCGCGGGCGATTGTGAGCGTCTTTTACAACTTCGCCCGCCTTGTCTTTCAGCACGAGAGGGTTGTGCTCGTCTGCGAACGCCTTCTTCGCATTCCCTGCCTCTTCGATTCGCTCCATCACAAGTCTTTTGATGTGCGGGTCGCGAATGCGTTCCGTTTCGGGCGCTGACAGGTCGGAAAGCGGCTTGCGATATACCAGCAGTTCGTTTCCACTCGAATCCATTCCCTTTCCGTACGCAGTTTCTTCGTGAAAGGCTCCTGCGATTTTTCGTGTGGGTGCATGCGAAACGACGATCTGCTTGAATTTGTCGTTCACGATGTTCCAAAAGTTGGGAAACGGTTCGGGCGGCGTGATGCCGCTGTCGAGCAAACTTCCGCCGCGGATGCCCGAAAGCCGGGAAAGCTTTTGAAACAACGAGACCGAAGTAAGCGCAATAACCAGCGCGTCAACCGCATGGTGCCGATGGTCATCTCGCGCCTTTTGCTGGCCATCGCCCAAGACGGCATTCAGGCCCCAGGCGCGTCGCAGGAGCGCCGTTGCTTCGCCCTTTGAAACCGTAACCGTTGTGCCAAGCGTGGCGACATAATCTTTGACGGCCCGGCAGATATATCGGGTGTCGTTCAGCTTGGCGGCAGCCATTTCCTCGGTCACTTCTTCGGGCACGGTTTCGCGCGTAAACAGGATTCTCTTTCTTCTTTTGAAGGTCGAAATCCGCGACGACATCTCTCTCCATCGTTGCGGGTCGTGTCCGTATGCCTCGAACGGAGTTTTGTTTCGTTTCACATTGCGGTTTTCTTCGCCATAGCAAAGCGTGAGATTGTTGAACGAATCGTCGAGAGATCGTGAATAAGGGATAATGTGCTCGATGTCCACTTCGCCGGTTCTCAGCATGTCTAGCGTTATGGGGTGGCCGGTGTAGGGGCATATTCCGCCGCATTCTTTCCAAAGGCGATATTTTTTCAAGTCAATATCGCTGGGAGAATGAATTCCAATGTTGCGTAACTCCGTTTCCGCCTCCTCATTTGCTTTTCTGTTCTCATTGTTCTGGCGTTGAACGGCCGCTTTTTCCTTTTTGTTCAATTTCATGTCGCGTGCCATTTCGATGCGAATGACGTCCGGCTTTCCATACTTTCTAATAATCGCGTTGACGACGCGGCGAACTTGATTCATCGCCTTGTTGACGACTGGGTTGCGAAAGTCGGGTGGCTTGTTCAGGAGATCGCACGCGCTCCGCTCCTCATCATGCTTATAGCCGACCTTTTCGCACGCTTCGCGGTAATGCATGCCTTCCCTCAAAAAGGGGATGAGCTTTCGCATTGCTTTGACTGAAAGACTCATTGTGCCCGTCGGCGGCTCCCAAATTGCCAACTTATAGGCCGCCTCGGCCGACAGATTCCAATGCCTTCGCAACCGTCGGACGAGCGCATCTTTGCGCGGAATGTTTAGCAAATCAAAAGCCAGAGAATCCTGCGTGTTGTGGTCCATCGCGTCCCAACTGTCGCCCAGCACCGAACGCATTTTCGAAGTGAAAGTGTTTCCTTCGATGGCATCGCGTTTTGATTCTTCAAAATTAAATCTCGTGTTTTTATCGAGTTTCAAAAGTTTACGAACGGCCGACCAATTCATTGAACCTTGGTGTTCCAGCGCATCGGCTAACGTGTGCCGCTGCTCCAATGTAATGTCAATGGGCAGTTTTGTAACATCATCGTGAGCCCGCAGGTTGGCAACTTCCTGCAGGATCCTGAACGTTTGAGATACCGGGTGCGCCTTCATTGCACACTTTCTGTTAGGTTCAAACCTACAGCGGCCCACGAGGAATCGCTGAATTTTGAGCGGCCGCTGATGAAACATGATTGAATAGATTTCCGCCTTCAGGCCATCGGTAAGCACGTGGGGATAGTAAGTACGCTGCGTTTCCCAAATCCGCTCGAATTCCTCGGCGTACATGCTGCGTTCTGTATGGCGTTTCCTCACTTTTCGACCTTCGGCGAGTTCGTTGTGAAGGTAGACACCAAGGGGCTGTGTTGATGCCTGCAATGCGCTCTTTAGTGTGGCGATTCCTGCCAAGACCACACTGTCTTCGTCGTCCGATGCCGATCGCTGTCCCTTTTCCGCACGCTTTTGCTTACGTTCTAGTGCCCTAAGCTCTTCCTGCCGTTCATCTTCTTTCAGCACGGCGATGATCTCGGGGTCATCCACTTTGTCAATTCTTCTTGCCCGACGATTGCTTTGATATCCTCTTCGCTGGTTGAGGTGATAAAGCGCACGACCGATTTCATGCAAGGTGAGGCGCTCGGTTAGAGCCCTCGCGCGCAACAGATATGGGTTAAGCCCGTGATCGAAAAACAGCCGTTCGAATTCGAGCGAATCGGTCGGAAGCATCTTTGCCTGAGTGAGCACGGCACGAAGCGCATTTCTCCTCCGTCGCCTTCTATCAAGGTTCTTTCGAATTCCGCGGGCAGCCCGGCGCTCCGCGTTCTTTGGAACCTTGCTTTTCGGCTCAACGGCCTCGGTAAACACCCGCACACCAACTGCGGTGAGTTCGGCCAGCTCATCCTTTTCCGTAAGCAGTGCCCAGCCTACGGAGTTAGAGCCGAGGTCTAAGCCCAGAATCATACGTTCCTGCCCCCTTGACTTTTTTGGACATAACGGTATACACTATTTTTGTATCTGATCGGAGCCTGCGCCGCATCTCTAATAATGGGGTTATGCCCCGCAGGTGAATTCCCAACTGGGATACGAAAGGGCAGCGATAGCACCCGCATTCAAAACCCCCACTAAGGGGGTTTGCTTGTTTAATCTGGTTGAAAATCTGCCCCCTGGAACACCTTAAGGCAGGAGCCGAAACCTCACGGAAAAAGCCGATAATCCTTCCTGATGGACGCCGGAATCGAGCAGGTGCACCAGACGCACGAAGACCTTTGGGACCTGTTCCGCCTGGGATCCAAGCCCGGCGAGCACGACCTGCCCGCGTACCTTCAAAAAGTGTGCGAATTCTGCGGCAGATGGTTCGAGGCCGACAGCGTTTCGCTGTTCCTGCGCGAAGAAGGCGGCGATTCGTTCCGACTGTGCGCCGCAATCCCAAGCCGCAGCCCAGAAAGGCGCGGCGGGCTGCCGCTCACGGCAAGTTTTCGGCTTGGGGAAGGTTTTGCTGGAATGGCCGCAGCCAACGGAGCCCCGCTCGTGTTGAAAGATGGCGATCATTCTGGACTCATCAGTACAAAAACCGTCGTCGGCTCGGCGATGGTGGTTCCTTTAGTAACCCCGCTCGATGAGTGTGTCGGCGTGCTCAATGTGTCGCGCCGCAGTCCGGGATCCAAATATCGAAAGGCGGACGTTGACCGGGCCGTGGCAATCTCCCAGCATCTGGCCCTGGCGGTGGAAAACGCAACCTTGGTCGCAAGGCTGCAAACGCTCGCCGCCACCAACAAAAACATCGTCGAGAGCCTGCAAGCCGCGGTGGTTTCCATCGGCAAAGACGGGCGAATCACGGAAACCAACCGCCAGGCGCTGAAAATGATCGGAATGCCGCGGGCGCACCTGGCCGGCAGAAACTGGACTGATCTGTTCACAAAATTCGGCCCGAAGGCCGTGCGAGAGATTTCGGCCTGCGTGGAGGCGGCTCATTCAGGCCGGGTGAGACGTAAGCGGCTTCATGTGGGGGCGGACTCTCATTATCAGATCTGCGCTTCGCCGGCGCCTTCGGGCAACGTGACGCTGGTGATCGAGGACGTGAGCCGGTCGGTGAGGCAGGACAGGCAGCTGGAACGTTCGATGCGGCTGGCGGAGATCGGTCAACTCACGGCAGCTGTTGCGCACGAGATCAGGAATCCTTTGACCAGCATCAAAGGCGCCGCGCAGATGATCAACGAGGAGGCCTCGCTGCACGACGCGCGCAAATGGGGCAAGGTGATCGTCGAAGAAGCTGAAGCGCTGAATGAGCTTTGCGCAGATTTCTTGGACCTCACGCGGCAGGTGAGCCTGAACAAGCGGCAGATTGATCTTGCCCTGCTCACGGCGCTGCTGCTTCAGCGTTCGGAGGCCGAATTTAGGGCTGCGAAGGTGAGTTATGACCTGACGGCCGAGCCGAATCTCCCTATAATTTGGGTAGACGCGGGGCGATTAGGCCAGGCCGTGCGCAACCTTCTTCGCAACGCCATTCAGGCGATGCCCGACGGAGGAAAGATCTCCGTAAACATCTGCGCGAAGGGCCGCACGTTAGAAATGAGCATCGAAGATACAGGAATCGGAATGACGCAAGACCAACTCGGGCGTTTGTTCACGCCGTTTTTTACAACGAAGGCGCAAGGCACGGGGCTTGGTCTTTGCAATGTTCGCAAGATTATTGATGCGCACGGCGGAACGATCAGCGTGACGTCAAAACGCGGCGAAGGAACCAAGTTTGTGATTCAATTGCCAACGGGAAAGAGATCGTGAAATCAAAAGGGAAAGTTTTAATCGTAGATGACGAGCCGAACATTCGGCGGATATTGCAGGCATCGCTTGAAAGGTCGGGATATGCGGCGAGCGCTGCCGAAAACGGAGAAGACGCGCTTGCGAAATTGGACTCGAACCGATTCGACCTGGTGATAACCGACGTGATGATGCCCGGTATGACCGGCGTGGAGCTGTTAAATCAGATCAAAAGCAGGTGGCCGGAGCTGCCAGTACTCATCATGACCGCATACGGCACGATTCCTCAGGCGGTGGAAGCGATCAAGGCGGGCGCCGGCGATTACATTCCCAAACCGTTTGATTTGGAGCAGATGAAAAAAGCGGTCGCGTTTTGGTTGAAAAAGCCTGCACGTCCTAAGCCTGCGCAGCCTGTTGCCGATCCGCTTCAGGATTTTGTCTGCGCATCGCCAAAAATGCAGCAGATTGCAACGTTCATTCGTCAAGTGGCGAATTCGCGGGCGACGGTTTTGATAACCGGAGAAAGTGGAACGGGAAAAGAGCAGGCAGCAAAAGCGATTCATCGCTGCAGCGCGCGATGCAACTCTCCGTTCGTGGCGGTTTCTTGCGCGGCCCTGCCTGAAACACTTTTGGAAAGCGAACTTTTTGGGCATGAAAAAGGCGCATTCACCGGAGCAGATTCGGCAAAGCCCGGAAGGTTTGAACTTGCAGATGGCGGAACGCTGCTGTTGGATGAGATCGGCGAGGTGCCGCTGCCCATTCAAGTGAAACTTTTGCGCGTTTTGCAGGAGCGGGAGTTCGAGCGGCTGGGAGGCACTGCGCCGATCAAAGTGGATGTGCGGTTGATTGCCGCATCGAACCGAGATTTGGAAGAAGCGGTTGGAACGGGCCAATTTCGGCAGGATCTGCTGTTCAGGCTGAAGGTGTTGACACTGGAACTTCCTCCGCTGCGCGAACGCATCGAAGACATCCTTCCGCTGACGGAACTGTTCTTGCAAAGGTTTTCTAAGCGGGAAGGAAAACAGATCGCTTCGGTTCAGCCAGCTGCTCAGCAGCGGCTTACGGCTTATTCGTGGCCGGGCAATGTCCGCGAGCTGGAAAATGTGATCGAACGCGCGGTGGTTTTGGCTGCGCCCGATGCCCGTGAACTCACCGCCGACCTGCTTCCGGCCGCACTGCTGAAAGCCGCCTGAAAAGGAACTGGTAAAATCGCTTCTATGAAAACTTTAAAAAGCGCAGTTCTGGTTTTCGGCCTGGCCGCAATTCTGACTGCCGGCTGCAACAAGCAAGCCGATACGGTTGCCGCAAACGATGCTGAAAAGAACACCGCAGGATCGGCGGAGCCCAAATTCGCAACGACGTTCGAAGGTGCGTTGGATGAAGCCAAAAAACGCAACACGATCGTGATGATTGATTTCAACGCGACTTGGTGCGGCCCGTGCAAAGAGTTGGCAAAAACGGTATTTCCAAAGCCTGAAGTTTCTTCGCGGCTCGAAAAAATGGTGACCGTTTCGCTGGATGTGGACAAGCCGGAGGGCCGCGACATGGCACAGAAATTCGGAATCACGGCGATTCCGGTCTGCTTGTTCTTGGATCAGAACGGCAAAGAGCTGAACAGAACGAACGGCCTGATTCCCGCCGAAACATTCGTGCAAGCGATTGACAAAGCGATGAACGCGAAAGGTTGATTTGCGAGCGCCCCGGCACGCGGAGCGAAGGCCGGCGCTATCACCCTTCCACAGCCTTCACTTCGGCGATCGCTTTCTTTTCGTATTGCGCGATGAGGCCGGCATTGCGCCGCTCGATTTCGGAAACCGACTTTTCGTTGTAGTTGGGGTTTGGCTTGTACCACGGCTGCGCCTGAAAATAACTTTGCAGCCACTCTTCTTTGAAACGCTTGCCGTGCCGGGCATAGATTTCCGAGCGGAGTTTTGCCGCGTCTTCGGCATAGAGTCCCGCGAGCAAAGAGGGATCGAACTTTTCGGTGCTGAGCGATGCGTGGAGTTCGGCCTCTCGATGCAAAATCACATCGAGGCTGCTTTGTTCGGGAGTCGAAAGGTCGGGGTCTTTGTACCCTCCGCTTGGCTTATACCACGGCTGGCTTTCGAAATATTTCGCCAGCCAATAGGTTTTGAACTTTCGGCCTTTGCGCGCATAAAACTCATTGCGAAGAAGCCTGAGTTCAACAAGGCTGAGACCCTGAATGTCGTGCGGACTGACTTTGCCGTTCGCAAATTTCGGAAGATCGCCCGGAATCAGATTCACATTTCGTAGTTTCTCTTCTGCCAACATCAGGGTTTGAAAGTTTTGCATCTCCTGCTTTGTGAACGGCAGATTCCAGGTGGTTTCATCGCAAACATACCAGTACCGTTCTTCGAAATATGATTGAAGTTCTGGATCGTATTCGAACATGCGGCCGTGAATGGCAAGGATCTCAGCGCGCATGATCCGAAGGTCGGTCAGCGTTGGCGATCCGAGTTGTGCAACGGTAAACGTTCGATCGCGCCAAAAGCGCAGATCGCCGGGCTGAACGAAAGTGTGAAGCTCGGATTCTTTCTTGCGAATGAGATCAAGATTTGCGATGTCAATGTCGCTCAAATCGCCGTTGGAAAAATCGGGATTGGGTTTGTACCACGGTTGATGCTCCAGGAACTCCTGAATGTTTTTCTCTTTGAAAATGCGGCCGTGTTTTCCAAACACCACGCCGCGCATCTGCTGAAGCTGTTCCAACGGGATTCCTTCAAGATCGGCAAGTGACAGACGTTTTGTTTTCAGGTCCCACGACGCCCAATTTGGCGCGGAATGGGGCGGCACGGCAGTGCGCTTGGAGCAGCCGATCAGCCCCAGAATCACAAAAAACGCTGCCAACAAAAGAGGCTTCACGGAGCCAAGCTTACCCCTGCCCCGGTTGTCGGCTAAACTCGCAAGCGTGATAGTTCCAATCGTTTTTGCAACAGCGGCTCTTCAAGCGCCGCCGGAGATTGTCCGTGGTTCTTTTGGCGAGCCGCACATTTTTGCGAACTCCCTTGAAAAGGCGTTTTTTTATGCAGGATATTCGGTTGCGCAAGACCGCCTGTGGCAGATGGATTTGAGCCGCCGATCGGCACGCGGACGGCTTGCCGCGCTTTTGGGAGCGCAAGCCGTGAATTCGGACAAAGATGCGATTCGGTTTGGGTACACCGATCAGGAATATCAAAGGCTTTTTGAAAAACTCAGCGCCGAAACAAAAACCATATTCCAGGCCTATGCAAACGGAGTGAACGCTTGGATTGATGAAGCCGCGCAGCAGAAAAAACTGCCGCAAAATTATGAAGGCACTAAGCCGGAAAAGTGGACGGTGAACGATTCACTGGCAATCGGCGTTAACTTGACTCGACTTTTCGGCAAAGGCGGCGCCGGTGAAATCCGCAACCTTTTGCTCTACACCTATTTGAAAGACAAACTCGGCGCCGAAACGACCAAAGCGGTCGAAGACATCGCGTGGATGATCGACAGAAGTTCTCCCTGCACATGCGATGATGCCGACGATCCGTTCAAAGGCGTATCGCCGTTCGAGGAGCCGCGGCCGAACTCGCTGGCTGAGCATATCAAACTTCTGCCAAAAGTGAACCTTTTTGAACTGCTGCCTGGAATCAGGCTTGAACAACAGTCCGCCATGAAAGAGATTGCGGCCGAAAACGCGATCCCTTACAAAACGGGCAGTTATGCGATGGTCGTTTCGCCAAGAAAAAGCGCGATCGGCGTGCCGCTTCTGCTCAACGGGCCGCAGATGGGATTTCAAACGCCCTCGATTGTGCACCAGATGAGCATTGATTGTCCCACCTACACAGCGGTGGGAATGGATCTTCCTGGACTGCCCGGAGTGCTGATTGGTCACACGCCAAAACTTGCTTGGGGATTTACGAGCGGCGTTGCCGATACCGATGACATTTTCTTTGTGAAACTCAATCCGTCGAATGCGAAGCAGTATGAACTGAACGGCAAAACGGTTGATTTTGAAACCGTTGATGTGCCGATTCAAGTGAAGGGGTCTGCACCCACGAGTGCTGCGCGCGAAATGAGCGTGTATGGCCCCGTGGTGATTAAATCGGTCGGCACGGGCGTTGCCTATTGCAGAAAGTCAACCATTTGGATGGCCGAAACCGAGGCGCTCGATGCGATTCCGAAGATTGCGCGATGTGCGGGCATTTCCGACGCGCAAAAGTTGGCGCATGGATTCAACGCAAGTTTAAATTTTTTCGTGGCAACAACGCAGGGCGACATCGGATGGTTTTTCTGCGGACGGGTTCCGCTTCGATCGCCGAACGCCGACCCCAGGCTTCCGATTCCAGGCGACGGCAAGCACGATTGGAAAGGCGTTCTTGCCCCCGAAAAGATGCCTTTTGTGATCAATCCAAAAAAAGGGTGGATTGCTAACTGGAACAACAAGCCGGTGAGTTGGTGGCCGAATTTTGATACGCCCGTTTGGGGAAGGTTTTTCAGAAATGAGGTGATCAACTGGGTGATGGGAGCGCCGCCGTTCATTTCGTCGCAGGGACTTGAAAACAATGCACGCTACATCGCCACGCACGAATCGGAACCTGCATATTTTGTTGCCGAACTTTTGAAAGCCGTTGTTCCAAAAAACGAGACGGAGAAAAAGGCGGTCGCTTACCTTAGAAACTGGGATTTGAACTTTATGGACGGCGCATCGGCTCCGCTCATTTATCGCCACTGGTTTGCCAGATTGCAGGAAGAGATTTTTCTTGCCAAAACCGGCAATTTTCTTTCTGCGGCCACGTTTGCGCAGGTGATTCAACCCACGCTGGTGTATAACGCTCTTGAAGCAAAAACACGGTTCGATTGGCTTAGCGGAAGAACCAAAACGCAGATTCTGCAAACATCGCTTGACAAAGCGATTGACGGGATGACAAAAGATTTCGGGCCCGACCCGGCCAAGTGGCGATACCGCGCCTCGAGGCTGCCGTTCGGCGGCCCGTCGGACGCGCTGTATTCCAATCGCGGAACGTATATTCAAGTTGTCGAGCTGTGGCCCGAGCCTCGGGGCCGGTTTGTCGCCCCGCCTGGCATTGCCGAAGACCCGCAGTCTCCGCACGCTTTCGATCAAGTTGCGCTTGCGGCAAACTGGGCTTATTATCCGATGATTTGGAGAAAAGAGGACCTGCAAAAATGAGCATAGATCCTTTGGACGTTGCAACCGAAAACGACGACCAGAAAGAACGCAACTCTCGATTGAATGCGATGGTGGCGGTTTCGATCGCGATCATCGCAACGTTTATGGGAATTTGCAACGTGAAAGACGGAAACATTGTGCAGGCGATGCAAATGGCACAGGTGGATCGAAACGATCAGTGGGCATTTGGACAATCTAAAAGCATCAAGTCCAAGATTTTTGAAACCACCGCGGCGCGGCTCGAAATTGATGCACGAACATCGTCTGATCCCCGACCGTTATTGGCGCTTGCACGCGAATATCGCGCGAAGGCAGCCGCCGAAGAAAAAGATAAGGAGACGGCGTTCGATGCCGCCAAAACAGCCGCCAAAAGTTATGACGATTGGAACTTGCGCGACGATCAGTTCGATATGAGCGAGTCGGCGCTTTCGTTGGCGATTTCACTGTTTGCCATCACCGCGCTCACGCACAAACGGTGGCTTTATTTTGTGGGTGTTGTGCCATCGGTTTTTGGAATCATTTTGGGCTTGGCCGGACTGTTCGGCTGGGGCATCCATCCCGATGCGTTCGCGAAGTTTTTGGGCACCTAAACGGCCGTGAACTTTGGGCACTTGGCAGCGTCTTTATCTTGTGATGCTGGCGGGATTGCTATTGGCTTTTTCGGCGCAAATTGCTGGAAGCCAAATTACGTTGAACGTGAACGGCACAGCACGCACTGCGTTGGTGTTCGCTCCAAGCCAGCATGGCGCCGGACGTGCTCCGTGCGTCATGGTCTTTCACGGCTACACGGCAAATGCGAGACTCGCAGCGATGCAGTTTGAAATTCACAAGTTGTGGCCGCAGGCATATGTGGTTTATGCGCAGGGACTGCCCACAAAACTGTTTCGACGCGGAATCGGCGAGCAGCCGGGATGGCAGCTGATGCCACGCGACAACGGCGACCGCGATGTGAACTATGTGAAGGCTTTGCTTAAATGGGCAGACAGTACCCATGAGATCAACACGAAGCGGATTTATTATGCCGGCCATTCCAACGGCAGCGGATTCGCTTGGGTGGTTTTGAAAACTTTAGGTGAAAAGTTTGCCGCATTCGGCGCCTTGTGCGGTGGAACGATTCTGCCGTTGGAAGGTGCGCCCAAAAAGCCCGCGATCCTTTTTGCAGGATCGGAAGACAAACTTGTGCCCCCAGTTACCGTTCAAAACTTCGCGAAAAGGCTCGCGCGGCACAACGGCTGCGCGGCAGGCCGGAGTTCCGACGGCATCACGGTTTTCCAGGGGCCCGCGCCGGTTTACATTTGCATTTACCCAGGCGGCCATCTTCCGCCCAAATCCGCTTACAAGCAGTTGGTGGAGTTTTTCAAAAGCGGGAAGATCAAAGGTTAGGGTCGTGAGATAATAGGCGCCAGGAGGCGCTGTGTTATCCATTTGTCTTTCTCTTTTTCAGACAGATTCGCCTATCGCGTTTGGAATGCGCGAACTCGCAGCGGTGATCGGCTCAAAGACCGCGAACGTTGAGGTTTTGGTTCGGCGCGGCATGCAGCCCGAATCGTATCGCATCGTGTGCGACGGAAAAATGGCGCGCATTGTCAGTTCCGATGAAACCGGAGCGATGTACGGCCTGCTCGAGTTTGCCGAACGCGCAAAACTGCATCCATCCAACGTTTGGAAAACGCACGTCGAAGCAAAGCCGTACTTAGCCGACCGCGGAGTGAATCTGTTTCTCACTCTGCCGTGGAACTATCAAAAAAACGATACCGACTTCGCAATTGACGCGCTCACCGATCCCCGCCGATGGTGGTTTCAAAACGAGGATTACTGGCAGACGTTGTTCGATCTGATGGCGCGGAGCCGGCTGAACTGGCTCGATATTCACGGGGCGTGGGATATCAGCGTTACGAACGCACCCAACCTGTACGCCTATTTTGTAACCAGCCCTTCGTTTCCGCTTGTCGGCGTTCCGGAAAGCGTAAAAACGGCCAACCTGCGAAGGCTGAACTGGGTGATCGAGAAAGCGCATTCACGAGGTATCCGCGTGAGCCTTATGGCCTATGAGGCCAACTTTCGCATTCCGCAAAATCCCAACCCGCCCTATGAACCAACCGAACACAATCTTTACCAATATACGCGCGAAGTGGTTGAAAAACTGGTCAGAAACGCACCTAAGTTAGATGCGATCGGATTTCGAATCGGCGAAAGCGGAAAAAGCGAAACGTTTTTTCGGTGTTATGGCGAGGCCGTGAAGAACAGCGGACGCGATATCCCGCTCATCACACGATCCTGGATCACCACAAAGCAGAAGGTTCTTCCTCTTGCCCGCGCGTCGAATGACTTCACGGTAGAGATCAAGTACAACGGCGAGCATTGGGGCGCTCCTTACATCGCCGCCGGCGGCAGAGTGGCCAACTGGTACAGTTACTCGTTCGAAGATTATCTCAGCGATTCGGGTGCGAAAGGCGCTGCCACCTGGCCCGGAAATCCCGCCGAAGGCGGAGGCTTTTGGCCAAGCCAGCCCTACAAAATCGTTTGGCAGGTTCGTGCGAACGGAACGCACCGCATCTTCCCTTTTTACAATCCGGACTTCACGCGGCGAACGATTGCTCAGATGAAAATCGGAACCGCAACCGGATACACGGTCGAGGGACTGGATGCGTACTTTCCAAAACCTCCGGATTATTACTTGGCGAATTCGGCAGACAGATATTGTAACTGGATTCATGAGCGCGACGAACTTTATTGGATGTGTTGGGGAAGGCTTGGATACGATCCGCACGTGCCCGATGCCGTTTTCGATTCCAGGGCAAAAGACCTGCTTGGGCGCAATTCGGAAACCGACATCAGGTTTTGGAAAGCGGCCAGCACGATTGTGCCGCTGATTTTTTGCGTGCACAGTTTGGGTCCCGATCACCGAAGCAACGCGCCGGAACTGGAGTGGGACGGCGACACCGACGCGTTCATTCAGGGACAAGGTTTCGATTCGCACCTGTTCATGCCGCTGAACGAACAGTTGGCAAATAGAGCGACGCAAGGCGTTGACGGACGAATCAAGTACGACGAAGCGCTCGACCTTATGGACTCTTATCCCGGCCTTTCCTTTCCGAACGATTCATCCATCGGCCGAGTCAAAGAGATTCATGCATCGCTGGAAGCGGTTGGGAACCTGCTTCGATATCATATCGAACGGATGGCTTCGGCCAAGGCGTATGCCGAAACCGAAGCCGTGCAAGGCAGCCCGCGCCGCAACGCACAAGTAGATCGCATCCAAACTGCGGCAAGGTGCATGGAATTGCTCGCGTCGAACCCGTACTACAAACCTTTCACCGACCGGCTTCGCATGCACACAAACAGCTTTTCCTGGAGCCAAGAAGCTGCGAAGGTGAAAGCGGAGGCTGCGCGAATCGAGCAGCTGCCAACGGCGCCCGATCCGTTTGCGTCGCAACCGCCGGTGCTTTCTTGGCAGCGCGCGTGGTCGAGCTGGAAAGCCGTCGGCGGCAATGTCGTGGCTTCGATTACTTCTCCAACGGCGGTCAAAGCGTGGCTGCTGGTTAAGCCCCTTCCGAGTTCGACGTACTTTCATAAACTGCCGATGCGAAAGATCGGCAATCGGTTCGAAGCGCAGTTTCCACGTGAACGGTTTGGTCACATGATCGCATTCGAACTGATGGATGATACGCGTGTTTGGCGGCATCCAAGATATCCGGCTCCGTACAAAATCATCCCTGCACTGCCGGGACCTACGCCGCAGATTTACAACGCATCCGAAGCGATGACTTATTTGAATCCGTCGGCGATCACGCCGCAAAAGTATGCAGGACTGCTTCTTGGCACTCGCGCGTGGGCGTTTTTTGGCGGCTACGACCGAGCAGTAAAGCGCAAACTGCTCGACCCCGTTGAACGCGGCATGAGGCTCGTCATTTTGCAGCAGGATTTTAATCGCTACAGACTGGACTGGCTGCCAAACCCTCTGCGGTTTGAAAGCGGAAACTGGAATCTGTTTGATCCGGCGGGGGCGCTCGATCTTCCGAAAGTTGAAACGCAGGACATTATGTGGCAGAGGTTTTTGCCCAGCCGTGGATGGACGGTGTATGGCAACGGCGGAATCGCCAAGATGAACTGGGGCAAAGGCGAAATTTGGGTGACGAGCGCGCGCCTGATGCAGCGAATGCACATTCCAACCGCCGCCAGAGCGTTTGTGCGTCTGTTGAGTTTAGGCGGCAGGGAAAAGCCGACGGTTCTGGTGGACAGCTGCAGCGAAGGCGCCGACTATTCCAGTTCTTGCCACGCCGACTTGATGAACTCCCACGGCATTCCGTTCGTTACGATGGGTGAACTGATCGCACACGAACAAGGCATGAACTCTTTTGCGCCGATACCGGGAAATCCTGCCGATGATGATGTTCTCAACGGCAAAGGTTCGCAAATCGCAAACGCCTTTTTGCGAAACGAAGTGATGAAGCTGGCAAAACGCACGCCGCCGAAAACGCTGGCGGAATTCGAACAGGAGCGCTCCCGACGCAAAGCCGAACTGATGCGCTGCTTGGGGCTCGACCCTCTGCCAAGGCGCACGCCTTTGAACGCACGAATCACCGGGGTGATTCAACGAGAGGGTTACACGATTCAAAAACTGGTGTTTGAAAGCCGCCCGAAGTTTTTTGTAACTGCGTTCGTTTACAAATCCGACTCCGCGCCCGCTGGCAGGCTGCCTGTGATCGTGAATGTGAACGGCCATTGGGCACACAAAAAAGGTGAAGACCGCGTGCAATTGCGCTGCGCGTTTCAGGCGCTGCACGGATATCTGGCGATCGCGGTTGATAGTCCAGGGTGGAGCTTCGAAGGAAACAGTCTTATCGAGCGGCGCGCCGAAGGCGATCACAACGATTTCGCGCTGGTGGAAGGTGGAACGAACGCGACGGGATTTTACGTGTGGGATGTAATGCGCGCGCTCGATTATCTTTCCACCAGAAACGATGCCGACATGACGCGAGTGGGAATCACCGGCGCATCGGGCGGCGGTCTGGCTACTCTTTATGCGTTCGCGGCCGACGACCGATTCAAGGCAGCAGTTCCGGTGGTTTGCATGTCGAGCATGGAACTCGCGCCCGACAACGGCTGCCTGTGCAATCACGTTCCTGGAACGATGCAGATTGGCGATCGGTCGGATGTGATCGCGATTCAGGCCCCAAAGCCGGTGTATATCATGGGCGCGCAGAACGATCCAGAATTTCCGCCCGATGCGATGCGGCTTACTGTGGACAAAATGAAGCGCGAATGGTCGCTGTTCGACAAAGACGGCAACGTGTTTGGAAAGATTTTTGATGGACCACACGATTATAACCAGCCGATGCGCGAAGCGATGATCGGATTTTTTGATAAGGCGCTGCGGAATGTTGGAGACGGTTCGCCGGTGCCTCAGCCCCGCATATCAGCGTTTGATCCCGAAGATCGAAGTTTCTTGGTTCTGCCCGAGCCGATCAAAGATGAACGCACGATGCGCGATCTGGCCGTTGAATCTTTGAACGCTGCGAGGGCGGCGGCCGACATCGAGCGGGCGATCAGCATCAACGGCGGAAAGCCGCAAGATTCGCCTTTAAACTATCGGGAAAAAACTTTCGGCACCAAGCGATTCATCACGTTCGAATCGCAGCCGGGGCTTGTAACTCCCGGTGTTCTTTTGCTGCCTGAAGGAAAAATTGACAAGGTGGAAATCATCGTTGCAGACGAAGGAAAACAGAGTGCGGCGAGCAAAGATGCCAGACAAACACACAGCGCGCGCTTGTATCTGGACATTGTGGGAACGGGCGAACTCAGCGAAATCGAACTGCGCTATCCGATCTATTTGGGCCGGTCGCTCGCATTCATTGGCGGATGGCAGATCGTTCGTGCGGCCGAAGCGATGCGGCGGTATTCATCGCGGATCAAACTCAACGGCATCGGCCCGCTCAGCTCGCAGGCGGTGATGTTTGCTGGATTGCTGAAGGATGAGTTCAGTTCGATTGATGGGATGGACTGTCTGCAGGAGTGGGGCGGCGTTTTCCGCCCTGGAGTTCCGGCAGCGGCGGTTCAGCCGCGCGCGAACCTGCTGGGGAGACTCTCCGAATTGCGGGCGTTGGTCAAACGCTCCAAGTGGCAGATCTCTCAATCGGAGGGAACCCGAACGCGCGCAGGTTCGTGAATAGTACAGAAGGAGAAAGAAACAGGATGAGACCCCGAATCACATTTGTATCCGCGTTTGCGCTTTTTACCGCGACCGTTTTCGCTTCGCCCAAAGGTGAACTCATTCCGCTCGGAACTCTGGGCGATGGAACTTATTATCCAAGCATTGCGCATGCGGTTTCGGCAGACGGCACCATCGTTACAGGTTTCAGCAGTTCGCCGGACGGCTCTCAGGCATTCAGATGGACAAAGCAGACCGGAATGGTTGGGCTGGGCGATCTCGCGGGCGGATTCTTTTACAGCGAAGGCTTCGGAATTTCGCCCGAAGGAGCGTTCATCGTGGGCGCTTCGGACGAGGGTCATTCAGGCGGCGAGGGCGGTGCGCCGATGGTGTGGACGCAGCAGAACGGGATGCAGTTCTTGGGGAGTTTGGGAGGGCCTCTGACCTACGGGCAAGCGATGGGCTGCGCCTCGAGCGGCAGTGTGATTGTTGGATGCAGCCAAAGTCAGGCAGGCATCGAGGCGTTTCGATGGACGCCGTCGCAAGGCATGATGAGTATCGGCGATCTGCCTGGAGGTCCGGTGAATGCGCGCGCGATGGCAGTCACTCCGGATGGAAGCATGATCGTGGGATACGGCTCGCGCGTTTCGACTTATGACGAAGCGTGGTATTGGACTGCAGCAACCGGAATGGTTGGGCTTGGCGGAAGGACGAGCGCTGCGCTCGACGTTTCGGATGACGGCAAAGTGATTGTGGGAGTCCACCGAGGATTTGCGTTTCGGTGGACTCAAGACGGAGGCTTTTTCGATCTTCCGTTGGTGTATGGCGGATTTGGAATTATCAATTACGCTTCTGCATGCAACAGCGATGGTTCGGTAATCGTCGGCCTTGCTGATTACAACGCCACACAAGGCACGGGCGAAGCGTTCATTTGGGATGCGGTGCACGGCTCGCGCGATTTGAACGTTGTTGCTTTGCAAGCCGGGATTCCGTTGAACGGATTCAGAATGTTTTGGGCGAGAGGGATTTCGGCTGACGGCAGAACGATCGTCGGCTACGGCTCGCGGCTGTTCGGCGGTCAGGAAGCGTTTTATTTGAGGCTGCCAGCATCGCCGAAGGCGATCGGCCCGGGCCAAGCGATTCATCGGTAAGTGATAGAATGGCGATGTAAGGGGAGGGGGCTGATGGCAAGAACCGTTTTGGCTATTCTTTGCGCCGCGATTCTTTTGACGGCGATTTGTGGATGCCGATCCAAACCTGGACCCGGTCATGACTTAGACGTCGTGATGGGCAAAGTGTCGGCAGGGATGAGCGAGGTTCAGGTTGTGGCGAACGCCGGCACTCCCGACAGAATTGAAGCCGAAGGCGACTATCGAAAGTTGCGGTATTACGATGTGAGCGGAACAGCCTACGTTGAGATAACTTTGAAAAACAATGTGGTTGTAGACATCATCCGTCGCGATTAGCAATCAATAATCGCGCTGGAGATGCTGCGGCCGTACGGATTGCGTCGAGCGGTATCGCAAAGCAGCCCCTTCCGTGCGTCGCGATGATCATTACGTTTTCCTTCGTGTTGATCGCGATGTCGTGCACATAAACCGTTGGAAGTTTCGATCCGAGCGTTTCCCACCTTTTTCCGCCATCGGTGGTTACGTAAACACCAAGATCGGTTCCAAGATATAAAATCTTCGGGTTGGCAGGGTCTTCTTTAATGACGTTCGCGCTGCCGCCCGGCAGATTCGACTTGATGCTCTTCCACGTCGAACCGAAATCTTCGGTTTTATAAACGTATGTTTCGAAATCGTCGTTGCGTTTGCCATTGACCACAACGTACGCCGTGCCTTCTGCCGAACGCGAAGCCTCGAGCCAGGCGATAAAACGATCTTTTGGCAGTCCGGCAGACACGTTCGTCCACGTCGCGCCGTCGTTTTGCGTTACTTGCACGTTACCATCGTCGGTTCCTGCCCAAATAACGCCTTTTTTCAACGGCGATTCGGCGATTGCAAATAGGGTTGAAAACGGAATGTTGCCCTGCTTTTGGGGATCGAAGTTGGTGAGATCGGGGCTGGCTTTGCGCCATGCACCGCCTTGATCATCGGAAACGAAAACAAACTGCGCGCCGAAGAGAATCCGGTTGGGGTCGGCTGGAGACACGACGATCGGCGAAACCCATTGCGCGCGCTTGGCCGTTCCGTCTTCGAATTTCGGCGCGATGGTTTTGCGCGCGGGCGGGCTCTTTGAATAATCCACCATGAACGGCCCGCCGCCATACCGATTCACATAATAAAGCAGGTTTTCATTTGTCGGGTCTACAGCATGCCTTCCAGCTTCGTCTCCCGGAGCGCCTTTCCAATCCGTCCACGTGATTTTTTTATCGGTCCCGATGGTGATTTCGCCGCGCCATGCACCCGTATCCTGCCTGCTGGAATAGGCGATGATCTTTTCGGCGGTCTGCGTGATGGCAACGTTATAAAGCTGCGCAATCGGCAGATTGTTAGGATCTTTGAACGTGGCCAACCCATCGTGGCTGATCATCAGCCCGCCGTCGTTCGTGACCAAAATGTTGTTGGAGTTCTGCGGATCAATCCACATTCCGTGATAATCCACATGCGAACCGCGAAACGTTTCCCAAGTTTTGCCGCCGTCTTTCGAGCGATACGGCACAAGGCCGATTACGAACAGATCGTCGGGATCGTTCGGATCAACGCGGATTTGGCCGAAGTACCAGCCGTAGTCGGGAAAGACGTTCTTCATTTTGTCGTTGCCTTCTACCTGTTTCCAATGCTCGCCAAAATCGTCGCTTCGAAAAACGAGCGCGCCGTTCGAATTGATCACGGTGTAAACCACGTTCGGCTTAGAAGCGCACACGCTGATGCCGATTCGCTCACATTCGCCTTTCGAGAAGTCGGGAAGTCCGTTCGTCAGCGGCCGCCACGTTTTGCCGCCATCGGTGGTTTTGTAAATGCCGCTTTGCGGAGTGGCGACGGGATCGTTCCATTTTTTTCGGAGGCGTTCGGCGGTGCCCGCGTAAAGCGTATCGGGATGCTGTGGATCGAGCGCCAAGTCAATCACGCCGGTTTTTTCGTCTTTGAAAAACACCTGATTCCAGGTTCTACCACCGTCGGTTGTCTTATAAACTCCGCGCTCTTTGTTGTAACCGTATTCGTGGCCGGGAACCGCAACATAAACGATGTTTGGGTTTTGCGGATGCACCAAAATGCGTGCGATGTGCTGACTGTCTGTCAGCCCCATATGTTTGAACGTTTTGCCGCCATCGGTTGATTTGTACACACCGGTTCCTGCCATCGAGGAGCGAAGGATGTTCGCTTCGCCTGTTCCGACCCACACGGTGTTAGGATCGCTGGGTGCGATCGCGATGTCGCCGATGACTGCGGACGCTTGGTTTTCGAAGATCGGCAGCCAGGTCGCTCCATCATCTTCGGTTTTGAACACGCCGCCGGAAGCGGCCCCCACATAAATGGTTGTGGGTTTGCCAGGAATCGCCTCGACGTCGGAAATCCGGCCTGTTGCGGTCACCGGTCCCACAAACGTCCATTCCAGAGCCTTGTAGGGGGAAGTTTGAAGCATCTTTTGATGCTTGGCGAACGCATCGAGCCGTTTGCGGGCTTCTGCCGAATCGCGGACCGGATCAGCCTGAATGGCGCTGCTAACAAGAGACAGAACAAGAGGCGTGCAGACCCAGAATCTCATGACGCTGGAGTGTACATCACGACTCCGTCGGCGGCGCCATCGCCGATCTCTTCGACCGTCAGCCGATCACCTTCCGCGTTGCCATCGGCGCGCCCAAAAAGAAATGGTGGAGGTAAGGGGATTCGAACCCCTGACCTCTTGCATGCCATGCAAGCGCTCTCCCAACTGAGCTATACCCCCACGAAAACGCGGACATTTTACCTGCTGATCCCCATTTATCCGGCAGGCACGCGCCCCCGATAACCGAATTTCACATACAACGTAAACGCGATTGCGCCCGCCGCCAGCAAAATCGCCGTTGCATCGAGCGCGATGCTGTGGTGCAGCGCCTGGTAATCCACATAGGCTTGATGCAACAGATAGATATTCAACCCTGCAATCGCCGCACCCATCGCATATCCCACGATTTTTACAAATGTAGAGTTGACGAATTCACCCATTTTTGTGCGGTCGCTGGTGATCGCAATCAACGGAAACACCGCAAACGGCAGCTGCATCGAAAGCACCACTTGCGATATGACAAGCAGTTGCACCGTATCGCGTCCTCCGCTGAAATGAATCAAAAGGATGGCCGGAACAATCGCCAAACAGCGAGTGATCAGCCTTCGCATCCAGGGAGCGATCTTCCACCGCATGAATCCTTCCATTACAATCTGCCCCGCAAGCGTTCCGGTGATTGTGGAAGATTGTCCCGATGCCAAAAGCGCAATGGCAAACGCAGTGGCCGAACCCGCTCCCAACACCATGTTGAGCAGTTTGTGCCCCTCGTTAAGCTCCTCCACCACCGCGCCCGTTGAATGAAACACGCTCGCTGCCAAAATCAGAATCGCTGCGTTCACAAAAAACGCCAAACTGAGCGCGAGCACGGTGTCGAAAGTGTTGAATCGAATGGCAGATCGTATGCCGTCGGGCTTGGTTTCGTGCGCCCTTGTTTGCACAATGCTTGAATGTAAATAGAGATTGTGAGGCATGACCGTTGCGCCCAAAATCCCTACCGCAATGAGCAGTGCTTCTCCATTGGGAATGCTGGGCACGAACATTCCGTGCGCCACGCCGGCCCAATCCGGCTTTGAAAGAAAAATTTCATAAACGAAACAACCGAAAACCGTGAGCACCAACGTGAAGATGATCGCTTCAATCTTTCGAAAACCGAAACGCATAAAACCCAACAGCAACAGCACATCGAAACCCGTCAGCACAACTCCAACTTCAAGAGAAATACCAAACAGCAGCTGCAGCGCAACAGCGGAACCCACGACTTCGGCAAGGTCGCACGCGATAATGGCGATTTCGCAAAGAATCCACATCGCAATCGCTGCCGGACGTTTGTAATAATCCCGGCAAGCCATCGCAAGGTCTTTTCCCGTCACGATTCCCATCCGCGCGCACAAAACTTGAAGGAATTGAGCCATCAAATTCGAAGCGAAAATCACCCACAAAAGCGCATAACCGAAACGCGAACCGCCCGATAAATCTGTGCCCCAGTTTCCAGGGTCCATATAGCCGACGCTTACTAAGAACCCCGGCCCGGCATAAGCCATCGAACGCTTCAGCCAGCCGCCCGAAGTGGGAACATCAATCGTTCGGTGCGCTTCGGGGAGCGATCGAAACGCCCTGCCGCTGGATTCTGCTTGTTTCGGGTTCGATGACATCGCGCTTGAATTTGTAGCCAAGGCTACACTCATTCATTGTGGCTTCTTGCGCCCGAAAAATCAAGCCTGTGCTACACTTTCTCCCCGTGAAGCCCAAAAATCTGGTTGCCCAACGGTTCGAACAAACCCGCCGCGCCCACCGGTCAGAACTTGCCGAAGACTACGTGGAGGCTATCCTTGAACTGATCGAGGAGCAGGGCGAGGCGCGCACGACCAATCTGGCGCTTCGCATTGGGGTGGCGCACCCGACCGTCGCCAAAGCCCTCCGGCGGCTGCAGAAGGAAGGTCTGGTGAAACTCAGCCCGTATCGGCCCGTAACGTTGACCCGCGAGGGGCGGCGGCTGGCCCATGACTGCCGAAAGCGCCATCGGGTGGTTGTGGAGTTTCTGGTGGCTTTGGGGCTGAAGCCCGAAGGAGCCGAGCTGGAAGCCGAAGGAATCGAGCATCACGTTGGGGCCACCACCCTTCGGCTGATGGCGAAGTTCTCGCAAAAATCTGGCATCACAACCAAAGGATTTGACGGCCGGGACGCGGTACGCTCTTAGCAAGCCGGCAGGCTAAGGAGCGTGCCCCATGCGCAAAGCCAAACTCCCACAAGAACCGAGCACAGTGCCCGAACTCGCGGTCGCTGAAATTCAAGAACCGTATGATCTTGAGGCCGCGGAGAATCTGTTCCGCCAAGCGGAGCAGGCAGAACAAAGCGGCGATCTTGAATCTGCCTTCCACGCGTACACAGCCGCAATCGAACGCGCACCGAACATGGCAAAGGCTTATGCCGGACGCGCGTTTTTGCTCATGCAGTCCGGGATGCTGGAAGAAGCGATCAGCGATTATGATCGTGCTCTCGCGCTGCAGCCCGACGAATGGAACTGGATTCTGAATCGAGGCGTTTGCAAATTCGAACTCGAACACCTGGAAGACGCGATCAAGGACTACGATGCTGCCATCGCCCTGCGTCCCGATTGCGCTCCGGCATACATGAACAGAGGGATGGCAAAAACCGACCTGGAAGATTACACGCACGCGCTCGAAGATTTGGATAAGGCGCTTGAATTGAATCCTGATAATGCGAAAGCCCTGTATCAAAGAGGTTTTTGCAAAGCGATGCTTGGGCGCGAAGAGGAAGCAGTCGTTGATCTTTCCCGCGCGATCGAGCTCGAGCCGTCCGATGCTTATGCGTATGCACTTCGTGGCTCGGTGAACCTCAATTTGGGCAATCTGCGCCAAGCAAAGGCCGACTACGATGACGCGATTCGGCTTGATCCGGATGATGCCGACCTGTACGTGCGTCGAGGAAATGTGAGGCAGATGCTTGGAGATTCCGAGGGCGCAGAAAGAGACTTTGCCGAAGCCGCCCGGTTGAATCCCGATCTTTGGAAGCAATAGACTCTCCAAAAACATCATGTTCATCGCGTTTCTGGCGATTGCCAGCGCACCGAACCATTGCGTGGCCGATCTTAAAATGGAACCGGCGAGAATCGTTCCAGGCAAGCCGTTCTGGATCGCGACGCGGTTTCGAATTCAAAAGGGTTGGCACATTTATTGGTTGAACCCGGGCGATTCCGGGCTGGCGACAAGAATTGATTGGAACCTTCCCAAGACCTTTTCTTTTTTGGAGCAGCGTTGGCCGCCGCCCAAAGAGATTGCATCGGCAGGAATCGTGAGTTATGGTTACGAAAACGTGGCGGTGGTGCTCACAAAGATCATGCCGCCAAAATCCGGTCTGCCTTCTCATCCAATCATCATCGCAAAACTGAATTGGATGGCGTGCGAACAAACTTGCGTTATCGAACAGCAGTCGGTGAGCCTTAATTTGTCGCGGGGACATTTAGAAGGCAGCCGATCGCTTCTTGCTTCGGCGCGTGCGGCGTTGCCCGCCGACGGCAGATTGATCGAGCCGATCGCCCAGGAACAGGCCGATCATTTCGTTTTGTCGTTTCGGCTGAACGGCGCCCGGTCGGCGTATTTTTTCTGCCAAGACCGCGGAGTGGTGGAACCCAGCGGTCAGCAGGCGCTCAAGAGGATCGGCGGCCGTTTCGAGCTTGCGATTCCAAAGGCGCGCGCCTACCAGCCAAAGAGTGGGAATCTTACGGGGGTTTTGAGCGTAGAATATGATCGAAACATCCGAAAGTATTGGGCGATTCACGCCCGGATTCAAAGCAAAAACAGATAGGAGGTCGTGATGACGATTCTGATTGCAGCGGCGATAGCCGCAAACTGCACCGCACTGCCTCAAAACGACGTTCGTATGGCGCCCAGTTTCAGCCTGCAGGCGGCAAGCGGCAAAACGATAGCCTTATCGGATCTGAAGGGTAAGTATGTGGTTCTTGAATGGTGGAACAACGGCTGTCCGGTTGTGGGAAAACATTACCGAAGCGGCAACATTCCTGCACTTCAAAAAGAGTTCAAAGAAAAAGGTGTCATTTGGCTTTCAATCACATCCTCGGCGCCTGGAAAGCAGGGCTATGTAACCGCGCAAAATGCCAACGACATCATGGCGCGGATGGGCGGCCATCCCACCGATATTCTCTTTGATCCAACCGGAGCGACGGGCCGCGCGTATGGAGCCAAAGCAACGCCGCAACTGGTGCTGATCTCGCCCAAAGGCGAAATGCTTTACAACGGCGCGATTGACGACAACGAAAACGCGTTCGGCGAGGCGATTTTGAAATCGCAAAACTATCTGCGGCGCGCTTGGAACGAAATTCAATCGGGCAAAAAGGTCTCGATCCCGTTCACCCAAGCGTACGGCTGCAGTATAAAATACTAAGCGTTCGGCGGGGTTTAGGCGTTCTGCACTTGCGGACGTTTGTCCCAATGCTGGTCTCGATAAACCTCGCCGCCGCTGAACGTGAGCATCGTTTTGCCTTTGAACACGCATCCGTGATAGGGCGAGTTTTTTCCTTTTGAAAACGTTTTGTTCACGTCAAACGTCCACTCCAAATCCGGATCAATCACAGCGACCTGCGCAACCGGTGTGCGCCCAGGCTTGAGCGTGCCTGCATCCAAGCGATAGATTTCTGCCGGCCTGGTGCTGAGTTTTCGAACCGTTTCAAGCGGGCTCAGCAGCCCTTTGTGCGTCAGGTGCGTTAGCGTAACACCCACCGCCGTTTCCAGCCCCACAATTCCAAACGGCGCTTGTTCAAAAGGCACATCTTTTTCGTGCCTGGCATGCGGCGCGTGATCGGTTGCGATGCAATCTATGATTCCAGCCGCGAGCGCGGAGATCAGAGTTTCGACATCCAGTTTCGTTCTCAGCGGAGGGTTCATTTTCCAATGCGTATCGAATGGCGGCATCTGGTCATCAATCAGCGAAAAGTGGTGAGGGCACACTTCCGCCGTTACCGGCGCTCCCAGATCTTTGGCTTGTTCGATGATCGCAACGCTGCCCCATGTGCTCACGTGCAAAATGTGCAGCGGGCAGCCCGTTTCAAAACTCAAAAGACAGTTACGTGCCACGTGAATCTCTTCGGCGGTGCGCGGCATTCCGCGAAGCCCAAGCACTGCGCTCATCGCGCCTTCGTTCATGCTGGCGCCCATCGTCAGCGACTGATCTTCGCAATGGGTGGCCACGGGCAGATCAACTTGCCTGCAAAGTTCCATGCACCTTTGCATTACCGCGCTGTTTTGCAAAGGAAATGCATCGTCGCTTGCCGCAACGACTCCTGCGCGTTTCAGCGCCGCAAAGTCGCTGGGCCTTTCGCCTTTCATCTCTTGTGTCAACGCTCCGATAGGAGCAACGAAAACGCCTCCAGCTTCCGGCGACGAACTTTGATCGAGCAGAAAATCAATGAGTGCGGGATTGTCGAGCGGAGGATCGGTGTTCGGCATGCACGCTATGGTGGTGAACCCGCCTGCGGCGGCAGCCTGAGTGCCCGTGATGATCGTCTCTTTGTGCGAATAGCCGGGTTCGCGAAGATGCACGTGAATGTCAACCAGACCAGGAGTGATCCAACACCCCGTGCAATCATACAGTTCATCCGCCCCTCGTTCGTCCACCTTTGTTCCGATTTCGGCAATCTGGTCGTTTTCCAAAACAACCGAACCGATCACGTCGAGGTCTTGAGACGGATCAAGAATCCGTCCGCCTTTCAAAACGATTTTCATGATGCGCGGCTCCTGGCTTTCGATTTGCGCTGCTGTTCGCCGTTCAAACCAAACACATAGGCAAACGCAGCCATCCGAACATAAACCCCGTTTTCCACCTGCTGGGTTATCACCGATTGGCTGCCGTCGGCGGTCGCGTCATCAATTTCGATGCCGCGATTGATAGGCCCAGGATGCATCACGATGCAATCCGGCTTTGCGAATCGAAGCGCACGCGAATTGATCTGATACAGCGAAGCGAACTCTCCCGTACTGGAAATCAGTCCCGATGTCATTCTCTCTTTTTGCAAACGCAAAGCCATCACCACATCGGCCCCTTGGATTCCGGAATGCAGATCGTGACAGATTTCAACGGGCAGCCCTGCTGGAAACTTCGGCAGAAGGGTTTTCGGCCCCACCAGCCGCACTTCGGCACCAAGTTTTGTGAGCGACCAGATGTTGCTTCGCGCCACACGGCTGTGCAGCGCATCGCCCACGATCGCAACAACCAGCCCGGCCACCGAGTCCCGGTTTTCGATAATCGTCATCGCATCGGCAAGCGCCTGCGTCGGATGCTCATGCATTCCATCGCCGGCGTTGATTACCGGACCTTCGAAAAGATCGGCCGCGAGCATTGCCGCTCCGCTGCACTTGTGGCGCATCACCAAACCGTCAATGCCTTCGCTTTTGAGCGTAAGGACAGTGTCTTTCAACGATTCGCCTTTGCTCATGCTGCTGCCTTGCATTCCAAACGAAGTGGTATGCAAACCCAAGCGAAGCGCCGCCTGCTCAAACCCCACGCGCGTTCGCGTGCTGTCTTCCAAAAAAAGCATCCCGACCGATTTACCGTGCAGCGAGGGCAGTTCGCCGCCGTTTCTGCACGCCGCTTTGAGCCTCAGCGAAAACGCGATCAGATTTTCGATCTGATCAACGTCCATTTCGCGGATTCCGATCAGCCGCATGGCACCGTTCCCTTGACAACAAACACAGAATCTTCGCCATCAACCTCGGAAAACTTCACAATCACCCGCTCGTCATCTCCCACTTCCATTTTCATACCAATGTAGTTCGGTTGAATGGGAAGCTCTCTTCCGCCGCGATCAATAAGAACCGCGAGCTGAATGCTTGCGGGGCGGCCGTGCTTCACCAGCGCGTCCATCGCCGCGCGGATCGTTCTGCCGGTGTGGATCACCTCGTCTGCAAGCACCACCGTTTTGCCGGTAATGCCGAAAGGCACTTCGCTTTCGTCGGGCACCTGCTCTTGGGATTCGATGTCGTCGCGGAATCGGCGGATGTCCAAACCGCCGCATGGAATGGTTGTGCCTTCGATCTGCGTCATGGCGAACGCAAGCCGCCTCGCGAAAGGAAGACCGTGCTTCATGATTCCCACAACCACCAGGGCTCCCGAGCCCCGGTTGTTTTCCAACACCTGATGCGCCATGCGTCCCAACGTTCGGCGCATATCGAGCGCAGAGAGAGGGGTTTCAGGCATACCGCGCAGATTATGCCACTTTTGCATGCGGCGGCGGGACAAAACGGCCATAATTTCCGCTGCGGTTTTTCATGCGCAAAACGAATGCAGGTGTGGCGGTCGCGGCGATCGGCGGGGCGATGTTCTTGCTCGGCATGGCAGCGCCCCTCATCGGCGTGCGTCCGCGCCTGTTCGTCGCGGGCACGGTGATTGTCTCTACGTTGTTCGTGGCCCTGCCCATCCTTTTTCTGTATTCGATTTCAAATCTCAAGCTCAAACCGGCCGCCACCGTGGCAGTTTTCGCAATCGGCGTGGTGATGATGCTTCTCATCGAGCGCACGATTCCGCTCGCTGCATTCCCCTGGCAGGCAGCGGCATTGGGATCGGCTGGACAGATTGCGGTCGTGTTGTGGGCAGGATCGGTCGGCGCGCTCGTCGCCTTGATGTTCAAAGACCGCAACTTGGTGGTTCCCGCGGCAATCATGCTCGCCGCGATTGACTTCGTGATCGTTTTGGCGCCTGCAGGGATCGTTCATAAAGCGCTTCAATCCGACCAGGGACGGCGCGTTTTCGAAGCGGTCGCTTACAAAGTTCCGTCGCTGGGACACCTGCAGCCCGCCGCGTTCATTGGCCCCGCCGACTTTTTGTTCGTGGCGATGTTTTTCGTTGTGATTCATCGGTTCGAAATGAGAAAGTCGGCCACATTAATTGCGGTGGCGATCGCACTCATCGCTTACCTTCTGATCGTGTTGATGTTCGGCCAACGATCCTTTGCCGGCATCTCGCTCACCGCGCTGCCTGCGCTTGTTCCCATCGGACTGGCGGTGCTCATCGCCAACCGTTCAGAGTTCAAAATGAATCCACAAGAAAAACTGATGTGCTGGATTGTTGCGGGATTGTGCGCGCTGATGATCGGTGCTACGTTGTTTGCTCGAACGCGAAGCCGACCCGAGCGTGCCGCTCAAGTTTATCGGGCCGCTTCCGACAATCTCGCCGCCGCAGTCTTCGCATCCAGCGGGCCTTCCACGTTTGTGGATTGAACGATGTAAATGCCTGGCTTGCGAGTCGTCCAAACAGCAGCGCTTTTTGCAGCGCGAACCGTTCGAAACAGATCGAGGTTTGATCTTCTTAGCGCAGCCGCCTGTACGCCGTTCAAGACAACGCTTGGCAAAAACAGTCTGCTGCTGGCACGCACCATTCCTGCCGCGCGCCAGCCCAATGAAGGCAGCGATCCTCGGCTTGCATTCGCGATGTCTTGTGCACGTGTATCGTAATCCGGCTTTCCCAAAGCAGCTGCCAAATCGTGCCAGTTCCTTATGGCGACGGAACTTACGGATTCGATGGGTGAATCGGCAATGCTTGGCGCTTGAAGTTCGAACGGAGCAACCGAATTCAGGCTGCCAAGAGTCGAAGCATAAGCCCCCGAAGGCATTGCGAAAAGTTCGGCGCAACGAAGCATGATGGTTTCAGCGCGGCGGATCGCCGTTTCGTCGCCCGTTGCATTAAACCGCTCGATGCAGGCCCGCGCAAGCCAAACGTAATCGCCGCAATAACCCGTGGTGTTGGCAAGTCCCATCGGCGCGTGACGGCAGTCGCCAAGCGGCTGCACGAATGTGCGCATCGCGGCATCGTACGCCCTCTTTGCCGACGTTGCAATCAGGTCATCGTGCAAAACAAGATTTGATTTGTAAAGGCTTGCGATGACCTGACCGTTCACATCCGCATAGACGCCTTCGTCAATCGGAGGCGGTTTGCGATCTGCGGCCGATGCAGACGCGGTTCTTCTGTCAACTTCAATCCCGGCGATATCGTAGGTCGAAGCGAGCATCGGCACCGATTTCGCTCCCGAAGGATCAGAAACGTGGAACGATGTCAAGTTGGCAGATGCCAGTTCGTCTTCGGTCCAATCATAAAAAGCGCTGCCTGTAACCGGATGTTCATCGCTGCATTGTCCCGCGCGGAACAGTCCAGAATTCGCATCTTGCATCGCATGGATCGCCCAATAAAGCGTGTCTTTTGCCGTCCATTCAAACAGCCGTTCGCCCTGGATGGAAGCATGGGCATATTCTGCGGCCAAAAGGCAGTTCATTCCAACCGCCTTCCCCACCTGCGGATTTTGAAACCGCGGCGCTGTGGCCGAATAGAAAAACCCGCCGCCGAGTTGATCGTAACAAGGCGACCTTCGCAGCGAAATCAGATACGGCGACGAATCAAAACCCGCATCCGTGAGCAGCGAGGGCAGAACGCTCGAAATCGGTGTGATTCCCGAAGCGAAAACGCCGGCTGCGGGGTCGGCCGCGCGGACCATCGTCGCGGCAAATTCATAAAGGTCTTGGTCTACCGTCAGCCCAGCCGTCTGCGAAGCGGAAACGCGCGCAAGCCGGTCATCTTTGATGGCGCGGGCGCGCGACAAAACCGTTTTCGGCCTGCGCACCCACTCGATAGCGATGTCCGAAAGCCAATCAATCAGCCCCTTGGTTCTTCCTTCTGTAAACAAAGGAAGAAACGATGTTTCGGCGGCGATGTCGCCGCTTGGAACAAGAACCAAAATCACCGAACAGCCTGATTCGATCAGTTCTGGTCCATTAAGAGCAACCTGGTCAGCCAGCCAAGGCATTTCTGAAAGATCGGCGCGGACGCTCACAAAATGGTTGTTGAGCACGCGCGTCAACTCGGGTTCGACAAAATAGTTGTTGGTAAGAATGTTTGAGTATCGCGAAAACGAGCACCCGATCTCCAGAAAGATCAGTTTGTTTTCCGATCGCGCAAGATCGAATGCGGGCTTGTCGAAAGGATGCCAATCAATGCGCTGACGCGACGCCCTTTTGACATACGATCCGTATTCGGATGCCAAACGATTCGGCTGACTTTCGGGAAGAAATCGCGAGAGGTACTTGAGGCAGACCCCCGCGAAGCAGAACACCAACAGCAGATTTGCCAAAACGGTGAACGCCGGTTTTCTCAAGCCGACAGCCATCGAAACATTATGACGTCAGACCCCTATGCTAAAATTCCAGCGTGAGTTTCACCCTGGAAGATCTGAAAACGGTTTCAAATTTGGCCCGCCTCGACCTTTCCGATGAGGAACTGGCTCAAATGGTGGGGAATCTGAACAAGGTGCTTGAATCGTTCCGCGGGCTGCAACAGCTCGATCTTTCTGGAATCGAAATCACAGCCCATTCAGTGGACACGCATTCCGTTTGGCGCGAAGACGAGCCGCGAAACGGCCTCTCGCGTGCCGAGGCGCTTTCCGCCGCTCCTGCCAGCCATGCAGGGCTTTTTTTGGTGCCGCGCATCATCGAATAATATGAACTTGTGCGAAATCAGCGCGTCTCAAATGCGCGAACTGCTCGATGCCAAAAAAGTGAGCGCGCAAGAACTCGCAAAGGCGCACCTTGAACGGATTCATCGGCTCGATCCAACCGTCCGCGCGTTTTTGAAAGTGTGCGACGAGATTGCGCTCAAACAGGCCGGCGCCGCCCAAGAACGCATCATGCAAGGCGAAACCAACCCGCTGCTGGGAATTCCGTTCGCCTTGAAAGACAACATGGTTACCCAAGGGATCGAAACAACCTGCGCATCGAAGATTTTGGAAGGATGGAAACCTCCTTACGATTCGACCGTCGCATTGAGGCTCGCGCAACACGGCGCCGTGCTTTTGGGAAAAACCAATCTCGATGAATTCGCGATGGGTTCCAGCACAGAATTCAGCGGGTTTTTCCCCACGCGCAATCCGTGGGATCTTGCCCGAGTGCCTGGCGGAAGCAGCGGCGGCTCTGCGGCGGCTGTTGCCGCAGGGATGGCGCCGATCGCCTTCGGCTCCGACACCGGAGGAAGCGTCCGCCAGCCTGCCGCCCTGTGCGGCGTCGTGGGAATGAAACCCACCTATGGAAGGGTGAGCCGCTTCGGGTTGATCGCGTTTTCAAGCTCGCTCGATCAGATCGGACCTTTTGCCCGCAACGTGCGCGATGCGATCTGGGCCTATGAGGCTTCGGCGGGAGTTGATCCGAACGATTCCACCATGCAAGATGCTCCCTACGATTCACAGATTGCGCATCGGCCCGCAAAGGCGCCGAAAATCGGCGTTCCCGAACAGGTGATGAATGAGAAGATTCAACCCGAGGTTCGCGCGCTCATGCAAAACGCAATCAAAAGCCTCAGCGATGCAGGGGCGGTCATCGAACAGGTTTCGCTTCCGATGATCGAACACGGAGTCTCAACTTATTACATCATCGCACCTGCCGAAGCGAGCAGCAACTTGGCGCGATACGACGGCGTGCGTTACGGCCTGAGAATCGAAGCGGAATCGGCATCGGAGATGATGCGCCGCGTGCGCGAGGCGGGATTCGGAAAAGAAGTCAAGGAGCGGATCATCATCGGCACTTACGTGCTTTCGTCAGGATATTACGACGCTTTTTATACCAAGGCGCACAAGGCAAGAACGCTGATGAAAACGCAGTTTCGGGAGATGTTCTCACGCTATGACGCGCTGCTGCTGCCAACGAGTCCCACAACCGCGTTCAAAATCGGCGAATTCGCAGGCGACCCGATGGCCCTGAAAATCGCGGACTACTGCACCATTCCCGCCAACCTCGGCGGGTTCCCGGCCATCTCGATCAATGCCGGATATTCGGGCGGGCTCCCGGTCGGGCTGCAACTGGTTTGTGACAGTTTTTGCGAGCAGACCCTGTTCAGCATCGCGCTTCTTGCCGAATCTGTGCTCGGAGCGCCCAAAATGCCCGAACTCGTTACCTAAGCCGATGGATGTTCGCAAATCCGACCGCAAAACCCTCATTTTGTGTCTTTTCAACCTTTCGCGCATCTGGCCGCTGCTGCTTGCAATCGGTCTTTCATGGCTGTTGTGGAGTTTCGGGCTTCATCTGATGGCGGCAGCCGTGCTTCTTGTGAGTTCGGGAGTTTATGCCTACCTTGTGCGCGAGGATTTCCATAAGTCCAAATGGAAATGTCCAGAATTCAGATCGGTTTGGGATCAGATCATCGCGCGCAAGAAAAGCCTCGCAAGTGCATTGAAAAAAGCGCCGGAGTTCGTTCGCGAGGCGTTCCAATCAACTCCAAGCGCAGTCGAGCGCACCCAACGCAAACTGTACCAATCCACAAGAATCGCCGATCTGGTAAAAGCCGAAATTAACAAGAGCGAACAAAACCTTGGCAATCCAAGAGCGTTATTTGGAATCCGTTCCAACGATCAGCAGACCAGCGAACTATATCTGCAGGCCGACAAAAACGCTGCCGAATACCGGAAGTATTACGACAAAGTTTGGGCAAGGGTTACCCGCGTGGAAGCCCAATGCGCGGTTTTTGCAAGCGCGCTCGACGCGCTCAGAATTCGTCTGCTTGGATACCGGCTTCTTTCCAAAGACGATCGAACGCAGCTTGCCGAATTCGATCAAACCGCAGGCGAAATCGAAGGCCAGCTCACCGCAATTGATGCCGCGCTCAAGGAACTTGAACTGTTTCCTGATCTGCATGCGGAACCCGAAACGCAAGTCGAAAAGGTAGATTAATTCGAAGACGCCCCCGTAGCTCAGTGGATAGAGCAACTGCCTTCTAAGCAGTGGGTCGCCCGTTCGAGTCGGGCCGGGGGTGCCAACTGAACCCGCTAACCGCGAACCGAGCGTTTTTCTACCTCATCCAGCCTGCGGTGAACCGATGCGAGCCGATCATCCAGATTCAATACGTGCTCGTTCAGCATGTTTTTCAGTTCTTGAATCTCGGTTCTCATCGCCTCGATTTGGGTGTCGCGCTGCTGCGTTCGATCACCGGCGCGCATTGTAAGTTCGGTCATATGACGCTGATGGCGCAGCACGAGCGCGATGATCGGAATCAAGAACGCCATCGCGCCAAGCAAGAATGGGAAAATCTCTTCGGTCATACCGATTTACGTTCTGAAGCGCGCTCGATGGATTCCACGCGACGCGAAAGTTGTTCAACGTTCTGATCCAAGCTCATCGCATGATCCATCAGAATCGTTCGCATTTCGTCCACTTTTCGTTCCAAAGATTGTATCTCTGACCGAACGCCTTCGTCTACGTTCGACTGCTTGTTCAGCAGTTCGGCCATGCTTCTTTGATGCTTGGTGAGCACAGCCACCAGCCCGATGAGCATCGGCAGTCCGATCGTGCAAAAAATCGCGATAATGGGAATCACTAAGCCCTCCGAAATATCCGCAACGTTCATTCTCTCAGTTTTGCCTGCCGGCTTTCCTCCAGCGCCTCCACTCGGCGGGTCAGCAGCTCAACGTTTCGATCAAGGCTCATCGAATGGTCAACCAACGTTTTGCGAAGCTCCGTCATCTCGTCGCGAAGCCTCTGCAGTTCGGCCTGAGCGCTTGACCGCACCCGCATCTCCATCTCCTTATTAAACCGGCCGTCTCTCAAAGTCGAGCGCCGAATCCTGCCGCCGATGCCGATCAGCATCACCATCATGCCGATCCCTACCAGAATCTGCACGACCGAATTGCTAAACAAAAGATGGAACGCTTCGCTCACGTCGTTTCCTGCCGGTTTTGTTCGGGTCGAATCACAACCGCCTCTAACTCTACCGGCAACTGGCCGATTAGGTTTCGCTCCCTTTGCCACGCCTGGTGATCGCAGCACAGTTGAACACCCATCGAGCTGGCCGAGATCAACTCCAATTCCTCGTGCAGCCTGCCCCATTCGTCCACGTCAATCAGCACTCGGGCCGCCCCAATCTCCTTCAGAACGCCGGCTCGAAGGCCCACTGCCGAGAGCGGTATCCGGCAAACGCACCGGTCCCCAAGCACCCTGACAAAGTGCGCCGCCGATTGGGGGGTTCTCCAAAGGGCATCGCCGATGACCACGCGCGACACACCCAGCCCGAGCACCATCTCAGCCACGTGCACCAGGTTGATCCCTCCCCAATATTGGACGGGCACCGTCGCTTTCGAAACTGCCTCCAACAGCAAGCCGGGGTTTCCCGGCGCGCCCAAACGTTCGCTTTCAAAATCCTCGATGTGCACGAACGGAGCCGGCACAGGAGTGGAATCCGCTCCCAACAACACGGCTTGCACCACAGGGACGGCGGTCAAGTTTCGGTTGGCGTAACGGCCTTCCGAAGGGCGGCGCCCAGCCCTTTGAAAATCGCCATGCACGTAAGATGATTGTTGCTTCCCGCAAGCTTTTTAATGTGAAGAGTCAGCCCGGCGTGCTGCGCAAACGCCCTGAGAAACAGCTCGACGGAGTCCGCACTCAGACCGCCGATGCGGTCGGTGGTGAACGGCGCATCGAACGCAAGGTACGGACGGCCGAATAACTCGAGCGCGACCAGCACCAGGCTGTCATCTTGAGGAATCAGTTCGGATGCGAACTTTAGAATCTGCTTATCGTCGCCGAGCGCGTGGGCAAGCGCCCTGCCAAAGCAGATGCCGACGTTTTCAACTGTATGCACATCGTGCACCAGCAGGTCGCCCTCGGCGGTGATTCCGATGTCGAATCGCCCGGCATAGGCAAGCAGCCCGATCATCGAATCGAGGTATCCGATCCCCGTATCAACGGTGGATTTCCTTTCGCCGTCAATATCGAGCACGAACCGCACGCGGCCGTGCGAGTTTTCATGTTCGATTTCGGCGTACCGCACTCCGGTCGGCTTGCTCACAGGGCGGGCCTCATAAGTCTCATTATACGAAACGACCGGCTGCGAACGTTCGCAGCCGGCCGAAATGGAGATAACAAACCTGGCGCGTTAGAACCGAACGCCGAAATATACGGCTGCGCCGCTTCCGCTGACGTTCGTCGAGCCGTGCTTGTCGGTGAAAAAGATGTCCGCCTCCACAAAGTAGTTCTCTTTAAACTCCACTCCAAGCGCGGCTTTCGCCGAAAAAACGAAGTCCGACGGGGAGAAATCGAGCATCGCGCCGCCGATTCCCGCCTGCCAATACGTTCGGTTTCCCACGTCGCCCGAATACCACCTTTGGCTCAAGGTGATCGGGACGATGTTTGCGTTGGTTCCGCCGTTGTGAGTCGCCCAGTCAATCGAGACCACGGTTTGAGCCTGTGGGAACAGCCTTCCGGGTACTTCCAGGTCAACGCCGAGAGTCAGCCAGATCTTCGCAAGGTCGCGAAGTTCGTTTTCAAAAGGCAAAAAGGCGCCGATCCGTCCCGAAAGACGGGATTTCGCCCAGTCCTCGCTGTTTTGTGCAAAAGCGGCAGAGCCGCCGGCAAGCAAGGCGAGAGCAAACGCGCCCGGTGCGAAGATACGCTTCATTAGAGAGATCCTCCTTCCAAATTGGTGCCGATCGCCCGCTTCCTGCGGACTTACTCCTATTGTAGCCGCTCCGGGCGGCATCGGTCAAACCATCTCCCCGGCGCCGAACCACACCGCCAGCTCCCGGCTGGCCGATTCAGCATCCGCGCTGCCGTGAACGATGTTCTTTTCGATCGAAAGCGCATAATCGCCGCGGATCGTGCCTGGAGCCGCATCGGCCGCGTTGGTCACACCCATCGTCGCCCGGCACGCCTTGATCGCGTTCTCTCCTTCCAACGCCATCGCCACCACCGGCCCCGAAAGCAGATAATCCACCAGGGCATCGTAAAACGGTTTGCCCGCGTGCTCGGCGTAATGGGTTTCTACCAGCGCCTTTTCAGGACGCACGATTTTCAGGCCGCACAGCCTAAGCCCTCGCGATTCAAAACGTCTGATCACTTCGCCCACCAACCCCCGCTCAACACCGTCGGGCTTCACAAGTATCAGGGTGCGTTCGAGTTTAGACACGGGGGCGCAGAATACCCTCGCGCGTGGTCGGGCATAATCAGATCATGCCTGAAAGCTTCACCGAAGACGACGCAGTTTTGGGGAGAGTGATTTATCAGTACAACCGGTTCGTGAATCCCGGATTGGCGCGGTTGCTTGCGTTCGCCGGATACGGCGTCGAACAGAGAGCCGAGGGCTGCTACCTGTATGACCACACCGGCAGAAAGTTTTTGGACTGCCTCGGCGGCTACGGAATGTTTGGCTTGGGGCACCGCCACCCAAGGCTGATCGCAGCCGCAAAACAAGCGCTCGATGAACAGCCGATGCCAAGCAAAGTGTTTTTCAGCGCGCACGTGGGAGCGCTTGCAGAAAAGCTGGCCGAGATCACTCCCGGCGATCTGCAGTTCTCGTTCTTTTGCAACAGCGGCACCGAAGCAGTGGAAGGCGCCGTGAAAGCGGCCCGCGCCGCATCAGGCAGGCACGGCATCATCTCCACACACGGCGGATATCACGGAAAATCGTTTGGATCACTTTCATTAACAGGGCGCGAAAAGTTTCAAAAGCCGTTCGAGCCGCTGCTTTCCGGCGTAAAGTTCGTTCAGTTTGGCGACGCCGCGGCCGTTGAAAAAGCGGTAGACGGTTCGATCGGTGCCGTGATCGTTGAACCGATTCAAGGAGAAAGCGGAATTCATGTTCCGCCCGAAGGCTACTTGCGCGAGATCAGAAAGATTTGTGACGAACGCGGCATCGTTTTCATTTTGGATGAGGTTCAGACAGGCTTCGCGCGAACCGGCGATATGTTCGCTATGAATCATGAGCAAGTGGTGCCCGATATCGCAACCTTCGCTAAAGGTTTGAGCGGCGGAATCGTGCCGATAGGCGCGTTCATGGGCACGCCGAAAGTTTGGGACGCGCTTTTTGGCGAAAACCCGGTGGTTCATACCAGCACTTTCGGAGGCGGCCCCCTTGCCTGCAGAGTTGCGCTTGCCGCAATCGAAGTGATCGAAGAAGAACGCCTTTGTGAAAACAGCAGCGCGCGCGGTGAACAGATGCTGAAAGGCCTTCAACAAGTCAAAAACCGGTTCCCTGAACTTCTGAGCGCGGTGCGGGGAAGAGGACTGATGATCGGCGCCGAGTTCGCGATTGACGATGCCGCGGAGCTTTGCATTGCACAGATGGTAAAGCGCGACGTGGTTGCCGCATACACATTGAATAACCCGCGCGTCATCAGGTTTGAACCGCCTTTGACGATCAATCATGCCCAAGTGGATGAAGCGGTCAACGTGTTTGGCGAAGCGGTTGCCGAAACGGCCGAACTGGTTGCAGCGGTGAACGCATGAGGGTGCTGTCTGACCAGGTCGCATTAGATCGCCCCGGCGAAGACCTGCTTTATGACCTTTTTATGCCCGCGACGGGGTCGAATGTGCCTGCGGTGATCTGCATTCACGGCGGCGGCTGGATCAGCGGCGACCGATCCGAAATGCATCCCGTGGCGCAGCGTTTCGCAGAAAACGGATTTGCGGCGATTTGCGCCGGATACAGGCTCGCGCCGCTGCATCCTTACCCAGCCGCGATCGAAGACTGTCAAAACCTTGTTGTGCATCTGCGCCAAAACGCATCCAACTTGGGAATCCTTACGAACTCGATCGCCGCGTTCGGAAACAGCGCCGGAGGTTTTTTGGCAGCATGCCTTGCGGTGCGGGATCGCCCAGCAGAGTTTTCTTCGCGCGTAGATGCGGCGGTTGATATTTGCGGACTGACCGACCTTACTGAACCCCAAAAGCAGCACCCCGATATCTCTTGGGATTTCATCAATCAGTTTATGGGAGTCAAATATGAGGCCGACTCCGCAAAATGGATCGAAGCGAGCCCCGTTTATCATGTGGACGAACTGACCGCGCCGATGCTCATTATGCACGGCGATGAAGACGACATCGTTTGGATCGAACAAAGCAAAAAACTCTTTACGGCCCTGCAACTGCATGGCGTGCCGTCGCGTTTTGAAATCCTTTCAGGCGAAGGGCACTCGTTTTCGATCCAGGCTTTCGAACGAATCCTGAACGAATCGTATGAATTTCTTCGTGAGTGTTTTTCGAAATGATTGTTGACTTGCGCAGCGACACAGTAACCACACCCCCTCCCGAAATGTATCAGGCGATGATGAGCGCGCCTTTGGGCGACGATGTTTTGGGCGACGAGCCCACGACAGCCAAACTGGAGCAGCTGGCTTGCCAAAAAATGGGAAAAGAAGCCGCGATGTTTACACCAAGCGGCACAATGGCCAATCAGATCGGCATAAAAACTTGGGTGCGCCCGGGCGATGCAATCATCGTGGAGCAGGATGCGCACGTGATGTTTTATGAATCAGGCGGACCCGGAGCCGTTGCGCAGTGCGTAACTTGGACGCTTCCAAGCGAGGACGGCGTGATGCGAGAAGAAGACGTGAAGGCTCGCATCACCACACCCGGAAGCATCCACACTCCGCGCACGGCGCTGTTGTGCCTGGAAAACACTCACAACCGCGCCGGAGGCGCCGTAATTCCGCTTGCGAAAATGGCTGCGTTTTCGAACATTGCCCGCGAAAGCGGTATGAAACTGCACTTGGACGGCGCGCGCATTTTCAACGCCGCGATCGCTTTGGGTGTGCAGGCATCCGAGATTGCTGCGCATGCCGATTCGGTTTCGTTCTGTTTGAGCAAAGGCCTTTCGTGCCCGGTGGGCTCGCTGCTCACAGGCCCGGCGGATTTCATCGCCGAAGCGCGCCGCCATCGAAAACGGATGGGCGGCGGAATGCGGCAGGCAGGAATTTTGGCGGCTTGCGGCATCGTCGCTTTGGAAACGATGATTGATCGCCTTGCCGACGATCACAAACGCGCGAAACACCTTGCATGTTCGATTCAAGATGTGCGCGGGATTCGAGTGAACCCCGCAAAAGTCGTCACCAACATCGTTTTGGTTGAAACGGAAGACCCCGCCGAGAACCTTGTCGCGAAAATGGCGGAAAAAGGCGTGAAGTTCTATCCGGTAAGCCCCAATCGCGTGCGGCTCGTGTTCCACCGCGAGATTGACGACGAAAAAACCGAACACGCGATCAACGCCTTTCGATCTCTCGCGCCGTAGGCCAGCCGCCCGGTATGCTCGAGGCCTATGACGACGATCGCAGCCCTGACTCTGCTTGCTTTTTCGCAACAATCTTCTCAGCCCAGCACGCAATCAAAACAGGTGCTGCCGGTCGAGGAAGCCGCCTCGATCGTGCTTCCAACGCGATCTACCAAACACACGCTGCATCTGCCTTCGGGAGATCTGAGTTACACCGCAACAACCGGCCAGATTCTGCTGCGCGGAGAAAGCGACGAAGTGGAATGCCGAATGTTTTATGTGGCGTATACCAAAGACGGCGAACCCGCGGGCACGCGCCCTGTTACGTTCGCATTCAATGGGGGTCCTGGCAGCGCAACCATCTGGCTCCACTTGGGCGCTTTGGGCCCGAAACGTGCGCCGATGAACGACGACGGCAGTCTGCCCAAGCCGCCTTATGCGGTGGTGGAAAACTCGGACAGCTGGCTCGACTTCAGCGACCTGGTGCTGGTGGACGCGCCCGGAACCGGTTACAGCCGTTTGGTCAAGCCGGAGTTTTCGAAAAAGTATTTCGGCGTGCGGCAAGACATCGGAGCGTTCACGAAGTTCATTCATGGCTGGCTGACAGAGCATCATCGTTGGTCGTCGCCGCTTTTCGTCGCCGGAGAAAGTTATGGCGGCATCCGCGGTTCGGGTCTGAGTTTATCGCTGTTTGAAGACGGTATCGCACTCAACGGATTCATCAGCGTTTCCGGCACAAGCAACTTTATGACGCTCGACAACATGCGCGGCAACGACACAACTTACATCGGATTTTTCCCTTCGATGGCAGCGTGCGCTTTTTATCACAAAAAACTTGATTCGCGTTTCAAAAACGTCGAAACTGTTGTGAGCGAAGTTCGAAAATGGGTTGATGCAGAATACGCGCCTGCGTTGGAGCGGGGCGACAGCCTATCGGATGCCGAAAAAGATCACATCGCATCAAAAATGAGCGAGTATTTAGGAATCAGCAAGAAATACTGTTTAGGCGCGAACCTGCGCGTTTCGGAATTTGCGTTTTTCCGCGAACTGCTTCGCGATGAGGGACTCACAATCGGAAGATTCGACGGCCGGCTGGTTGTGAAAGAAGAAACAAAAACAGGTGCGTTTCCCATCAGCGATCCCAGCGATGACGCAACATCTCCCGTGTTCATTTCGAGCATCAACGGCTATTTTGCCGACGAATTGCAGATCAACACGAACATGACCTATCTGCCGGGCGGAAACGTGTATCCATGGCAGGAGCAGGAAGGCTCATATTCCGAAACGGCGACGCAGCTGAGAAACCTGATGGCGCGCAACCCTCATTTCCGCGTGATGTACTGCTGCGGATATTACGACCTGGCATGTCCTTTTAACGCGACGATTTACACGGTCAACCACATGGGCCTCGATTCCGAACAGCGGAAAAGAATTTCATTCGCTTACTATCCGGCCGGGCATATGATGTATATCGAAAAATATTCGCGCAAGAAGTTTCATGACGATGTGAAACGTTTCGAACAGGAATGCCTTTCCGGGAATTAGCCCGATGCGCTTCGGGCATGGCTGAAACGGATTCTTAGAATCGGGTGAATCTCAAGGTTGTTTCGCGCTTTGCCGATCTGTCCGTGTGCGCGGTCGAAGAAAAGCACTCCTTCGATCGTCGCCTCGCCGATGAGTTCGGTGAACTTCGGATCGGAAAACTTGGCATTGGGTGAACGGTGAAACTGCTGATCGAACGCTTTTCTGACTTGTTGGATGGTGGATTTCCATTTTCTGTTTGAAAAATACTTGGGATTGACGGCTTCGGCGATCATGGTTTGACCCGTATCGGGGTCTGCGATCGCAACATGATAGTCGCCGTCTTTTTCGAGCGAGATTCCAACGAGGCGCGCGCGCACGCGCACGATTTTGGTTTCGGTTGCAAGTCTGATCTGTTCTTTGCCGCGCTCGGCAGGAAGATGCACCAGTTGATTGACCGTGGTCTTCCATATGGATTTTGGTTTCAGCCTGGCGGCACCGGCATCGGCCAGAGTTTTAATGGCCCACCTTTCTTTGCCTTTTTCTATGGTTTCACGACTGTGTCCCGTTTGGCGGCGTATGCGTTCGCGCACGGCTGTTTCGATGTCACCATGAGATGCTGAGAGCAGCAAAACCACTCCAACCAACCCGAGCGCAGTTTTTGGAGGCTGCATATGATAAAGAGACGATGCGCGTTACATGATTCGGCTCAGCTCCACCAAACGGCACCGTTTTGGAACTCACAATTCTGAGCCCCATCCTTCGGCTGGGTGTCCGAGTGAAATCTGACGTGGGGTGCCACGACCTTGGCGTGCCGCCAAGACCGTGGCACCCCAGATTCAGGTTGTGAGATCACACGCGCCACCCGGCCCGCCTTCAAGCCGGGTGGCACGGTGCAACTCAAGATGTACGCCATTGATTTTGCAAAGGCTTCGGCGGACCTCCTCGATCGGGCAGAGGTCGCCTCTTCCACACAGGAGCCGCGGTACCATCCGTGCATGTTCGTCTACCGTTTCCGGCCCGAGCAGGAAATCGATCCTGACGATCCCGAAAACGCGTTCGACTGCAAAGCAGCCGATGCGTTTGTTAGGAAGCTGATCCTCAGGGCGGAGATGGCGGTCCGCAAGAGCTCATTGCCCGAGTTTGAAAAGGGGTTCTTTGGTGCGGTCCTGCCGCTCTTTCGCCAAACCCACGATAGCATCCGGGTGTTGTGCAAGGAGCTTTACGAGGCTCACGGCCACACGGGCGATGCGCTCTCACTGGTGCGAGAACAAATCGAGAAGCTCTTCGCCCTCCAGCTTGTGTGCGAAGACCCGAACAAGTGGGTTCCGCTCTACTTGAAGGATGGCTGGCGAAAGGCATACGAGATGTTCCTTCACGCGCAGGCAGAGGTTGCAGACCTCCCCCGATTCCAGGAGTTCATCACCAAGCACGGCCCACATTGCATGGAGCAACTTCGGCTCGGCTATGGCGTGACCGATGACGAGAAGAAGGTTGTTGAGCTCAAGGCCGCTGGTCAGCCTGTGCCGCCGTCGTTGAAGCAGTACGCCTTGGAGGAGTTCCCCACCCCAGGGAAGGCGCTGTCGAAGCTAACAGATGGCAACCGGAAAGAGTTTATGAAGCGCTGGTATGTCGAGTACAAACGGTACTGCTCGTTTAGTCATGTGCTGACTCCAAAGGTCGTGCTGAACCAACTGCAGACGCACGGCGTTGGAGTGGACCCCAGGAGGCGGACCGACTTTCTAAACAAGCACATTGAACCGGCCCTGATCCTCAGCTATCTCGCCATTGGCTCTGCCGTTGCCGAGATAAACAGGGTAATCGGGCACAACCATGAGGTGCTCGAATCGCTTTCAGAGCTTTGGGAGACCTTGCGACGCGGTTCACTTCTTGGCGTTGCCTTCTGGGACATGCGTGTCAAGGATTTGCTCCCCCAACTGATCGGAGCGACGCCTTGATTCGTGATCCACAGACGGGTTCATCGCCCGGCTGGCTCATCCTCAAGGGGGCGACGGGCAATAACCTCTGCTCGCTCGACGCGGCGATCCCCGTTGGCAAGCCGCCTCCTCGTTTTGGTTCGTAAATGAGGAGGGGGTTGGGGGGTGGAGACCTGAACGGGCGTCAGCGGCCGCGGTCCCGACAGGCCGGAGTGCGGAAAAAAGCCCACACCTCCGGTTCCCATATGCGTCAATCCGCTGATCCTCGGCTGCTGTAAAAGCATAACTGGACGAGGACGCCATGGTCCCCCACGCAGTCTCAAGCGCCTAATCCTCCTCGGCGGCGGCGGCAAGCTCTTCTTCGATGAGTTTGGTCTTCGACAAGTGCCGATGCGGCATGAACCATTGATTGGCGATCCAAGTGGGAATCACCGCGCTGCCGATCACGGCGGCGACCAAGAGGGAGTACTGCCCTTGCGTAATGATTCCATGCGACAGGCCATAAAGCGATGAGATCGTGCCGAAAGTCAATCCCGTAGACATCATGAGCGTGAAGTACATCGCCTCCCGACGGTCGTGCCCGGTCTTTAGCGTGACGGGAAAGACGCCCGAGAACTTGGAGACCATCTTGGCAAAGAAGAGCACTACGAAGGCGCCGAAGGAAGCCATCAGAGCAGGAACCTGCACGAGCGATCCCGCACGAATGAAATAGAACGGAGTTAAGAGCCCAAACGTCAGCGTCCTCAGCCGCCGCACCAGCTGGTGGTCAGTGCCAACCGTTCCGGCAAGGATCATCCCGATTACGTATGCCGGCAGCACCGCCTCAGACCCTGACCATGTCGCGAGCCCGCCCAGCAGGAACAGCGCGAACAAAAGGAACTTCGCCTCAAGCTCGCTGGGTCTGCCGCCATACCGTTTGAAAAATGGCCGTGTGCCTACCACCAGTATGGGAACGGACAGCGCGAAGCCTCCGACGAACCAGCCCGTCTTGAGCGTGAACGGCGCGAAGATCAGCCCCAGGGCGATCACGGTTCCCAAGTCGTTGATGAAACAGGCGGCCAGAATCGCTTTGCCGAAATTCGTCCGATTCAGCCCGAGCTCGAGCATCACGGCGTAAACGACGGCTACCGACGTCGTAGACAGTGCCACTCCCGCGAGCCAGGACGCCCTGGCGTCCCATCCGAGAAGCGCATGAGCGATGAACGCCACGAGAAAGAAGGGAGCGAAGAAACCCACGAGGCCGATCAAGGTCGCTTGCTTCCAAAAGCTCTTGAACGCCGTCGGATCGAGCTCCGCCCCAGCCAAGAACGTCAGCACAATCGCGCCCACGCCGGCCAGAAACTTCACCCAGCCCTCGTTCGCGTCCAGATAGGCCGACCCGAGCCATGCGCCGATCACGAGTTGGGCTACAGTCCCGACAACGATCTCCGTCAGAGCGACCGAGATGCGGAGCCATATCCCAAGAAGCGTTGCGACAAGCGCGAGCCCCAGCCAGATCGCCGCTGTGAACCAAACGTGCTCCATACGATTTCCTCGCTATTCGGATTTGCCGTGGACGTACTTCTCGATCACCGCGTCCCACGTCATCACCATTCCCTCGTCCACCATCTCGTCCAGGACCGGCAAAAAGGCTTCGATCCGCTCGGGGGCGTCTACGATCTGAATCACTACGGGAAAGTCCTCCGAAAGCCGAAGGATCGAAGCCGTATGAACCCGGCTGTTCGCTCCGAAGCCCATAATCCCGCGAGTCACTGTCGCGCCCGCCATTCCCATTTCTCTCGCGCGCTCGACGATCGCCGCATACAGCGGTTTGTGGTGCCAATGGTCGGTCTCGCCGATAAGGATTGTCAATCCCTTCCCATGTCCCTCAATTTTCATGCCCATCCTCCTATCCTCCCGCGATCATCCGCACTCCCAGCCTGCCCAGCCAAGCTCCCGCCACGCAAAAGATCGCAGTCCCAAGAACGTAGAAGCCACCCCAATCGAAGCTCCGGTCCGAAAGAAGGGTCACAGACTCGTAGGCGAACGTCGAGTACGTCGTGAAGCCTCCCAGCATGCCGATCGCAAAAAAGAGCCGCCATCGCGGGTCCCAAGATTCTCTTAGTGAAAGCTCCATGAACACGCCGATCGTAAACGAGCCCAGGACGTTGATCGCCATCGTCTGCCAAGGGAAACTCGAACCCAGCCGCGACTGAATGAGGCCGCCGAGCCAATAACGGGCGTTAGCGCCCAATGCGCCGCCGAAGGCGATAAGGAGAGATCTCGAAAGCGCGTCCAACGTTCTGCTATGCCTCCTTCGGTCTAAGCTCGTAGGAGTCATTAGCCGCGCGCGTGCGCCCAGCGGTTTTCGGCGAACTCCATCGCCTTATAGAGTATTACGCAAAAGCATCGTCAATCGTGCCCGGGAACGGGTGTGTGCGTGACGGGAGTCACCTGGAGCGGAACGTCCAACCTGATCCAAGATGCTCCCTATCCTCGCCTGCTCGGTGCCGCAAGGTCGAACTGGGCGCTGCCTTGTCATTCAAAGCCGAAATCGCGCAGATGGGTCTGAGGTCTATTCCAAGAAACATCTCAGCAGATCCTTTCGCCATGAAGTTGCCAGCCCGAAATCCCACGCCGAGATTTGGGTCAACATAAAGCACGACGCTGACAGCCTCATCGCGATCTGCCATTCGAGGAAACTGATAGGCCCGTCCGCGAGTCGCTTTTGTCTGCCCTGAGTTGTGTTCCCGAAGCCGCCTTTCCAGATCGCACGTGTGGCCGATATAATAGCGTCGCGTCGCTTCGCTTCGAAGAACGTAAAACACCC
>Ga0070741_10002585_pt1 | contig 47940 bp, 43 predicted proteins | sample Coa_R1_4_FD_66440 | JGI IMG/M metagenome (GOLD analysis project Ga0070741, IMG submission 66440) | Surface soil microbial communities from Centralia Pennsylvania, which are recovering from an underground coalmine fire - Coalmine... | ecosystem: Environmental > Terrestrial > Soil > Unclassified ... | reverse complement strand
TTCCCCGAGGATTACTTGCTGTTTATCGACGAGTCGCACCAGACCATACCGCAATTGCACGCGATGTATCACGGCGACCGCTCGCGAAAAAACACGCTGGTGAATTATGGATTCCGCATGCCCTCGGCGCTCGACAATCGCCCGCTCAATTTCGAGGAATTCGAACACCGCATGAATCAGGTCATCTACGTTTCCGCCACGCCCGGTCCCTACGAACTCACGCGCTCGGCGGGCGTAGTCGTGGAACAGGTGATTCGTCCCACTGGTTTGATCGATCCCGAAGTCGAAGTCCGGACTGTGAAAGGCCAGGTGGACGATCTGCTGGAGGAAATTCGGGCGCGCGCCGATCGGGGTGAGCGCGTCCTCGTCACCACGCTCACCAAACGGATGGCCGAGGATTTGGCCGAATATTTCGGCGAAGTCGGCGTCCGCTGCCGCTATCTGCACTCGGAAATAGAGACGCTTGAGCGCGTGCGCATCCTCCGCGATCTGCGCCGCGGCGTCTTTGACGTGCTGATCGGCATCAATCTCTTGCGCGAGGGCCTCGATTTGCCCGAGGTTTCGCTGGTTGCGGTTCTCGATGCCGATAAGGAAGGTTATCTGCGCAGCGCCACGGCCCTGATTCAGACCATCGGCCGTTGCGCGCGGCATGTCAGTGGACGCGCCATACTCTACGCCGACACCACTACCGGTTCCATGAAGCAGGCCATGGACGAGACCAATCGCCGTCGTGCCAAGCAACTCGCCTACAACGAAGCTCACCATATTACTCCCCAAAGCATCGTTAAGAGCGTCGATATGAAACTGGCCGCCATCGTCGAAGCCGATTACGTCACAGTCCCCACCGACGATGTGGTACCCGAGAAGATTCACAGTGAAGACGAACTGCGCCAGGTCGTCGCACAACTCGAAACCCAGATGCGCGATGCGGCGAAAAAATTCGAATTCGAGCGCGCTGCGGGCCTCCGCGACCGGATTCGCGCCCTGCAACAGCGCGAACTCGGCGGCTTGTTCGCGCCGCCCGATCCGGTCACGGAACCGGCACGCTCGCAGCCCGCTGCCGCAGAGCCGGCGCCGGCAAAGTCGAAAAACGGCTAGGGTCTGTAGCACAGGTCGTCAAGTCGCCCCGCGATTTGTGCGGGAGACCTGAGGCTTTTCCCGGAGCGGTCGCTTTTGGGTAGCGCCGCCTTCCAATCGGCATCAATACATGCGATCTGATAACAAAATACCAATTGTTGCTATCGTGGGTGCGGGCCGAGTCGGCTCCGCCCTGGGCAGCCTTTTGCATGAGAAGGGCTGGCGCATCGGGCCGGTGGTCACGCGCTCGATGCAAACGGCTCGCCTGGCGCAGCGCCGAATCGGTAGCGGCACGCCGCAGGCAGGCTTATCGGATACCGTACTTTCAGCCGATCTGATTCTGATCACCACCGCCGATCGAGCGATTGCTGAGACCGCCGCGACCATCGCCCGGTTCGGAGTATCTAATCCTTCCGGCGCCGGGAACAAGACCCAGCGGCAAAGCGCAGCACAAAAAACCAATAGCAAGGATTGGCGGTCTAAAATCGTACTGCATACCAGCGGAGCTCTCGGCAGTGACGTTCTGAGGCCGCTGGCGCCGCTCGGCGCCGCCACTGGTTCGCTTCATCCGCTGCAAACGTTCAGCGCCAAAAACGTTCCGTCGCTTGCGGGCGTGACATGCGTCGTCGAAGGGAGCGCTCCCGCCGTGCGCATGGCGCGCCGGATTTGTCGCACGCTGGGCGCCATCGCTGTTGTGCTGCCGCCCGCTCGCAAAGCCGCGTATCATGCTGGAGCGGCTTTGGCGGCGGGACACGTTCTGGCGGTCGTCGAAACGGCAGTGCGCATCCTGATGAACGCAGGTTTCTCCCGGACCAACGCGGTACGCGCGGTGCTCCCGCTCACTCGCCAGACCCTGGCAAATTTCGAACGGCTCGGCGCTCACGCAGCGTGGACGGGACCGCTCAGCCGTGCGGATGTTGCCGTCGTCCGGCGGCATCTTGAGGCCTTGCGTGGTTTTCCGCGAGAATATCGCGAGACATATGTCGCGCTTTCACGGCTGGCGGTAAATGTCTTGGCAAATGGCCGCACTGCAAAGAAACGGCAGCTCAAAAGCGCGCTCGCAGGAATCAAATAGCGGCCCCTTTTAAATGGGCCGCTACTTTGGCCGTGGAAATGCCGAGTTAGGAGCCAAATTGAATCCACTTCACATCCCCATCGAAGCCACCAAACTGGAAAATGGTTTGCGCGTTGTCGTTTCGCCTGATCGTACCGCCCCGGTAGCCACCGTCGGCGTCTATTACAACATCGGCTTTCGCCTGGAGCCGCGTGGCCGCAGCGGTTTCGCTCACCTTTTCGAACACATGATGTTCCAGGGTTCCGAGCATGCCGGCAAAATGATGCACATCAAGCTCATCAATTCCTCTGGCGGCGTCCTTAATGGTTCCACCCATTATGACGTCACAAACTACTACGAATCGATCCCCTCCAACGCCCTCGAGCGCGTTCTTTGGCTTGAGGCCGATCGCATGCAGTCCCTCAAAGTGGATGATGAAAATCTGCGCAATCAGCGGGATGTCGTAAAAGAAGAAGTCCGCGTTAACGTTCTGAACCAGCCCTATGGCGGCTTCCCTTGGCTGGATCTGCCGCCCGTGGCGTTTCGCAATTGGCCCAACGCACACAATTTTTATGGTGATTTTGCCGACCTCGATGCCGCCAATCTCGATGACGTGCAGCAGTTTTTCCGTACTTACTATTCGCCTGCGAATGCGGTGCTGCTAATCGTCGGTGACGTTACGCCCGACGAAGCCTTCGCGCTGGCGCGGCGGTACTTCGCAAATATCCCTCCTGGCCCGCCGCAGCCCAAAGCCGACGTCGGCGAAACTGCATTTGACAGCGTCCGTCGCGGTGAGGTGGAAGAAAAATTCGGGACGCTGCCCGGCTTCGCCGTCGGTTACCGCGCGCCGGAGCGCCGTACCCGAGACTGGTATGCTGCGGCCATCCTGGACCACGCCCTTCATGGCGGCCGCGCCGGACGCGTGTACCGGCAACTCGTTCTTGATCAGCAGATCGCGGTCGATACCGCCGGCGGCATCCAATACCCGGTCGGTGATTTATTCGATTACAACGGGCCTACGCTCCTGGTTACGCGCGTGCTCCACAAACCGGAATACAGCCCCGACCAGTCGCTGGATGCCTATGACGCCGTCATTGATGCCGTGCGTCAGCACGGCATCGAAGCGGATGAACTCGAGCAGGTCAAAATAAAGTTCCGCTCCGAATACGTCTCCTCCCTGGAGGGTGGTCACGGCGCCGCCATTCCTCGTTACGGATTGATGCATTACCTCGCCTGTTTCACACTCTTCGATAACGATCCTTCGCTCGTGAATTCCATCTTGGATGGATTTCTCCAGGTCACGCGCGACGAGGTGCGCTCGGCCGCCGAGCGATATCTCGATCCCAATCGGCGCGCCATCGTATATCGCCTTCCATCGAAGCAGAGGGCAGCCTGATGGCCACTGTCGCGACACCAGATCCTTTCGCCCACGTTCCTTCACTTGGCCCTGAGCGGCCCGTCGTCTGGCCGGCGCGCACGCATCGCAAGCTGGCAAATGGGCTCGAGATCGTCCTGGTCGAATCTCACACCATCCCGAAATTTACTGGAGAACTCTACTTCCGCAGCGGCAATGCGGCCGCTGTTGCGCAAGCACCCGGGCTCGCCGAAATCACCGCCACCGTAGTGCGCACGGGCACCCACGAGCGCTCCAGCCGCCAGATTGAAGAGGATTTGCGGCGCATGGGCGCCGATGTCGGCACGAGCGCCGGCGCCGACACCAGCGCCATCGGCTTCAATGGGCTGGCCGAGTTCTCCACCGACCTGTTGAAGCTGGTATCCGAACTCGCCCAGCAAGCCTCGTTTCCCGAGGACGAGTTCGAGCGCGAACGCCGCCAGATGATCGAGGGACTCCGCATCGCCCGCACCACGCCTTCGTTCCTGGCGAATGAACGCATGCGGCGCATTCTGTTTGGCTCTCATCCTTATGCCGTCATCGCGCCCACTGAAACGCAGGTCAAGGAATATCGGCGGGCGCAATCTTCGGACTTCTACTCCGCCCATTATCGTCCTGGGAACGCGCTGCTCATCGCTGTCGGCGATTTTGCTTCGCCGCGGATGATGGACGAGATCGAGCGCATTTTTGGCTCGTGGAAGGCCGCTGATGTTCCTGCAACTCCTTCTGCGCCTCTGCCGCAACCGCACGGCCGCCACGTCCATCTGGTGCATCTCTCCGACGCCGTGCAAACACAAATCGTCGTTGCCAATCATGCCATCACCCGGACCCATCCGGACTGGCTGCGGCTGGCGCTGGCCAATTCCATCTACGGCGGCGCTTTCAATTCGCGCCTCATCATGAATATCCGCGAGCAGAAGGGCTACACCTATAGCCCCCGCAGCAGCGTGCACGCGCTGCGCCAGCACGGATATTTCACTGTGAATGCCGCCGTTCGAAACGACGTAGTCGCGGCTTCGCTCACCGAGATTTTTTATGAACTCGATCGCATGCGGGCCCTGCCCGTCGCCGAAGATGAACTTTCCGACGCCCGCACTTACATGAGCGGCGTTTTTTCGTTGGGCTTAGCAACCCAGGATGGCCTTGCCTCTCAGCTTTCCAACGTTTACCTCTACAATTTGCCCGAGGACTATCTCGAGACGTATCGCCAGCGGGTCCGCTCTCTCTCTGCGCCGGATGTGCTCTCTGCCGCGCGCTCTTATTTCGATTCCCCCAATTCGCAAATCATCGTCGTCGGCGACCGTGCGCAGATTGCGGATCAAGCAGCTCTCTTCGGCACGGTCACCGAATACCATGCCGAGCCCAAATGAGCCGAATCCGAACAAGGATCTGCACGCGCCGCCACCGCCACGCCCGGCAACCGCGCAATCCTCTCAGCCGCCACGGCACCCGGCGCGTCAGCCCTGGGGAATTGCCTTTGCCTTATTTCTGGCCGGATTCGGATTGCTGGTCGTTATGGCTAAACTGAATCTGTCGCGTGTGACAGCGGACGCCCTGCGAGCGGTCGGTGCAGGATTATGCGTGGCGGCATTCGTGTTCGCGCGACGCGCGCGGAGAACCGCGCGATGAAACCTAAGCTGTCCGTCCGGCTTTTTTTCCTGCTCTGCTGTCTCTTCTTGATCGCTTCCGGGGTCGCCGCAAAGAAGTTCCCGCCCGCCAAACCGCTCGACCTGAATACTGCGACAGCGGTGGAGCTTGCGCAGTTGCCAGGTGTCGGGCCGTCCATGGCCAAAGCCATCGTGCAGTTTCGCGAGAAAAGCGGGCCTTTCGAGCGCGTCCAGGATTTGCTGGCGATTCGTGGCATCACCGAGCGCAAACTCCGGCAAATTCGCCCCTACGTCAGCGTCTCCAGGCCGGAACCCCGAAAACCCCGCAGCACTTCCCGCGAAACGAAAATCTTCAGCGCCTAGCCGGGACTGTGGCGATGTTGGATGGCACCAACGCAAACCGCGATTCCCTGCGAATCAGAGGCGCTGATGCGTGCTGCGGGCGGACGGAATAGCCAGCGGCTCTTGATCCGCGATTGTCAGGCCGTAAGCTTCTAGCGCCACCACCTTGCGCGGATGATTGGTCAGCACGCGCAGGCTCTTCAGTCCAAGGTCGATGAGAATTTGCGCGCCAATGCCGCTCTCGTGCTGCAATAGTCGCTGGCGCGCGGCGTCCTGATCCAGTTGTCCGCGCGTGTGGTATAAAACCCGCGCCATTTCTCCCGTCCCTGCTGGCGGCTGCTCCAGTCCAAAGCCGCGCCCGGTGTGGTGCAGATAAACGAATACGCCGCGATCTTCCCGCACAATCGCTTCGAGCGAGCGCGCCACGATTTCATAGCAATCGCAGGAACTCGACCCGAAAACGTCTCCGGTCAGGCAATGCGAGTGTACGCGGACAAGCGGCGGCGGCCCCGACAAATCCCCGCGCACGAGTGCAATGTGCTGTTCGCGATCCACATCGCTGGAAAAGACGATCATGCGGAAATCGCCATACCGTGTGGCCAGGACTGTTTCTGCCACCCGCCGCACATACCGTTCGTGCCGCATTCGATAGCGAATCAGTTCCGCAACGCTCAGCAGCTTCAACCCGTGCTCGCGGCAGAATTCGGCTAGCTGCGGCAGGCGCGCCATCGTGCCGTCATCGTTCATGATTTCGCAGATCACGCCGGCCGGATACAGGCCGGCGATGCGTGCCAGGTCCACGGAGCCTTCGGTCTGCCCGGCGCGAACCAGCACGCCGCCGCGCCGCGCCCGCAGAGGAAAAACGTGCCCCGGCCGGGCGAGATCCGCCGCCCGCGTGCCGGGATCGATGGCAGCCAAAATAGTAATGGCGCGATCGGCGGCGCTGATACCCGTCGTTGTGCCGCGAACGGCGTCAATCGATTCGGTGAATGCGGTGCCGAAATTTGACGTATTCACCGGCGACATCAGCGGCAGATTGAGCTCGTCGCAACGTTCTTCCGTCAGCGCCAGGCAGATCAGGCCACGGCCGTTCTTGGCCATGAAGTTGATCGCCGCCGGCGTCGTTTTTTCCGCCGCGAGAACGAGATCGCCTTCGTTCTCGCGATCTTCGTCATCCACCAGAACGATCTGCCGGCCCTGGCGAAACTCCTCGGCGGCTTCTTCTACCGTCGCGAATTCGATCAGCATAGGACTTATCTTAGCAGAGGAAAAATCCAACACGCCCCGGCCAAGTACGCCGGAGCAACCGCGCTACAACATGGGATGCGCGAGCGCCTATCGTGAGGCGCTGCTCACCTCTGTGGAAGCGGCTTTTTGCAGTTCGGCGTAGGGCGCCACAAACCCGTGCAGCGGCGCGATCGTGGCGACATCCAGCTTCATCTTCTGTAAATTTTCATACAGAAGCACCGTTCCCGCATGGGACCGAGGGCCGGCGGATGGCGCGTTCGGCTGAGCGGGCGTGAAATCATCCGCCTCCACTAGGATCTTTTCCTTCGGCAGGTAAGCGAATGACATGACGGCGTTGTGTATATCGCCCGGGATGCGGTACATATCGATCTCTCGTCCGCCATCGCTGAGAACGTACTTGTCTTTGAACGTAACGAACGTCGCTTTCTTCGGATTCTGCGCCAGATGGTCTGGATCGAGCGTGTGCGGCGCTTTCCAGGCCTGTTCGTAAAACGCCTTGTTCGACTCCTGTGTGATTACGGTCACGCCTTCGGCCACGAAATAGCGCACCCCGCCGGCATGGTCGAAATGATCGTGCGTGTTGATCAGGTATTTGATTGGCTTCTCGGGTACCAGTTTCTTCGCTTCCGCCATAATTCCAGCGGCGCGCGCATCGCCCAGCGGGCTCTCAATCATCACAGCGTAGTTGGGGAATTCCACTAGAACGCTGTTGTGCGTCCCACCGGCGAGAAACCATACCCCATCGCCCAGCTTCTGCGAGGTCACATTCACCGGCGGAATCTTTGCTGATTTCACGTTGTCAGGCACGGCCAGCGAAAGCCCGGGATTGGCTCGTACATCGGAAACAGCCAGGTCCAGCACCGGCCACCCGCCCTCTTTCTGCAGGATCGTGGTTGGGAACTTCACCCCGCCGAAATCTTTGTATCCGGAGTAGGTTGTCACCACCGGCATATCGCCGAGCACCGGGTTCGGAAGCCAGGTCTCGGTACGCGTGACCATGCCTTGAGCATCGATTGTGCCGTTGATTTTCTGCTTGCCTTCCGTGAAAGAAACGACCGTGCCGCCATTACCCTTTTTGGCGGTGGCGTTGTTTTCCATGGCAGCTTTCACAAAACCATGCGGTGTCAGCCAGATCTGAATCTGTCGCTCTTCCGCCGCCGCGACTGCCGGTTGCGCGGCATTGCCGGGCTGGTTCCAGGCGTATTGCCCGCTCACCAGATTGACCTGCTTCTGCTCGCCTGCAAACGGGCCGCCGCCGCCTTTCCGGATCGGCGTCGGCTCGATGAGCGTCATTTCTTCGCGCGCGGACTTGGACCCGTAATCAACCGTCCGCGAGTATGCCTTGATATCGTTCTCCGGCCATGCGCCGCCCGGCGTGAACGCCTGCCCCAGAATTCCCATGTGGCCGCTGCCCGAAAACTGGATCGAGGTGACGTCGCCCATGGCCTTGCTCGCCGATTCCAAAACTGTCTTCGCATCCTGAGCGGACGCGGAGAGGCACAGTCCCAGCAGAAGCCCGGAGAACAGCGCAATACTTATGGTTTTCTTGTCCACGGTTCAACCTCCGCAGTGCGCCGCCCGCTGCACGCGCGGCGGCAGCCTTCCTCGCACTTGGCCGTGCATTATATAGCTGCTTCGAACCGCGGAATAGCGAAACCGGAGATCCTTGCAGCGTCGCAAAAAAAAGCGCCCGCCACTGGGGCGGGCGCTCGAGCAAGAAACGCTGACAGCAGTTTTGTTTAGTACATTCCGCCGCCGGGCATTCCGCCGCCATGCGGACCGGCGCCGGCAGCCTTCTTTTCTTCCTCGCGGATGTCGGCCACGAGAGCTTCCGTGGTCAACATCAGGCCGGCGATGGAAGCGGCGTTTTGCAGGGCCAGACGCGTTACCTTTGCAGGATCGATAACCCCCATCTTGACCATATCGCCGTACTCATCGCTTTCGGCGTTGAAGCCGAAGTTGTCTTCCTTCGATTCCCGCACTTTGCCGATCACCACCGCGCCTTCGTATCCGGCGTTGAAAGCGATCTGGCGCAGAGGCTCTTCCAGCGCGCGCTTGACGATATTGATGCCGATGGCCTCGTCACCGTCCGCCTTGAGCTTCTCGAGCGCCGGAACGCAGCGCAACAGGGCCACGCCGCCTCCGGGCACGATGCCTTCCTCAACTGCGGCGCGAGTGGCGTGCATGGCGTCTTCGACGCGAGCCTTCTTTTCCTTCAGCTCGGTTTCCGTCGCCGCGCCCACCTTGATCACCGCCACGCCGCCTACAAGCTTCGCCAGGCGCTCCTGCAGCTTCTCGCGGTCGTAGTCGGAAGTGGTTTCGTCGATCTGGGTGCGAATCTGCTTCACGCGCCCTTCGATCTCGGCAGCCTTGCCGGCGCCCTCGACAATCGTGGTGTTGTCCTTGTCGATGGTCACCTTCTTGGCCCTGCCAAGATCCTCGACCTTGACGTTCTCGAGCTTGATTCCGAGGTCCTCGGTAATGGCCTTGCCGCCGGTCAACGTGGCGATGTCTTCCAGCATGGCCTTGCGGCGATCGCCAAAACCCGGCGCCTTAACCGCCGCGCACTGCAGCGTGCCGCGCAGCTTGTTGACCACCAGCGTGGCAAGCGCTTCGCCTTCCACGTCTTCCGCGATGATCAGCAGCGGCTTGCCCATCTTGGCGATCTGCTCGAGCAAAGGCAGCAGGTCCTTCATCGAGCTGATCTTCTTTTCGTGGATCAGAATGCGCGCGTCTTCGATCACGCACTCCATGCGTTCGGGATCGGTCACGAAGTAAGGCGAGAGATAGCCGCGGTCAAACTGCATGCCTTCCACCACTTCCAGCGTGGTCTCCATCGTGCGGCTCTCTTCCACCGTGATCACGCCGTCCTTGCCGACCTTCTTCATCGCTTCGGCGATGATCCCGCCGATCTGCTTGTCGTTGTTGGCGCTGATCGTGCCCACTTGCGCGATCATGTCGCCTTTGACGTCGCGGTGCAGCTTGCGGATCTCTTCGATGGCCGTTTCCACCGCTCGCTCGATTCCGCGCTTCAGTCCTGTCGGGCTGGCCCCGGCTGCCACAGTCTTCACGCCTTCGCGAAAGATCGCCTGCGCCAAAACGGTCGCGGTCGTGGTGCCGTCGCCCGCCACGTCCGAGGTCTTCGACGCCACCTCGCGAACCATCTGCGCGCCCATATTCTCTAGCGGGTCTTTCAGTTCGATCTCCTTGGCTACCGTCACACCGTCCTTGGTGATGACCGGCGAGCCAAACTTCTTTTCGATCACCGCGTTGCGCCCCTTGGGACCCAGCGTGATCTTCACGGCGTCAGCCAGCAAATTGACGCCGCGCAAAATGGACTGGCGGGAATTTTCCCCAGTCACGATCTGCTTTGCCATTGCATCCTCCTCAGAATTTTTGCTTCAGATTTCCTGTTGCTTCTCTACATCTGGAGACTAGCGCTTCGACGTGGCCACTTTAGCCGCCGCGCCGAGTTTGGCCAGAATCTCTTCCTCACGCAAAATCAGGTACTCTTCGTCGTCCAGTTTGATTTCCGTGCCGCTGTATTTGCCAAAAAGAATGCGGTCACCTGCCTTGACATCCATGGGAACTCGCTCGCCCTTCTCCATCTTGCCAGCGCCCACGGCGATGACTTCGCCTTCCTGGGGTTTTTCTTTTGCGGTGTCGGGGATAATGATTCCGCCCTTCATGGTCTCTTTCTCCTCGATCCGCTTCACCAGCACGCGGTCGTGCAGGGGAGTCACATTGACTGCCATCGGTAGTTATCCTCCGTCGCGAAATTCGGGTGGCCTCAGAGAAGGTTAGGGGGAAATTAGCACTCCTCTCAGGCGACTGCTAATATAAGCAGCCAAACACTCTATGTCAAGTCTAGACTCCAAAACCTGCTCCGCCGGTCCTGTGAATTTCCGGAATTTCGAGTGTAGCGCTCCCCCTTCCGCTGGCTACCCGTAACATGCTGCTGGTGTGTAGGTTAGCAGCTCTCCGCAACCCTCCAGATATCCGCTGTGCAGCAGCTCGGCCCGCGGTTTACAATAGCCGCGACCCACCCGGCAGGCAAAATGGATCACTATATCGAATTCCGTGATGTCACTAAATCCTTTGACGACCACTTGGTGCTCGATAATGTCAGCTTCACCGTGGACCCAGGCCAAACCTGCGTCATCATGGGCCGCAGCGGCGTCGGAAAATCCGTCACGTTGAAACACATTATGGGTTTTCTGAAGCCGGATTCGGGACGCGTGATCGTCGCCGGTCAGGACATCACCGGCTGGCCCGAGCGTGAGCTGGCGCAAATCCGTAAGCGCGTAACCATGGTCTTTCAATCCGGCGCGCTTTTCGATTCATTAACCGTCGGCGAGAATATCGAATTTCCGCTCGATGAACGGGGCGATCTGTCGCCCGAACAAATTGACACCCGCGTCGCCGAATTGGCCGACATGCTCGAAATTACAGAGTTCCTGGATAAGCTTCCTGACGAGCTCAGCACCGGCACGAAGCGCGCCGTGGCCATCGCCCGGGCCCTGGCGCAGGATCCCGAAGCAATTCTTTACGATGAACCCACCACGATGGTTGATCCGTTGATGGCGGGCCACACCAGCAACCTGATCCTCAAACTGAAGCAGGCCACGCACAAAACCTCACTCGTAGTGACTCACGACACGCACTTGGGAAAAAAGATCGCCGACAGCTTGGTTTTCCTACAGGATGGCAAGGTTACCTTCTTCGGTCCCTGGAGCGAATTCGAAGCTTCTAACGACCCATTCCTCCGTAATTTCCGCCTGCAGGACGAGCTTATCCCCGAGCTCGAAGTGACCGTCTGAAGTCTGTGCCGCTTTTTAGCGCAATTCAAAACCTGTCATTTTGAGGCCGCTCATGAACGGGTATCGAACTTACCGGCCCAGCACGTCTTTCAGGAACCGTGCCATGGCCACTTTGTATTCCTGATCTGCCCGAACTTCCGACGGATTTTGCGGATGCGTAAAGCCATGCGCGGACCCGCTGTACAGATTCAATTCGAAATTCACTTTCGCAGCGCGCAACTGCGACACCAGAGCATTCACCTGTTCCATCGGCGCGACCGGATCTTCCGCGCCATGCAAGATCAACACGCGCCCTTTGATGTTCTTGGCGCGCTCCGCCGTGAAGTTATTGAATGCCCCGTGCACGGAGATGAAACCGGCCAACGGCACGCCCTCCTCGACAAGCTCGACACCCGTGGTGCCCCCGAAGCAATAGCCGACAGCCGCAAGCTTCGCCGGATCCACCATGGGCTGACCCTTTAGCACCTCAAACCCCGCCACCGTCCGCTCCCGCATGAGCGGCCTGTCGTTATCATAGATGTTGATCAGCTTGGTCATTTCGGGAACGTCTTTGGGTACGATGCCCTTCCCGAACATATCTTCGGCAAAAACGACATACCCCAAACTCGCAATCATTCTCGCGTCTGCCAGCGTCCCTTCAGAAAAGCCGGAGCGGTCGTGAATCATCAAAACTGCCGGCTGGCGGCCCTGCACCGCGTCGTCATAGACCAGATAGCCTGATAGAGCCGTATCTCCCTGCTTGTAATCGATCCATCTCGTCTTTTGCGCAGCATGAGCCGCGGCGCACACCAGCGATATTGCACAGACTGCCGCGGCGAAAGTTATCAGTCGCCCGATCTTCATAGGTTCCTCCGGAATGCGTTTGCAGAATTGCCGCATTCTCCCCATTTTCACGGAATCGGACAAGAGCCGAATTTTTGCGTTGCATGTTGATGTGACGCCTGCCCTTGTAGCTCAGCTCGTCCGGCGCGGACTCCTCCGTTGTCATCACGAGCGAGCGGGACTGCATCGTGCGCTCTTGCGCGAGGTGTTGTGCGAGCGAGGGATCTGCAGTTGGTTTTGAGGTTCCGCACCCCTCGTCTTTAGGAGTGGGTTCCAGCCCTTGTAGCTCAGGTCGTCCCGGCGATTTGTGCCGGGAGACCCGAGGCATTTCGTCGAATGCAGTTGCGCTTCCGGGTACCACACCCCCTCGTAGCTATTTTATGCAAGGCTGTTAAGCGGGGCCTGTGCGCTTCGCGCAATTTGCCCAGGCTTTCCCATCGACGCCGGTTCGAATACGATGGTCCCGCTCGATGTTATCGCTGAAGTTTTGTAGTGTCGGAGTTGCGCTTGAATCCTGATTCCATTCATATCGTCGCAGTGCTCGGCGCCGGAACCATGGGCAATGGCATCGCCCACGTCTTTGCCCGCAGTGGTTATCGCGTCATCCTGCGTGACACCGAAAAGCGCTTTCTCGATCGTGCACTCGAAACAATCTCGAAAAATCTCGATCGCGAAATCAGAAAGGGCGCTGTCTCCAACGCTGAAAAGGAGCCGATTCTGCGCCGCATCGATCCTGTAATAGACATCGACGCGATTTCGGCCGCAGATTTCCTCGTCGAAGCCGTCCCCGAGCAGATCGAACTCAAACGCAAACTCCTCGGCGAAGCCGATCGTATCCTCGGCCCGCAGGCCATCATCGCTACCAACACTTCCTCCATTTCCATAACCATGCTTGCTGCCGCAACGAAAAGACCCGACCGCTGCATCGGCATGCACTTCATGAATCCTGTCCCGGTGATGCCGCTGGTCGAAGTGATTCGCGCATTGCAAACCAGCGCCGGCACATTCGAAACCACGATGAAAGTATGCGAGAAGCTTCAGAAAAAGCCCGTTGCCGTCACCGACTCGCCCGGCTTCGTCTCCAATCGCGTTCTCATGCCTCTTATCAACGAAGCCGCCTTTTGTGTTATGGAAGGCGTGGCTGCCCCCGAATCCGTCGACGCTGTGATGAAGCTCGGCATGAACCACCCCATGGGCCCGCTGGAACTGGCCGACTTCATCGGCCTCGATGTCTGCCTCGATATAATGGAAGTGCTCTTCAGCGGTTTCGGCGACTCGAAGTTTCGCCCCTGTCCGCTGTTGAAAAAAATGGTTTCCGCCGGCTGGCTGGGCAAAAAATCCGGCCGCGGCTTTTACACGTATTCGGGCCAATGAGTGCTACGGAGATCGCGGCGGTGTCCGCAACTTGTGTCGCGGGGTGTGCACCGCGCAGGAGTGTCATTCCGAAGAGCGCGGCAGAAGCTCTCTGTATCCGAAACTTCGCGCGCGACGAGGAATCTGCTCTTGGAAATACGTGGCGGCTGGTCCGTACCCCATGAGATTGTATTTGCCTTTTGTTCGCCTGGTGTATTAGGATGGCCGCTGCCGTGACGGTATTACCGTCGTTAGTAACATCGGCAACAATCTGATAGACTCCCGCCCGTCCCCGGCGGCGAAATCTCTCGCGAGGTGCATCATGGCGGATGATCGCAGCAAAGTTCTCGAGTCGGCCATCGCCCAGATCGAAAAGCAATACGGCAAAGGCGCCATCATGCGCCTCGGCAGTCGCGACGTGTTGGTGCCGGTAAGCGTGATCCCCAGCGGCGCGATCAGCCTCGATGCGGCGCTTGGTGTCGGAGGATTTCCGCGCGGACGCGTCGTGGAGATTTTCGGCCCCGAATCCGGCGGCAAAACCACCATGACTCTGCACGTCATCGCTCAGGCTCAGAAAATGGGCGGCCAGGCCGCTTTCATCGACGCCGAACATGCCTTGGACCCCATCTATGCCCGCAAGCTCGGCGTGGACGTGGATAACCTCCTCGTTTCCCAGCCCGACAATGGCGAACAGGCGCTCGAAATCGCCGAGACGTTGATCCGCTCTGGCGGACTGGACGTCGTCGTTGTCGACTCCGTCGCCGCGCTTGTCCCTCGCGCGGAACTCGAAGGCGAAATGGGCGAGCCGCAGATGGGTTTGCAGGCGCGTCTGATGTCGCAGGCGCTCAGAAAATTGACCGGGATTGTTTCGAAATCGCGCACTTGCTTGATCTTTATTAACCAGATCCGCGAAAAAATCGGCGTGATGTTCGGCAATCCTGAAACCACCACCGGCGGCCGGGCCCTGAAATTTTACGCCTCCATTCGCCTCGATATCCGTCGTGTTCAGTCCATTAAAGAAGGCGATCGAGTCGTCGGCTCGCGCACGCGCGGTAAAGTCGTAAAAAACAAGGTCGCGGCGCCATTCCGCGAAGCGGAATTCGACATTCTCTACGGCGAGGGCATTTCATTCGAGGGCGACCTGCTCGATCTGGGCGTCACGCACAACATTGTCGAGAAGAGTGGCACCTGGCTCAGTTTCGGCGGCGACCGAATCGGTCAGGGTCGCGAAAACGCGCGCCTCTTCCTTAAAGAACATGGCGACGTCCGCGCCAAGCTCGAAACTGCGCTCCGCAAGAAACTGGCCTTGCCGAATCCGGCTGCGCCAGCCGAAGTTCCCGCTGCCGCCCCGGAACGGCAGCCGGAGAAAGTCGCTACCGCAGCCTCTGCCGCCGCCGTAGCTGCTCGTGCCAAAAACGGCCGCTAACGCCAATAGGTTTCATCAAAGCATTCGCACCGATCCGCCGTCGGCCCGCGAAGCTGGTGTTCTGAATCAGAAATTCACCGCTCGGCTCTGGGGCTCGAACCTTCAGCTCCGGCACTAACTCGCGCATCAATCAAGACTTGTCATTCCGAGCGGAGTCGCGTGCCCTCTCTTCCGCCACGCTTCTGGCCGGCGCGCGACGCAGAGAGGAATCTGCTGTTGGTTTGCAGTCGTAAAACCCCGTGCTAATAGCATTACACTGCGCTCCGTATCTGAAAGATAGTTTGCCCGGCTCGGTCATTGAGCTGCTAGTGTTTCGAGTCAGAAATTCGCTCCATGGTTTCTAGGGGGTCGGATCTTCAGTTCCGACACTGAGAGCCGCATCACAAACTGATCATTCCGAGTGGACTCCCGCGAATGCCGCGCCGCCCTCTTTCCTAACCGGAAGGTAAAGACATCGTCATCCAAAGGCAAAAAATATGTCATCCCGAGGAAATTCGCGCTCATCTCCTGATGAGCGCGAATGACGAGGCATCTGCTTTTGCGGTTTCCCTTCCCACGGTCTTGCGTCCGAGGCGCCCCGACGCATGCCTCTCGAAGCGTGCAGCCGCTCGCGTCAAAAAAAGGCGCGCGCTGGGCATCGGAAGCGCGCTCGGGCCCAAGCATCATATTGCGCAAAGCTCATTACGCTCGCTTGCTCTTTGATACCGAAGCCTTCGCCCCAAGCCGCTCGACCGCGCTTTCAATCCTCTGCCGGCTTGTCCAAAAATCCGCCCACAAATCGCCCTTTTGCTGAAGCCGTTTCAGCACCGTCTTTATATTCAAGCTCTCGGGCTTCAGCGTTGGCCGCAACTCTTTGATCTCCACCGGTGCCGATACCGGCGCTTTGGCAAAGGCGCGCACCGTGTATACAGCCGCCAGCGGCCGCCCCAGCGAATTCTGCGTCACGTCGATCATCACTCGCCCCGGCAATCGCTTCGCAACAATGCGCTCATGCGTCACCCGTTCCGGATGTTCCGCGCTCACGAGCTGCGCGAAAATCTCTCCGAACATCCGCAGTTGCTCATATGTATAAACCGGCTCGACAGGCAGATACATGTGAAATCCCGTCGCGCCCGAGGTCTTCATGAATACCTTCACGCCAACATCGGTAAGCTTTTCATACAGCGCCCGGGCGATCGTCAGCACGGTCGAATATTCCGTCCCATCCGCCGGATCCAGATCGAAGAAAAAATAATCCGGATGCTCCTGGTCGTCCCGCCGGCTCGACCACGGATTGTGGTCGATGCACCCCAGTCCCGTAAGGTAAAGCAGCGATGCCAGATCGTTGGCCATTACGTACTCGACGTTTTCCCGCTTGCCTTCCGACGGAATCGACACCGTTTCCATCCACTCGGGCACGCCTTCCGGCATATTTTTCTGAAAAAAAGCCTGCCCCGTGATCCCATCGGGATAGCGCCGCAGCACCAAAGGCCGGTCCTTCAGAAACGGCAGCAGCCAATCGGCCACACGATAGTAATAGGCGATTAAATCGCGTTTGGTATAGCCGGATTCGGGGAAAAATACCTTATTGAGGTGCGTCAACCGGAATCGCTTTCCGCCGAAATCGAGTGTGACCGATTCTTCCTTGCCTGAAAAAAGTTCGCGCTCGATCTCCTCTCGCTTGCTCAGCACCCTGCCCGCAACTTCCGGCGACTGCGCCATCGCCGGACCCGCGGGGGGCGTCGCCTGTGGCCCTGCTTCCGTTTCCCATCGGCACTCCTCGGCTTTCTTGTCGTTGCGCAGCGCCTGAAATACCGGCGCTCGCAGGCGCGGTCCCTGCGTCCACCCGATAAAACGCACGTGCGCAACCAACTCGGGCTTCGCCCAGAACGCCTGCTCATTTGCCTCCGGAATCTTGTCGAATGGACACTTGCGAATTTCAAGCGTGCGGAGCCGCTTCATCAGCGATTCAAGTGTCTTTTCGTCCATCCCGCTGCCGGCGTGACCCACAAAGCGAAGCGCTTTCCCTTCATACAGCCCGAGCAACAGCGAACCGAAGTGGCTCCTGCTGCCCCGCGGCGCCGTCCACCCGCCAATGACCGCATCCAGCGTTTTGCTCGCTTTGATCTTGACCCAACTCTGGCTTCGCCCACCCCAATACAGGCTGTCGATGCGCTTTCCGACTATGCCTTCAAGCTCTTGCTGGCGCGCCAGTTCGAATAATTCTTTGCCGCGCTCCAGCTCGTGGTCGGAAAACCGAAACTCGCGGCTGGGATCTAGAATTCGACGCAGGAAATTCTTTCGCTGCAGAAGCTGCACTCCCCGCAGGTCGTATCCATCGCAATAAAGCAGATCGAAAACGTAATAGGTCACCGGATACCGTGCGACTAGATCGGGTCTCGGCCGGGCTACGTTCATTCGCTGTTGCAGCAACTCGAATTCACTGCGCCCTTTTTCATCAAGAACGACTATTTCGCCGTCGACCAATGCCCGCCTAGCGCCGACGTGCTCCGGCAGCGAACTCAGTTCCGGATACTGCGCCGTAACTTCATTCCCGGCGCGCGAACACAAGCGCACTTTGCCGTCTTCGATCCAGGCCAGCGTCCGGGCGCCGTCCCACTTGATTTCAAAAAGCCACTTGGGATCCGAGAACGGCCGCTCCAGCAGCGTGGTGAGCATCGGCGAAACCGTCGTCGGCATCGCCCCTTTTCGCGCCCCCTCCAATTCGCTCGCTTCCATTGGCATCGGCTCTCTTTTTGGAGCCGATTCCGCCGCAATCTCTTCGAGCGTCCTGCCGGTCAACACCGAGCCATCGTGCTCATCAATGTTCCACGCACGATCGACAGACTCATCCGGGTGCTTGATCATCAGCCACTCGGGTTGCTTTGCGCTTCGTTTCGTGCGCACCAGAACGAAGCTGCCCGAGAGCTTTTCTCCATTTAATCTGAACTTGATTTCGCCCGACGCTAATTGTTCCCGCGCGCCACGGGATCCCTCGACCCGAAAGTGCCCGCGGTCCCAAACCATTACCGTGCCCGCACCGTAGTTTCCCGGCGGGATGATGCCCTCAAAATCGGCATAGCTCATGGGATGATCTTCGGTCTGGACCGCCATCCGCTTATCCGCGGGGTTCAGCGAAGGTCCTTTGGGTACTGCCCAGGATTTCAGCACTCCATCAACAGCCAATCGAAAGTCGTAATGCAGCCGTCGCGCTGCATGCTTCTGGACGACAAATGTGCCTTCCCGTTCCACCAGCCGCTTCGCGGAGGAAGGCTCCGGCGTCCGCTCAAATTTGCGTTTTTTTCGATATTCCTCGAGACGCGCCACGAACTCATTTTAGCCGAGCTGCCTGAGGAGATGAGGTGCTGAGGTCCCAGTTCGGGAAGCAAGCGGCAGATTGCAGAACGAGCTATTAGCCGGCTTCAAAGGCACTTTCAGCCATGGGGAAGACGACCTCAACGGCGGTGCCCCAGTCGCCGCTGCGGATCTGCATCTGCCCGCCGAGATTGGTTACGCGTTCGCGAATCCCGCTCAGGCCGACGCCGGCTGTCCTGCCTCGAGTACCGCTTTCTTTTGCGTTTGCTGTCATGCCCTGGCCCTGATCTTCCACCTTCAGCCGAACTTGGCTGTTGCCAATCGAGAGCGAGATCTGCGCCGTCGAGCTGTTTGAGTGCCGGTGCACGTTGGTCAGGCACTCCTGCATGATTCGAAACAATCCAAGCTCCAGTTCGCGCGGCAGTCGCCCCAACTCTTGGGGGACGTCCAGAGTGACCTTGATGCGGCTGCGCTCGGAAAATCCCGCAATGTACCACGGCAATACACCCGCGAGCCCCAACTCTTCCAGCAGTGGTGGATGCAAAAGATACGAAATCGTGCGCACTTCCGACAGCGCCTGGTCAATCAATTTCGAGGATTCCTCAAGATAGCTGCCTGCCCGGGGATTGACTTGGCCAAGGTGCTCCTCCGCCAGCGACAGATTCAACTTCGCCATCGAAAGCAGTTGGCCCGCGCTGTCATGCAAATCACGCCCAAGTTTCCGGCGTTCTTCATCGCGCAGGTTCAGCAGGTGCCCGGAAACCACGCGTAACTGCTGTTCGGCGCGTTTTACCCTTGTTAGGTCGGTATCGATGTGCACCCGCCCAATGGCTGCGCCTGAGCTGTTTTTCCAGACCGTCCATCGACTCGCGACGGTAATTTGCGCTCCCGATCGAGTCGTTTCCTGTAACTCGTATTCCCAAATCCCCTCGCGCCGCAGGATGTTTTCGATCTGCGCCAGAGGCCGCGGCAGCACCGCTCGCACCAACTCGACAAAGCCTTTGCCGGCAACTTCGGCTTCCTTCCAGCCGTAAAGACGCTCCGCTGACGGATTCCATGCCCGGATATTGCCGTCGAGATCGACCACGGTGATGGCATCGCGAGAATAGAAAAACGCCGCTCCTGCCGCCCGCTTCCATTCGTCCACGGCTCTCTTCAGTTGCTCGGGCGTAAGCGGGCTTGCTGCGGTGGCCTTTTCGGCTACCGGCGACGCGCTCAGGGGGGTATCCGCTTGCATGGCTGCTGTGCTGACCAGTTAAACGGGAGCAGTTTTTTTCGTCGGGCCGCCGAAAGACTGCAGCGATTGCTCCATCAGCATGTTGAGTCCGATTCCCAGCCGCTTCAAATCGGAAATCAATGGGAGCAACTCCGTCACCGACAGATTCTTTTGAATGAGTTGGTACGCGGCTTCCTGGGCGATCCGGAAATCCCTCGCAACGTTTGCAGCCGGCCCGCCGCTGCGCGCTCTCCACTGTCCGTACTGCGTTGCTGCGCGCACCGCCTCCGGCTTGAGCTTGTCGCCTTGCTGATCCATGTACTCAATGGCCGCCTTCAGGATTGTAGAAAGGAAACCGCCTAGTTCCTCGGAAGAATTCGAAGATTTGGCCTCGCGCTTGACCGCACCCGTCACGGCGGCTTCGAGCTCGGCGTTCTTCTCCTTCAGCAGCGTCGAAATCCGTTTCGATTCCGGTTTCCCTGTCGGGCTTTCCAGTTTCTGTCTCAGCGCGTTAACCAGGGAATCGATTTCTACGGGTTTGACCATGTACTCGTCCACCTGGCTGTGAATCGCCTGTAGCGCCGTCTCGAATGCTGGATATCCCGTTAGGATGAAAACAGTGCAATTCGGCTGGATGTGCCGCATCCCGCTCGCGACCAGAAAACCATCCCCCTCCTCGCCAATATTCAGGTCAGTTAACAGCGCGTCGAATTGAAACGAATTGATTTCGAAAAGCGCGTCAGCGACGCTTTCAGCGACGTGCACCTCAAACCCGGCTTTCTCCAAAATCGGCGGCAACGTTAGGCGAATGCTCGGTTCATCGTCCACGAAAAGCACGCGCTTGCGTCCTTTGTTTTCGGCCATGGCCTGTCTCCGCGGTATCGGCAAAACTCCGGTCAACCCTCCGTATCCCCGTCGGGCTTGCGGTCTCGCTTGTTTAAGCTCAGAGCTCGGTCGGCAAGGTCGAGGTAATGTTCTAATCGCGAAGGCTCCCGCCCCCGGTCGCCAAGCGGAATCAGCCGTGGACCTTCATCGCGCGCCGCCTCGTCTGAAGGCGGCAGGAGCTCAACGCGTTTTTTCATTCGCTTTCGCTCGGGACGCGATGGCGGGTTGTCGCGAGCTTTCATGGCCGAGAACCGACTCGATTTCGAACTGCGGCACGGCGGGCGCTTCTTCAGGTTCTGCCCCCGCCATCCTGCGCTTGCGATTTTCAATCTCTCGAAGCTCGCGCAGGATCTCCGCTTCCTGCCGAACGTACTCCTGCTCGGAAATCTCGCCCGACTCGAGAGCCACTTGCAGTTCGAGCAGCCGCCTCTTGCCCGGCGCCGTATCCGTGTATTCTTCTTCGGCGACCTGCTGCAGGGTCCGCAGCACAAATTTGAATCCCGAAATCGGCAACGTCAGCAGATCGTCGATCAGAAACACCGCTGCTCTGTCCAATCCTAGGAAGCCGTCACGCGCTCCAGCTTCAGCCTGATGTTCACAAAATTATACGGCGGCCATGGTCCCGTGTACTTGAACTTCAGACGCTTTCCGTATTTCCTCGCGATCTTATTGACCACCCGGTCAAATTCGGCTTCGCGCTCGCGCTCCACCAGAAACGCCGCGTTCATGATCATCTTGTCGCCAATGGGCTGATTATCCCGCGAGGCCACGCAGCAAATGCGCAGCGCTTCATAAATTTCGCGCACGTACTGTATGGCGCGTTCGGCCAGCGCCTTATCGATCATCCGGCCCAGTTGCATCCGCGCGAAATACGTCGATTGCAATTGCTTGCGAATGATTTCGCGGTGGAACCGCCGGATCTCCTCGTCTTGTTCCATCAACTCCTGGATGATCTGATCGCGGTCCCAGTTCACCTTCAGTCCGAATTCCAGCTTCCCCGCCATTTGCTCCAGCACGTCCTTAACCGATGAGTAGATGCCCTTCAATACCTCGCGGATGTCGTCGTCGGTGCGAAACACCGTGCCGAAACTCATGGGAATAATCGTGTGGTTTTTCATCACCGTTTCGATGACGTGCTCATGCGCCAGTGCGTTTTCGCGCGTCGGATCGAAAATGGCCACCGCGGTTTTGCTTACCACGGCCGCGATATCGAGATAATTGACCGTATAGACCTGCTCGCCCGCCCCGCCAATCCCGATGCTGCCAAAGTTCATTGGTCCTTTGGCGCGCACGATTCCATATACATAACGGCCGCCCTCTCCGGGCGAGGCTGACGCGGATGGCGTCGGGGATTCATTTATTTTTACGTGTAGATCGTCCTTGAGACGCAGGTTGCCTTTTCGCGACGACCGCTCAACTTTGGCCGGCATAACGTTCCCTCACTCCAACAGTTTCGCTGGCTCGTCCTCGCTCCCGGTGAACAGATCGCTTCCTTGCCGCTCCCCGCGTCCTGCTCAACTGGAAATTGGAAACACCAGATTGATTACCGTGCCCTTCCCCACAGCGCTCCGCACGCGAATTCGTCCTGTGTGGTTCTCCACGATTCCCTTCACGATCCACAGCCCAAGGCCTGTTCCTTTTCCGCCCTTCGTCGTCACAAACGGCTCAAACATCGACTTTTGAATCTCCGAGCTGATCCCGCATCCCGTATCGGCAACGCTCAGGCTGATCCAGCGGCGCAGGCTGTCGCTCGAGCGGATCGCGCGCGTGCGGATCACCAGCTTGCCTCCGCTGCTCATGCTGTCGCGCGAATTGACCACCAGATTTGACAATAACTGCCGGAACTGGTCGCCCGATCCCTTGAATGGCGGGAGTTCGCCAAGCCGCTTGTCCACGACAATGCCTACCTTTGCCAGGGGGCGCGCAAATAGCGCCAGGGTGTCTTCCACCACCCCGTTCAGATCGAACGTGTCAAACTGCACGACGTTCCTGTAAAGGCCGAGCATTTGACGGACGATGCGCGTCACGCGCTCTGCCTCATTTTTCAGCACGTCGTAGATTTGCCGCGAATTCGGGTTCACATCCTCGCCCAGGATATGAATTGCGTTCTTGATCGCTTCCATCGGATTGTTGATTTCGTGCGCGATGGTGCCCGCCAGCTTGCCGGTCGCAGCGAACTTTTCGATTTCCAGCATGCGCCTTTCCATCTGCAGCTGCTCGAGCTTTCTCCACGCTGTGAAATCACGCAGGACAGTGACTGTATAAGACACCTGCCCTCGAGCGTCGTAAATTTTCCCGGAACGCGCCGCGTATTCGGTTTCAGTCTGCGATGTCGGATTGTACAGACGCAGCGACCGGTTATCTTTGTCCGCGAACGAAAATGTGAAGGCCGTCAAATACGCGTCGAGCTTGGCCAGATTTTTCATCACCTGCGGATGCTTGGAGCCTTCGGAAATGCCGAACAACTCCTTTGCCAGGGAATCCAGCAACACAATTTTTGCCGAATTGTCCGCCACGATGATGGGATCGCCCACATTCTCGATCACCAGGTTCAGCCGGTCGCGTTCTTGACGAACGACCTCTTCGGCGATCCGTAACTTCTCCAGATTGGCCCGGACTTCCATATCCGCGCGGCGCAGATCGGTGACGTCGCGCATGACCGTGACCATCCCCGTTCGCGTTCCATCGGAACTTTGCGTCGGCGCGCACACCGCTTCGAAGAGAACCTCCTCCCCTTCCATCACGTCCACCAGCGTGAGGTCGCGCGAAGTGTCTCTGCCGCTCACCATCATGGAAGAAAGCGCCGCCGAGAACAGCAGATTGTTAAGTTCCACCGCGCGCCGGCCCCCGTCGCCGATCCCTTCCGGAACGCGGAAAAACCTTTCTGCAGCCCGGTTTTGAATCACCACCCGGTGCTGATCGTCTGTAAAAATCACCGGATCGGCCATGCTCTGCATTACCGCGCTCAGACGCGAGATCGTCACTTCCATATCGCGCATGCGGTTGAAGTAATGTTCGATCTTGAATAACCGCGCCAGATATCGGTTCGCGCGCTCGGCAAGAGTACGCAATTGCTGCTCTTGGCGTGCAGACCGAGTCTCTTTCGGGAGCTGCGCCAGCAGCAAGGTCGCGTACGCCCTCATCCCGCACGCACTGCAGATCTGTCCTTCGAGCGCCAATCTCCGGGAAAGCCGGTAATTCTGCACGGCAAGACAATCGTCGCGGCGCTCACGCTCAGCCTCCCAGCACCGCGTTCGGCTGCGGTAAATCATGGGATACGCATAGAACGACGCGCCCTTCCCCGATGGATTCGGCAGGATGCCCGGATTCATCCGTTGCAGCACGGCCATAATCGGGTTGTCGCGAGCCCACAACGAGGTGCGAAATCTCTCCACTTCGCTTCTATCCCAATTCAACGAAGCGGTGGCCTTCACCTCGCCGTTTTCAAAGTCCGCCTCCAACACCAGCGCGCGAGGGAATCCAATCTTGACGACTTCTTCCAGAAGGATGGGAAAGATTTCTTCGGAGCGTTCAGCCGAGAGCAGGCGAAGTGCCGCAGAGTCCCCCGTGCGGTCCTGCATTACCAGAACGGGTTTCTCCAGTACCCGAGGGCTTGCCGCTTGTGCCATTCTCAAACACCCTCACTCTACCGCCGCGCGCTCCGCCGTGCAGGCGCGCGAGCTACGCGGCGAGCCGGCTCAACTGGCACTTCCGTTTCAGTTCCCGGCCCTAGCTGTGGTCTCGAAACCAGTCCGGTCAGGCCGACGGCATCCGCGTACTTCAAGTATGTGTCGATGGATGCGACCACCACCCGCGCCTCGACCGTGATCAGGTCAATGCCAACCAGGGAGATCCGCACCCAGGCATCGATAACAATGCCCTTGTCCAGAACTCGATCGAGGACATCGATCAGGCTTGAGCCACCCGATACGCGTTCAACTGCCATAGGAACGTCCTCCTCTACCTAACTCTGCGCCCAGATTTCACTTCTCTCCCTGCTCTCGTACGCCCGGCAGCGCGTCGCGCTTCCGGCAACGATGGTGGCGCGGGGCCTTGCAGCGTCAAATGTGGGTCGTACTTCCACCAATTCAGGCCGATCTGCTCGGCTTTATCCACTGAGCAAACCAGCAAACGGATTCGAATCGTGAGTAACTCTACGTTGGCCAGCGAAATACGGACGTCCCCCGCGATCACCAGCCCCTTATCGAGAACGCGATCCAAAATGTCGACAAGGTTAGTCGTTCCAGAGACAGTCGGCACCTTATCCATAGAAAACGCGCTCTCTTTTGGGCGGGTATAGACGTGAAGATCCCGTCCAGGGGACGAAGGGCCGGATGGTAGTCGGCCCATTGCCGAGCGTCAATAAGTGTTTTCCTGTATTGCCGCTAGAGAAGAGTTTATTCTTCAATAACTTGTGAGCTCCCTAGTTTGCCAATAATGTGAGGTGCACGGCGAATTGCCCAGCATAGAAGGGCTGCCAACAGTCCCTTTGCCCCTGGGGGCCAGCACCTAGCGCAACCTCCCCAATGGCCCCAGGTCAATGTTCAGATCCGCCGGCGACAGGCCAAATTGCTCCGCAAGTTCCTGGATCTTTGCTTCCAGCTTCATCAAAGCTTCCCCCATTCGCTCCACCTCGTCACCGCTGAGCGTCCGTCCCTCCATCCGCCGTATCGCCTGTCTTTCCAACAACTGCCGAAGGAAGTCGATCAGTGTGAGGACGAGTTTAGCGAGCCCTTGTTCGATGTTATCCGGGGATAGTTCTATCCTCCCTGGAACCGAACCCGTCTGTTCGCCCTCCCGGTCCCGCCGTCCCCTCCCGGAAGCCTCCTTACTCGCCAGCCCAGAAGCCCTCTTACTCGGCGGACGTGCTGTTTTCTCGGACTTCCTCATCGTTGATTTCCACGAATTCGCTCGGCGGCCACGGCCCGGTTACGCGCGTTGAAGTACCCGCTGGCGTGTGCACTTGCCGAAGTTTCTCCACAAACCCGGGCAGCGACGAGCGGCTGAGCAAAGCGAATGCCCGCATTCCCGAAGCTGTATCCCGCTCAATCCATTGGTCCACCTGCGACCCAGCAGCACGCCGCAACACCTTGAGAGCGGCTTCCACCTCCTTGCGGCGCTCGCTCTTTGCCCTTAGATATTCTTTACCGGACCGCCGGGAAAGCTCGGTGCCCGCAACCGTGCCTCGGTTACGGCTCGGCTCCGCCACAATTCGGATGTCCATCTGAAGCTTGCCGCGCAGGCGTTGCAGCGCCTCGCGGTATTCCCCAGATCGACTCTCGACAAATTGCATCAATTCTCTTTCGCTTTCCACTACCGTCGGGAACCGAAACGGAATAATAGCGTTCTCGGCGAAAATGCGCTGCAAAACTCCCTGAAACGCTTTCGCCATCCCGGGCAGGGAGTCTGGCTCAACAGGCGAGCTGAGATCGGACACAAAGCAGCGGAGCGCACCTATGCGCACCGGTCGAATCAGCGCGCCTTCTACTCCCGCGGCGGGAACCTTGACTTCTGCATGCGCCTCGACGATGCAGTATGCCAGCACAATCTTCGGGTGGCCCGCTTTACTGATCTTCTCGCGCCTAATGAAAACACCACCGATCAGCGCCATCGCTTGCGGTTTCGACGACTTCGGGCTTGCTGCGCCGGTGTCGCCGTCTTTCCCATGTGGCGCAGCGCTGTCTCCACCGAAGTCACCAGCAGATCCAGTCCGAGATACACAAGGTCCACTCCCGCAAGCGACAGCACAAGATTGCCGCGAATGATCACTCCTGTATTGAGCACGTGATCGATCAGGTCGAGCAACGTCAAATCCGCGGATTCTTCATTGCCGATCAGAACGATCTCGGGAGTTTGTCCGGGCATGATGATTAGAATGAGTCCGAATGCGTGACAAACGAAAAGGCAGGCCACGGACCGGTACATTCAATCCGGTTTTTGTCTTTCCATTTCTTCGCGTATGCGCGTACCACGTTCTCCAGCTTTTTCCGGTCGCTGCGTCTTACCAGCACCGTCTTGTGAAACTGCAAGTCGCGCCTGGCCGCCGCGAGTTTTCCGCCTTCGGCAACTTCGCTCGCCACCGATTGCAGTGATTTCGCGAAATCATCGAACTCCGGCCCGGCTCGGTTCGATGATCGATTCACCAGCGCGGATTTCGCCTGCAGATAGTCCTTGCCGCTGCGAATCTTCTTCCTGTTCATGGCCCGGCCTGCGCTCGGCAACGCAAACACCTTCACTCCCCACTCTTCTTTGCCGCGTATGCGGTCCAGGTCCGACCGCAGAACCGTCTCGCGGCTCTCCACATGCTCGCCCAAAGATTTCTCATGCAGGAACTCGATGCCAAAACGTGCCGGCAGAATATCCGCGCTGTCGGCAATCGCTGAAAGCACTTTTTGGTGCCGGGTCGTAGCCGCCGCCAGCCAGTCGAGATCTTGCATATTCTGCTCGAGATTCTCCGCGAATTCCTCCGCCGTCACTCGGCTGACCCAGCACACAAATTGCCCGCAGCGTATTCCTTCCACCGCGGCAACTCCGTCCACACCCGTCAGCTTTCTAAATGACTCGGGCCGAGGTCCCGGCGCTTCGGTCAGCCCATAAAGATGAATCACTCTGTGCCGAGCCGGTTTTTGCGCGCTGGTGGCGCGACGCTGCTTTACGCCATCCGCCACAATTCACCTGTGAACTTTTCCAGCGCCTTCTTACCTGCAATCTCACGCTCGAAATTTCGCACCACATAAATCGGAATTTCCGAATACCGCGCCGCCAGCTTACTCAGCGTATCGTGTTGCCACTGCCGTCTCCGCACGCACCGCCCGCATCTCCCTGCGTCTCCTTTGAAAACTACGCGATTCACGAAAATTCCCGCGGTCAAAAGCCCTAGCTTCGAAAGCTCTGTGATCAGCCGCTCGGTTTGCCGGTCCGGAAGGGGTTCGGGGAGCATGACAGTGTACACGCGCGTCTGGCGCGGGACTTTCAGCAATTCCGACAGTTCGCGGACGCTCTTCCCCAGTTCCGCGAGTCTCACACCGGCGTCGCGTGCCAGAGCGAGTGTACGGTGATGGGCAAGACTTTTCAATAAAAGCCGCGTCCACACCAGGATGCGCTCAGGTGTCCGTAGCAAATCGAGAGCGTGTCCTGTTGGAGCCATATCAATCACCACGCGGCTCGACCCCCTCTGCACCATATCCAGCACTCGCAATACAGCGAGGACCTCATCCAAACCCGGTGGAACGCTTTCCAGTAGCTGCGAAAATAGTTGCCGCTCGAACCACAGATCGACGTGAACGCTCGCAACCTCCCCCGTCGTGGCCGCGTCGATCATCTCCTTGATTCCGCGCGCCCATCGTTGGAACACGGCCACTGCATCCATCTCTGCCGCCCGGAATCTGGGGTCCCCCAGAACAGGGCGAGGGCGATCGGAAACGTTTGCCTGGAAAATGTCGTCCAGAGAGGGCGCCGGATCAACCGAACAGATATCCACTGCCCCGCGATTGCGCCGTCGGCAACTAAAGCCCAGCGCCGCCGAAATCGTTGTCTTGCCCACTCCACCTTTGCCAACCACCATCGTGAGAGCCTGATCAAGGTTTGGCCATTCCACTCGCGAAAGTTTTGGATCGGGCAGCACCCGCTTCGGCTTCACCGGCGAGCCGCTGAATTTCTCGCCTCCGAAAACGTGGCCGGCGAAATCGCGTAGTTGTACGCCGAGCACGGGGGCGCCTGCATCTTCTGCCATGTAAACACGCACGCCCCGAAAGTACCTGCGCAGAAAGCGTCGCGACGCGCGCGTCTCTGCATATCTGGCGCCGCACGCCCGGCACTGTTGCTCGTGGAGCACCGCTTTGTTTAACACGATTCCTGAAAGTTGCAGATCGGGCGACTGCGCCTGCAGCGCTGCCGCGGCCCGCCGCGATTCATTCAATGAAAACCGCTCCGGTGTACTGACCAGGAAAATTTCGGCATCTTTCAGCAACTCCGTCCGTATGGTCTCCACGATCCCGCGCCATTCTCGAACCAGCGGATTAGCTCTTTCTTCAACTGCGCCTCCGAAATGTTTGGCGAGAATCTGATCGCGGCTGGCCGCCAACTCCAGCAGATCGAGAAAACTCGAAAAGTATTGCGGCAATGCAAAAAGTCTTATCGTGTGGCCCATTGGCGCTGTATCGACAATCACATGGTCGTACTTGCCCGAGCCCAGTGCGTCACTGATCGCGAGCAGCGCCGCCATCTCCGCGATTCCCGGCAATGTCGTGTCCAGCAGCGGCTCGATCTCTTCGCGCGAGAAAATCGAGCCGCTCTCCAATATCGAAAGCAGCCGGCCTTTGTGCTCATTCAGAAAGGCGCGAAAGCGCTTCTCGGCATGGACCTGCCACGCATACAACCGGGCTTTCCCCGCTGACTTCAGCTTTTGCGGCTCATCGCCGAATCTCTCTCCGGAAATATCTGCGATCGAGTGGGCGGGATCTGTAGAAAGCAGTAGAACCGACGTTTTCCTGTTGTGCGCAACCGAATAGAGTGCGTACGCCGTGGAAATCGTAGTCTTGCCAACCCCGCCCTTGCCGATAAACAGCGTCAGTTTAGCCACTTACGCGCTCTAAACACTCTCGGACCCGCAGTACAACTGCCATGCCGTTCTCCGCTGGCTTCTCATCGGGCCACCCGCGGATTGATGGCAACTCATTTAGTTGATGTGCATTACAGCCGCTTCTCTTTGCGGTTTATCGGTACTTTGACGTACCCTTTCTCGGGTTCCGCTCTGAAAAGAAATACGTGCCGGGCTGGCACCAGACACCAGCATTTTAGCCCCTTCCCTGCGTTTACACCCGGATTCTCGTTCGCTCGCTTTTGGTGCACTCTGAAGTCGAAATCGTGAGCCATTGAATCAACCAGCTCACAGCGCAAACGCTTTTCGCAAGAGCTCGTGCTTGAACCCGGCTCTTCAGGAGAGCGCAATGAGCAAAGTACTTGACCCCAGCAAACGCAGTCCCCATCTCCAGGAATTTGAGTCCGCTCTTCGCACCAAAATCGTAGGACAAGATGAAGCAGTCGATGCGCTCGTCGCTGTCTATCAGGTGTACTGCGCCGGCCTGAATGCCCCGGGCCGCCCCATCGGCAATCTTTTGTTTCTTGGGCCCACCGGCTCCGGAAAGACGCGCATCGTCGAAGCCGCGGCCGAAATCTTGTTCGGCGAAAAGCGGGCGGTAGTTAAGATCGATTGCGCGGAATTTCAACATTCACACGAGATTGCCAAACTCATCGGTTCGCCTCCTGGCTATCTCGGCCATCGCGACACGCATCCCCTGATTACCGAAGAGACTCTAAGCCAATATCACACTGACAAGGTCAAGCTCAGCTTCTTGCTTTTCGACGAGATTGAAAAATCCAGCGACGCCCTCTGGCAATTGCTCTTGGGCATGCTCGATAAAGCGACGCTTACGCTCGGCGACACTCGCCGCGTCGACCTCTCGCAAACCATCATCTTCCTCACTTCAAATTTGGGAGCGCGGGAAATCGCTGCATTGGTCAGCAAAGGGATCGGTTTTGTCGAGCCCTCCTCCGGCGCTGCTGATGGCATCAATCTCAAACTCGAACGTACCGCCGTGGAAGCGGCGCGACGCCGGTTTTCGCCCGAATTCATGAACCGGCTCGACCGCGTCGTCGTTTTTCACCAGCTCCGGCATGAACAGCTCGAAGAGATCCTGGAAATCGAATTGGCGATCGTCCAGCAGCAGGTCTTGGACGCCGGGCACGTCCCTTTCATGTTCCACGTTATGCCCCAGGCGAAAGCATTCCTCCTGCGCGAAGGCACAGATCTGAGATATGGCGCTCGCCATCTGAAGCGCGCCATCGCTCTCCAGATCGTCTCCCCCCTCGCCAACCTGCTCGCCTCCGGCCAGGTGGAACTTGGCGATATGGTGAGCATCGATTGGGATAACAATGCAGGCCACTTGGTATTTCAAAACGAAGGACCCGCGCCGCCTGTGGCCGCCCCGCAAGCTCCCACCACTACCGTCGCCGTACCCATGGCCGGACGTCCGCGCGAGGCCGCCGCCAGCGCCACCGCGACTTAAACACCATCGTCTCCCCAGCGCCGGTGCCCCCAGCGCACGCGATTCCTACATGTGCCGGCGTGGGAACCTGGCCTCCCACATTCGTTCTTCGTCATCCCGAGCGAGTTGACCGGCGTCCAGGCTGTACGATTGGCAATGCTTTCTCCCGTGCCTCACCCATCTCATCGCACGCGCCGATGCTCCCAATGCACTTTGTTAAACCTTTTTTGGTCGGCCCTTCCATGATGTCCCGCCGAGTAGGGAAGCCTAGGCACATCGTATCCCCCTGAGTCGAAAACAGAAGTTCCGCTACTTTTGATTAAAGTCCCCCGAACAGGGGTGACATTCTCACCTCCTCCCTTTTACTTCTAGGGGACCTTCTCGCCAGGGGCCCTTCTCGCTTGACAGCCATTCATCCTCATCGTATTTTTACCTGTTTGGTGTACAGGCACTTCTGTACAAGGGGCGGCGAGCGAGTTCTGAGCACTTGGCTATCGCTTCTTTCTCGAACCTGCTCTTGCACCAGCTAATCCACAGGCCTGTTGTCTCTCGAGAGGGGCGCCGGATTTTGTGTGATTCGGCCGCAGATTATGCAGCGTGCCGTCTGAAATATCCGGTCGAGTCTACGGACGGAGGCGGATACTGAAATGGCAGGGGAGTCGATAACTGTAAGTCAGGGGCATTTCGTCGGTACGCTTCGGCGGGACGCTTGGTGGACGGAGATTGTGCCGGCGGCGCTGCTATTGGGCGTTTTCGGTATCTACGCGACTTGGCGGGCGTTCGAGGGTGCGTATTACGCCTGGGGTCCTTACCTCACGCCGTTTTATTCGCCTCTGATCGACCCGCAGCATCATTTCTGGCCCTGGTCTCCCGCGCTCCTTATCTTGGTCTTCCCGCTCGGATTTCGTACCACCTGCTACTACTACCGCAAAGCTTACTACCGCGCCTACTTTTTGGATCCCCCGGCCTGCGCCGTCGGCGAACGCAAACGCAATTACTGCGGCGAGACCACGTTCCCCTTCATCCTTCAGAACGTCCATCGCTACTTCCTCTACGCTGCCTTTATCATTTTGGGGTTCCTCTGGTACGACGCCGTCGTCGCCTTCGATCTCGACGGCCACTTTTTTGTCGGCGTGGGCAGCATCATTATGCTCGTCAACGTGGTTCTGCTTTCCATCTACACCTGCTCCTGCCATTCGCTGCGGCACCTGATCGGCGGCAAACTCGATTGCTTCTCCTGCGCGTCATTCGGATCCGCCCGGCACTCCTGGTGGCGAGGCATCAGCATTCTCAATGAAAAACACATGCTCTATGCCTGGTGCAGCTTGATCTCCGTCGGCCTCACTGATTTTTATATCCGGCTCGTTGCCTCTGGAGCCATTCGGGACATTAGAATCCTGTGACTACAAAGTTTGAAACACACGAACACGATGTTTTGATCATTGGCGCGGGTGGCGCCGGTCTGCGCGCCGCTATCGAAGCGCTCGGCCAGGGAGCGTCGGTGGGCGTCGTCTGCAAATCGCTGCTTGGCAAAGCCCACACTGTTATGGCCGAGGGCGGTATCGCCGCGGCCATGGCCAATGTCGACCGCTCCGACGATTGGCGCACGCATTTCCGGGATACCATGCGCGGCGGCAAATTCCTCAACAACTGGCGCATGGCGCAACTTCACGCGCAGGAAGCGCCCGACCGCATTCGCGAACTCGAGCAGTGGGGCGCCCTGTTCGATCGCACCGCCGATGGCCAAATTCTTCAGCGCGCTTTCGGCGGCCACACCTACAAACGCCTTTGCCACGTTGGCGACCGCACCGGCCTCGAGATGATCCGCACGCTGCAGGATCGCGGCGTCAGCCTCGGCATTGACGTCTACATGGAATGCGCGGTCACGCGGCTGCTGAAAGATGGCGACCGTGTTGCCGGCGCTTTCGGCTACTGGCGTGAACAGGGCCGCTTCATCGTCTTCAAAGCCAAATCGGTTGTGCTGGCTACTGGCGGCATCGGCAAGATTTATAAAGTCACTTCGAATTCCTGGGAATACACCGCCGACGGAATGGCGCTCGCCTACCATGCCGGCGCCGAACTGAAGGATATGGAATTCGTGCAATTCCATCCTACGGGCATGGTCTGGCCTCCCGGCGTTCAGGGCATTCTGGTCACCGAAGCCGTCCGCGGTGAGGGTGGAATCCTTCGAAACAAAAATGGCGAGCGCTTCATGGAGAAGTACGACCCGAAGCGCATGGAGCTTTCTACCCGCGATGTTGTCGCACGCGCGATCTACACCGAAGTCCGCGAAGGCCGCGGCTCCGAACACGGCGGCGCCTTCCTCGACATCTCTCACAAGCCCGCCGAATATGTGAAGAAAAAGCTCCCCAGCATGTACCACCAGTTCCTCGAACTGGCCGACGTAGATATCACCAAGGGCCCTATGGAAGTTGGTCCGACCTGCCACTACGTTATGGGCGGCGTCAAGGTCGATCCCGAAACCGCCGCGGCCACCGTTCCCGGCCTGTATGCCGCCGGCGAAGTCGCCGCCGGCCTGCATGGCGCCAATCGCCTGGGCGGCAATTCGCTCTCCGATTTGCTTGTATTCGGGAGGCGCGCCGGTCTCGCAGCCGCTCAACACGCGAAGAAAGCCCCCTCGCCGGCCATCGAACAGGCACAAATCGACCAGGCCGAGCGCGAAATGCTGGCTCCATTCCAGAATGGAGACGGCGAATCTCCTTACCAGATTCATCGCGATCTGCAGGACACGATGCAAAAGCTGGTCGGCATCTTCCGCGTGGAAGGCGACCTCCAACAGGCCTTGCAGGAACTTGAAAAACTCAAAGAACGTGCCAGGCACATGCATGTCGAGGGCTCGCGCATGTTCAATCCCGGCTGGCATCTCGCGCACGATCTCGGCTCGATGCTGACCATTGCCGAAGCCGTTACCCGCAGCGCCATCGCGCGTCGCGAAAGCCGCGGAGCGCACAGCCGCATCGATTACCCCTCGCTCGACGCCGCCACTTGGGGTAAACAGAACAACATCATCTGGTCACAAAACGGCGCGATGTCGCTTCGCCAGGAGCCCGTTTCCGCAATGCCGGAAGAACTGCAAAAGATTCTGGCCGAAGAAGCGGAAGCAACTGCGGGCGCGCGATAACGGACATAATAGGGAAGTTAACGGAGGAGAGATGGCTGAGGCGACTTTAGATGTATTCCGCGGAGACGCCCAGGGCGGCAAAACCGTGCAGTATAAGGTTCCGGTCGCTCCCGGAATGGTGGTGCTCGACGCCATCCACTATATCCAGGGGCATCTGGCGCCCGATCTCGCCGTGCGCTGGAATTGCAAAGCGGCCAAATGCGGCTCCTGTTCCGCCGAAGTCAACGGCCGTCCGCGCCTCATGTGTAAAACGCGCATGGATTCGCTTCCGCTCGACAAGCCCATCACCGTTTTTCCCATGAAGTCGTTCCCCATCCTCAAGGATCTGGTCACCGACGTTTCCTGGAACTATAAGGTCAACAAAAAGATCCCGCCGTTCACTCCGCGTCCGGGCGCCGATTGGAAGTTCTACCAGGACGACGTCGACCGCGTGCAAGAGTTCCGCAAATGTATTGAGTGTTTCCTCTGCCAGAACGTCTGTCACGTCCTGCGCGATCATGAGAAATTCGACAATTTTGCCGGGCCTCGCTTTTTTGTCCGTACCGCCGGCCTCGAAATGCATCCGATGGACGGCAAATCGCGCACTCATCTTTTGCGCAGCGAAATGGGCATCGGCTTCTGCAACATCACCAAGTGCTGTACGGAAGTTTGCCCCGAGGAAATTCACATTACCGACAACGCGATCATCCCTCTAAAGGAGCGCGTGGTCGACGAATTCTTCGACCCTGTCCTCATGCTGGTCCGCAAAATCCGAGGCGCGGATAAAGGCGTTAAATAGCCTCCCCCGGCGCCTTTCGCGCCCGGCGCAGCCTCACCCTCGCTCTTCTTGGTGCTCTTGGAATTATTTACCTACCCGGCACTAAATCAGGGGAGTACTATGGCGGCTCCCCCGCTTCCTTGCCAAGCTGACCTTTTGCAGGCTGTGATCTTCTCCCCCTCTCGGCAGGAGGTGTGTGTGAAAAGTACCTGGATCTCTCGCCTGACGCAGGTGAATAAAGAACTGCTGCTGATTTTTTCCATCGTTGCGTCCGCCGCCGTCGTTAACTTCTTCGTCGATGGACAGCGGCTCGTTCTCACCTTCTATAATCTGCCGACCCTCTTCGCCGTCTACTACTTTGGACGCACGCGCGCCGTCCAGGCCTCCATCGCCACGATTTTGTTCGTGACCTGGGTAAATGTAATGCACCCGTCGCTTTTCAACCGCGGGCCTGTCCCCGCCCACGACATCTTGGGATGGTCTGATCTCGCCATCTGGGCTGGCTTTCTGATCATCTTTGCTTACGCCACCGGCACCCTTTACGAGCACAGCGAACAACGCATGCGCGAACTTCGCGAGACTTATTTCGGCGTCCTGCAAATCCTCAGCCAGATGATCTCCAACGATAAATTCACCCAAAATCATTCTTATCGTGTATCCATTTACGCCACTCAAATTGCCCAGGAATTGGGCCTGCACGAAGACCAGGTGGAAGACGTGCGCGCCGCCGCTCTGTTGCACGATATCGGCAAGCTCGAAGTCAGCCGCGAGGTCTTGTATAAGGCTGCGCGTTTGACCGACGATGAGATGAATCAGATCAAAACCCACGTCGAACGTGGCGTGGAAATGTTGAGCCCCGTGGGTGGTTCCCTGCGCCGCATTTTGCCGATTATTCTGGCGCACCACGATAAGTTTGACGGCTCTGGATACCATCCGACAAAGGCTGGCGACATACCGGTCGAAGCAATGGTGATCAGCGTGGCCGACGTGTACGACTCGCTCGTGAGCGACCGGCCCTATCGCAAAGGCCTGTCACCGTTTGAGGCCCGCGATACGATCTTGAAAGCTTCCGGCACGGATTTTGATCCGCGCATCGTGCACGCCTTCGAGGCTGCATTTCGCAAGCAGCGCCTGGAAGTCCCCGAAGTTCTCGTCTGATGGCTTAAACGCGCAACCCACAAATGTCGTCACCAGGCCGTCCCCCGCGCCCGAGCGACCTGTAGCTCAGGTCGCCCCGGCGTATTGTGTCGCGATACCTGAGGCATTTTCCGTGAGGCTGTGCGTGTGCCCCTGGCATCAATTGCGCGCATATCCGTTGCATTGTCATCACGAGGCCGCAGGAGAATAGAGCATTGGTCTTCGCCGCTGAAACAACGCGGCCGAGGGATCTGCAGTTGCTTTTCGGGGTGCCCACGCTTTCGCCCAACGCGTGGGTTTGCACCGTATTTGTAGCTCAGGTCGCCCCCGCGACTTGTGTCGGGAGACCTGAGGCATTTCTATGCGCCCGGCCCTCTTCATGACCAGGCCGCAGGCGAGAACAACCGAGTTCTCCCGCTGCAAAAAAGGCGGTCAATAGGATTCTGCTGTTGCTCGATTGGCATACCCTGTTCTGCTTAGCCCCAAAATTGCCCCGCCGTTCAGTCGCTTTTCCTTTTCACATCAAGCATCCTCCCAAGCGGAGGAACGATGCCACTAGCAAAGAAAGCCGCCAAAGGCCAGGTAACCTTCGCCCTCGCCATTGTTAAATCCAGCGTAATTCGCAATCGCGCGGAATCCGCCAGGGTCCGAGCCGCTGTGGAAGTTTTGTTTCCCGGTGTTTCCGTCATTCTGGTAGCCGAGGACGATGCGCTCGAAAGTCACCGCCGGCGTCCCGACTTGTTCGACTTTGCCGATGATGCGGCCTGCGCCGTCATTGCTTCCTCGAGGATCACATGCAACTGAGCACCATCCCTCACACAACGCGTTAATAGCCTCTACGGCACCTGCCAACACCGGCGCCATCCATCTCCAAAATATCTCTGGGCCTATAATGCCCCGATAGCCTGAGCATTTCGGTGCGGCTGGCTCGCTTTCTTTTGCACAAATTTCAGTCGTAGCGTTCAACAGGTCCTTCATCCCGCTTAGGAGAGGGCATTGTCTGCTTCCATAGGTTCGCAGCGCGGGTACGCGTTCAAGAGCTTTAAATACAGCAGCCACTACAGCATTCTGAAAAAGCTCGAACGCGAACCCCAGCCCTTGCGCATTCTCGACGTTGGCTGCGCCTCCGGATACCTGGGCAAAGTTCTCCGGGAAAATGGACACTACGTCATTGGGATAGACGCCGATCGGGGAGCAGCCACAAGCGCCCGAGCTTACTACGATGTTTTCCATCTAACGGACATTGAAACTTTCGACTTTCCTTACCGCCACGAATTCGATTATCTCCTTTTTGCTGATGTATTGGAGCATCTGCGCGATCCCCTGGCGGTGTTGCGCAGGGCTATTCCCACCTTGGTGAATTCAGGGAAGCTCATCGTTTCTGTCCCGAATATTGCCAACTGGACCGTTCGCCTCAAACTCCTGTTTGGAAATTTCGATCCCGCGGAACGAGGAATCCTCGACAAAACCCATCTGCATTTCTTCACGCTCCGCAGCTTGAAAAAAATGATGCGTGAGGCTTCCTGCCGCGTTCTTGATGTCACTCCCACTCCCGTGCCGATCCAGTTGGTATTTCCTTTCACACAAAGCAAGGCGTTTGCGGCTCTTCACGCCCTTCATTATGGCCTGACACTCTCCTGGAGATCTCTGTTCGCCTACCAATTCGTGCTCACCGCCGCTCCTGAGGCCCGGGCCCGCGCGTCCAAGGCCAATGAAGCGCCGGCTGAAATGGCCAGCGCATGAACATCAATACGACGATCGAACCAGAAACAACCGCCGTGCCAACGCCTGCCGCAGCCCTGTCGGGTAGCGTCCCCCGCGGCATCGAGTCCTGGCTGCGGGCGCATGTCAACGTCATTGCTGTCGCAATTACGGCCGCCGGTTTCATCGCCCGGCTTGTTGCCGCGAATGCCACCTATTTCAATCCCGACGAGTCCCTTCATTATCTCCTGATCAACGAGCCTTCGCTCTGGCTGGCCTACAAAGCCAGCTTGACCAACGCTCATCCCCCCCTCATATATGTACTCGTGTACTTCTGGCGTCTGCTCGGACGCTCCGAAGTCATGCTTCGCTTTCCATTGGTACTCGCCGGAACCGGTTTCTGTTGGTTCTTCTTCAAGTGGGTCCAACGGCTTTTTGGAAACGCGGCGGGTCTGCTCGCCCTCGTCCTTGCAGCATTCTCGCCCACTTTGGTGACACTGTCGGCCGAGCTTCGTGAATATGCGCTGCTGCTGTGTGGCATGTGCGCTGCCTTGTATTTCCTGGAAAAAGCTTTCGACGAAAACTCGCCACGCAAAATGTGGCTGTTCTCTCTTTCGCTCTACTTCGCCATACTCTCGCACTACTCCGCCGCATTCTTTGCCCTGACCGTGGGACTCTACGTGCTTGCTCGTCTCGTGGAGTCGCACTTCCCGCGCAAATTGACTCTCGCCTGGACCGCAGGGCAGGCCGGAGCGCTCCTTATCTACTTAGCCCTTTATCTGACTCATCTCGCCAATATCAGGAAAAGCCTTGCCGTCTGGGCCACGTCTTTCGGTGAGACCCTGTATCACTTCGATCAAGACAGCATCTTTCAGTTCACGCGCCAGAATACCTGGAACATTTTCTTCTACCTGTTCCCTCATCAATATGCCGCTGCGGCGATGCTCGTCTGCTTTATCGCCGGGATTGGCTTCCTGATTACTCTGGAACTCTCGCCCGCTCGGCCCGCCGCCGGTTCTCCCCATTTGGCGCTACTGCTGCTGGTCCCCTTCCTTGCCGTCTGGGCGGCAGCCGTTGCGGGCATCTATCCCTATATTGGCAGTCGCCACACTGTCTTTTTGGCGCCCTTTGCAATCGCTGCGGCCAGTTTCCTGTTAGCGAAACTCTCCCGCCAGAAATTGTGGCCTGCGGCTTTGTTCGCAAGCGCCTTAATGATCCTGCCGATAGCCTACGGCCGCCGTCCCGAACCAGGACTCGCCAGTCAAAGCCGCCCTTTGATGAAAAATGCGATCGATTATCTGCATCAATCAGCCGGCCCGCACGATCTGATCCTCGCTGACATGCAGAGCAGCATTTCGCTCGCATATTACTACTGCGGCTCTAAGCAACCTCTGTTCATGGCGTGGTCTCAGTCGAGTCTTGACGAACTCCATTGCAGTGGCCACCGCATTGCCACACTCCATTTCTGGCTCTTGCGACCTGAAGGGCTTGACTACGCTTTCGGGAAGGTCGCGCGCCAATTCAGTCTCAAACCTGGCGACCGCGTTTGGATTTTCCAGGCAGGATGGGGCGGCAATCTCATGGCTAAGTTGCCTCAAGAACAGGCGGGGTTCCGTTGTGTAGCGCCTAAAACCTTCGGAGAAAACATCACTGTCCTCCCATTAATCGTCGGACCTGACCTGGCGCCCGCTCCACAAACTGATTGCCAAAACTAGCGGCGCCATTCCTGCAATTCGGCAGCTGTTCTTAACCTTTGTTGGGCGTTTGTCTGGCAATCCATCCCTCGCCCGACGCAAGCGACTGCTCGTGCGTAAAAAAGAGGTAATGCAAGGAGCGTGTCATCTTGAGGAAATTTACGTGAGTGACGAATGTCTCTGCGGCGCTCCCCACGCAAAAAGCTGCTATCACGAGCGCGCGTCAGGCAACGCTCCGTTTCCGCGCCTTGAGAAAAACGCGCGAGGGATCTGCGGTTGGTTTTCCGGGTGCTTCATCCGCGCGCTAAAAAGTCGGGGTGGGTGCTTCGGCGTGCTTCCGCAGCCACGCGATCATAACTGGCGACCGCTACTGGATCGCGGCAGTTTGCACTGCGCTGGCGCCTGCGGCCGCCCACTTGCCGTCGGTGCCCAGCGTGTAGCAGCTCCGGCCGGCAACCGCGAGGCTCAGTCCACCTCCGTCGAGCACCAGCACCGGAGATTTTACGTTCGGCAGCGGCTGATCTTTGAACCGTAGCGGTGGATCTACGACAAACGCACTGTAGTAGCTCCCCTCCGCGAAAATGCGCAGCGTCGAATCGGGCGCGGCGAGGAACTCGCCCGCTTTCTTGATTCTTGTCCAGACTAAATTCGACCAAATCTCGGCTCGGCAGCCGCGGGTGTGCAAACAACTCTGCACCAGCTGCAGCCGCGCCGACATCGCGGAAGCATCGGACGATCGCAGCGCTTCAGCAATCGCTTGCAGGAAAACGCGTTCGTCCCCGCCGGCTTGTTCCTCTGTCGTCGTGGCCCATGGAACGTACTTGGTCGCCACATATGCGACCGTGCTTCCCTGCTGCACCAGTGCCGTCTTCGCTGTGGCGTTCCACACGTATACGGAACTGTTGCACGCGAAATGCGCGTACGCTCGCAGTTCAAAACTGGGGTGTTTGTACCCGGGCACCGAGTGGCCCGGTTTGCATCCGGTAATTAGCGTCATTCCGCTTGGCTGTTGCGCCTGCGCGAAAACCGGGAAAAAAGCGAAAGCGCCCGCCAGAAGAACGAGGGCGATGGGCTTGGATGTGTTCATTCGCTGGAACCGTGCTTCCTTATAATTATGGAGAGGACGTTTTTCGCGCAACTTTTCCGCCGTCTGCGAGCGGCGAATTAAATAACCTGATCGAATGGAGAGAGGTGAGCTGGTCCTTAGAACAGGTGATCGAGGGAACTCCTGCGGCAGCTGCAACCCGGGCTCCGTCTAGTCATGCGTGGTGGCAACCTCCAGTCGTGCTAGCTGTTGACTCGTCTTCTGCCAGTCCTTTCTCTTTTCTCGAGGATCGGGCTGCCCTTTCGTCCGGACCGCATAAAATCCGATGATATCTTCTCGCAATTGCGGCGAAACACCGGCGAAACGCCGTGCATTCAGCCTATCCAAAAGTTGCGCATATGTTTCGTCGGCAAGTTCATACTCGCCCCGTGCCGTGGGTTTGTCCGTATCTAAGTCCTCGTTCGATAGCGTCGTGGCACCGGCATTCAAGCCCCGCACTGCCGCAATGTATCGCTCTGTCACCACTTGAAAGCTGTGCTGAAACAGCATTTCCGTCCGCGGATCCGGCGGATGGAACGAGAGGAACTTGAAAAAAGCTATCTTCGGAAACAGATTGAGGAAAAACGCGAGCACATGAGCGCCAAAGTCCGGCTCCCGATATACTTTCCCGAACTGTGCCTCGTACTGCCGCCGTGTCATCCTGTAGATGAATTGATTCCGCTGCACGTTCGGGATGAGCTGCTCAATCTGGTCATGCTTCTGGGCCCACGCGACCCGTGTCATATGGGGAATCGTCTTGCTCACAGCCCGCCGGAAGGTCCCGATGGCTATGTCTTCTTTGATGAAGACATCCTTCATCTCCAGATCGTAGGTATCCTTGAACGCCCGCTCGAGCAAGCCTTGCGCCACGCGAAAGCCGATAAAATCATGATAGGCCTGAGGCGCATAGTCGCCCGCCGCCACCTCCACAACGTCAAATGAGAATTCCACCAGAACGTGCTGTTTCTTTCCTTCCTCAAATGTAACCAACGGTCCATATTTTCTGCGGAGTTTTGGATATTGAATCGGCACCGAACGATTCACCGCCAGAATATGGCCCAGAGTATCCCCGTAGTAATGAGCCATTGCTCCGAGCGCGAATGCGTATTCGTCCTCGTTCTGCGCCTCCCGCAACATCGCTCGAACAAAGTCGCCGGTACGGACGTAGTGCAGCAGGTTTGTGAAAAACACGCTTCCGAGAGGAAAGTAGCCGAGATCCTGAATGATGGAACCACCATACGCGTAGCTTCGGGCCTCGGCTAAATCGTTGGAGCTGGAGTTTGGATAGCGGGCCAGTAAAAGAGGCTTGATTGCCGAGTCCCAGGCTGCGTCTATAACCGCTTCGTGCGAAAGAACCGAATATGCCGGCGCGCCGGTAGGAATGAGCAACAGAAGGGGAGCGAAAATCAGAACCCGGAGCTTGAGGCGCCCGCAGCCGCTCATCTTTGAATAAGGTCCCGCATTTCCCGTGCCGGACGAGACGCTCGACCCGCGCTAATCCGGCAAGTGCGTGGCGGGGTCGGTCCACACTCGGCGATCGCGATTCGTCTTCGGCAGGCATTCCTGCGACTGCCCCGATCCAGCCTACCTATGGGATGAGCCGCAGCGTGCGAAGTGACCGGTGTTGTGGGGCATGCATTGCACGGCGGGAACCGCTTAAAACCGGGAACTTCCACCGCGCATTCTTGCGGTGTATCGGGTATACGCGCGTGAAATTGCGAAGACGCCGGCAAAACCCAGCCTATGCAGCAAAAAGTTTTCACTTCAGCTTCAACTGTACTTCGCTTGTCCAAAGGTACAGTATCACCGCCTGACCCTCCTGCTTAGAATGACCATGCAAGCGCAGAAAGGCCTCATCGAAATCGTATGCATCTCGACTATATTTCTTGTCTGTTGACCATCCTCTCGACAATCCTGATTGGAAGACGGCTCTGGCACGGCTGGATTGTCGCCGCCGTCAATAGCCTCGTCGTATGCGTTATAGGAGTTCAGACCGCGCAGTACGGGTTTCTGCCGGGCAATCTTTTCTGCATTGCGCTCTACGCTCATAATCTTTCCAGTTGGCGTCCGGCGAATCGCAAAGAAGATGAGCGAACCTCCGCAGCGCACAAATCTCCTGAGCGACTGGAAGAATCCGTTTCGTAATTCGTAATCTCGATCGGAATATCAGGTTCATCGTCACGGCGTTGCGACGCGCGAATGCACCCATCGCGTCTCAGCGTGTTTTGGCAAAGCTTTATGAGGATGCCGCGCGGCAGGCAGATGGCCGGTTTCGGCGAGCAGCGACTACTTGTAGTCGCGCACTCCCGAGGTTCCCTTCAACGCATCCAGCACCGTCCCATTTGGGAGCGTGACCGTGATGATGCGCCCCAGCGGCAAGCCATTCTTTACCGGGAATAAGGCCACCGTAACCTCATCGCCCGCCTTGATTGCCGCCTTGCTCCACCCGCCGTTGGTCATGGTCACCGGATTCTGAGTCTCTCCGATCCAGTGGCTCACCTGGCCCTTTTCGTCCTTCACGTCGAATCGAAGCAGGCAATGAGGGTTCGACCAGTACCATTCGGTGACCGTTCCCTTTAGGGTGACTCTCTTGTCTGTCTCAAATGCCGCTGTCCCGTGATGTGCAAAGAGTGGCGCCGAAAAAATCGCGGCAGCCGCAATTGGAATGAGCGAGCGAAAAAGTGTTTTTCTCATGGGCCTTCCTCCGGTCGCAGCCTATTTCTTCGGTGCCTGCCCACCCGGGGCGCTGGAAGGATTACCGAATAACTGATTATACCGCTCCATCTCTGAAGGCGAACAGTACTGCTCCATCACATCGCGATGGGGATCCTCGAGTTTCATCGGGAACTGGTTCATCGCGACCCAGGGTTTTGTGTACATCTTCGGATCATTAATGATGACGCTCCACTCCAGATGGTCCCGGTCCACGCGATGCAGCGTTTCCTCCACGCGCAACTGATCGCTGATGGGACGGCCCGCGGTATCCAGCCACACCCGGTCCTCTCCCATCATTCCAATCGTCTCGACCTTAAGGGTGGTGTCGTCCACCCAGGTTCCCACGGAATATCCGTAATACCGCGGTTCCTTCACCTCACCATTCACGAGCACGCCGCCATCCACCAATTTCGGCAAAGGACGGCCATCGGTCCAGATTACCCGCCAGGTTGTCGCGTATTGATAGAGCATGACAATCTTGTAGGGATTCTGCAGGATCTGCGTTTCCCGCAAGTTATAGAAATTCATCCGCGGAAATCCCAGCGGCTCGCATTTGTCCCGCGGATCGTTGAATTCGCCGGGCAGAACTGCATCAGCTCCCTCAAGGGCGTGATGTGACTTGAATACCTGCAATCCATACGGAGTATAAGGAAGCTGATGTTGCGGCTTGCCGTCGTTGGGCATCGCTTTCACGCCGTCCGCTTGCACCCCGTCCTGCGGCCCATTCGCCGGCTCCCAGGTTCCGGAAATATCGTGCCGCGGAGCTGCCTCCGATGAATGGCCGCTGTCTGCCGCTGATTTGTGCTCGTTTGCCGCCGGTTGCTGCGCTTTGCTCTGAGCGAACGTGAGCCACGATGCAAACAGCGCCACGCTGATCAACATCAGTGTGAACTTGAAGCGATTTGCCATCCGCGGACCTCTTCAAGGTAGGATTCGCCCGAACCATACGTCCGCCGGCTCATGCAAGTCAAGCCGGTCATCCAGTTGATTCTGGCGCTTCTTCACCAGGCCCAGCCGGCGAATACGGTCGTCGTTTGATCGGCAGCCGCGGCGCCTGGTTCAGGCCGCGTTTTTCGACACGCCGAATTCATTCACCTGCATGTCAAGGTGATGATTGATGCGCAACCCGTAAATTCCGTCCGTTTTCGCCGCGGCGCCCGTCTTAGGCAGAGACTTCACCACGGTGCCGTTGATCGCGAAATCGATCTTCTCTGGCATCACGCGCACTTCGAGAGTGTTGGTGCAGGTTCCTTTCGCATCGGGCTTCTTGATCGCCGCGCTGGCCATCTTGTCCGCCACTTCCTGCGTTCCGGCGCCGTTGCGCCGTTTGATCAGCCATGTCCCGTCATCGGTGATCACGAAATACAGATACTGCTGCTGCGCTGAATCCAGATTGCTGCCGCCAAAGATCAGCCCGTAATACTCGAGGTAGCCCGTCGATTTGTTGAGCGTGAATGTCCCCTTCAATGTGTAATTGCCGCTCGCCGTGTCCGCCGGTTGCCAGAAAACCGCCGCCTGCGGCGCCATGATATGAAGACCCGACCCCATGGCCATGATCTTATCCGCGCCCGGAGCGTCGGGATCCTGCGCTTCGGTGCTGTGATCGCTATGCAGCATCCATCCCTTGGGAGCTTGCGCAACCAACGTCACGGCCGCGGCCAGTGTGAACACGGCCAAAGCAATATGTCGCTTCATCGATGATCTCCTTAGCAATATGCTCCGATCATACTCCGACTTGCGCGCCGCCGCGAAACAACCGAACGAAGCTCACCGCCGCAACGGCCGTCGCTGTGTTTGGCTCCTACCCCCTCCCCCCTTTCTGAGTAAGTGTTCATTGCAGGAAGTTTAAGTTGCGAGATGTTTCATGTCGCGCGACCAGAAGCCGCGCGAGTTCTGGTGCTGAATTCGACGAAAGGCAGAGTTGCCGAGGGAACGGAATCTGCCGCGCAATTTTTCTCCGCGGCCTGGATACGGATCAGGTTGAGGCTGGCCGGACCAGGAGGCGGGAGCGTACCACTCAGCGGTGTGGCCGTCGCGTTGGAGTGAGTCGCGGTTTTCACAGTATTCGCGATAGGCATCGCAGGAGCAATAACCGTCGCCGTCGGATTGGCCCGGCGGTGCAGCAGCGGAGGAGGCAATGCTCGCTTGAGCAGACGCGGGTTGCGGACAGGATGACCGAGGCACGGAGGCCGTGTCGCACGGTTTCGGAGAGGATCCTCGTTCACCCACCTCGGCACGCAGACTTGCTTGCGGTATGGCGCTGCGCACCGAGGCGGCATGTGCTGGAGACCCGGTAAGTTGTTCGTTCGGGACCATCGTGGCTGGATGGTCAGATTGCGACGAATGCGGGGGCGGGATGGGATTGCCGTGAAAATTGCGGGCGACCTTGGCGGCGCGTGGCCGATCGAGATCGAGTTCCTGCTTGAACCGACGAGCGAGCTTGACCATCTCGCCCACGTGACCTTTGGGAGGTTTCGTGTCAGGCGGTTTGATCAGTTCGAGTTCGTAGTTGAGAATTTGTTTCTCGGTCCGCCCTTCCGGAGTGAAGTCGTATTTGCGATCAAACAGATCGAGCGAGCGGGCGTAGAGGCTCTCGAAATCGTCTGGGGAGAGGCCATCGTAGATAGCTTCGGGGGTGAGGTGATGTTTCTTTAGCGGCGCAGGAGAGCCTTGCTGCTCCGGGATGTGGTTTTCGGTGCTGGAGTTGGCCGGGTCACTGAGGGATCCCTCGCTTGCACCCCGGTGCGCGCAAAATCCGCCCGCATCGGGGACCCCGCGCGTTTCGTTGTTCGCTCGGGATGACGATCCTGGCCGGATGGCTGATTCGAGGCTGGCTTTCAGGTTCTTTTCCCATCTAGCGTATCCGTGAGCGGAGACGAACTCGGCGCGGACGCCGGGAACGGTTTGCAGCAAAAGTTGCGTGAGATAGCCGAAGGCGACGGCCTGCTTCTGGGAGATGCGGCCCTGGGCCATCAAAAGAAAGACCTGAGTGAGGGCACGGTTAATGTTGGTAGCGCTGGTGAGATCGGAGCAGAGTGCTGCGAGCGCTTCGACGGCGTCGACCGGGGCGCCTTCGGCGCCAAAACCAGCCTCGCGTTTGGAGGCGTGGTGAAGGCAGAACGAGGCGCGCTCGCTGCGGCATCGGCGTCCATCGGAGAAAGTGAAGGCGCAGCGGTGCGAGCCGCGGTTGGAGTTTTGGCTGTGGTGCTCGTCGCGAGATTTGGAGCGACGGGCGGTGAAAAAGAAGTGGCTGAGTTTTTGGCCGATTTTCATATGCGATGTTACCATAAGAGTACATATTAGTCAATCGCTGCGTTTACCAGTCGATTATTCGAATGAGGTATTTTGTTCGAATGAGGCGGAAAAGATTTCGCAGGGGCGGTTCGAATCGGTCCTAGCCGGACGAGCACTGGAGAAGGGTCGGCGGCAATCTACGGCACTGTCCGCTTATGGGTTTGTCGAAGGGCTAAGTCGTTTTTTACCCCTGGATTGCCGCTTAACGTTACGGTACTTTTTCCGCCGAGTGCGTTTTCTGTTCGGCTCGCACAAAGCCTTTCTAAACCGTTCAAGCGCCTCTTGGAGCCTCAGAAAGACGCCCTCATCCCGTATCCAAACAGTAAAGCCACGACCCTTAGCATCCGACCCAGATAAAAACCCAACTCCTCTGCGAACCGCCGAACAAGTTCCGCAAGAGCAGGGCCTGTAGACATTGAATTCGCGATTCCTCTCGCCATTCCAGATAAAATCGGCATTCCCCTGCATACGTGTGCGCCCTCCGTCCGATGTTCTAGATTAGAACGTTTTTCGATTGAGCAAAAGGTATTCTCCGCGCGTGGTGAGAAGAAGGACGCGGAAGAACATTATTGGCAGACGCGTGGCTGAGGCGCGTCGACGCTCCCGCCCAACGCTGACCCAGGATTCCCTCTCGGGCAGACTAGCCCGGGTCGGCATTCAACTTGACAGAGCGGCGATTGCCAAGATCGAGAACAACCACCGGCATGTACTCGACTATGAACTTAAGGCGCTGGCGGATGTGTTGGGCGTGGAAGTCAGCTGGCTTTTTGGGGATGAGGGCTGATGACGGATCCTACTTCCCAACTGCGCTCGGCAACGCGGCGGGCTAAATCCGACGTGGCCAACAAGCTTATTAGTATGTTTTTGCACGAATTGAGTCGCAGGATCAGCCAAAACTGGCCGATCAAAGTCGACAGCTCGGAATACGGAGACCTTGCCCGAACCCGATTTGGCAACCGGTGCCCATACTGCTCCCGCGACTTAACGACTACAGTGGCCGTAATTGAGCATCTGGATGGCATGAACCGGTATCGGGTGGGGCTGCACGTTGCGGGTAACGTGTTGGTGGCTTGTGGGAGATGCAACTGCGAAAAGCGGCGCGATGATTCTTTAAAGGCATTACCCCTCGGACAATTCGGTTGGGAATCATTCTTGTCGCACGATGGTGAGCGGTGCCCGGTTTCTTGCCTGAGTTGCCGTTATTGGACGACGATTTGGAAGGACGGTGCCGAGCGGAAACAGCGGTTAGGCGATAACTTGGAGGGAATACGGTCGTTTCGGGGTGCCTTTCCAGAATTTCAGCGAGTTCTCCCCCTGACGACGCAAATCCTGCCAGGGTTACTAACAAGGATGTACTCAGACTGTCAGAACTTTGCTGAGTCTGAGATCGCCTCACTGCTTGAGCGATTTGATCAGATGTCCAGGTCGACGGATCTAGCTCGCTCATCGTAACGAGTACCCGAAGCGCACACATTCGAGCTGCCGTTCCTGCACTCAGGCAGTCAGCTGAGCACAATCGGCGCTCGTGATGACAGCGCGCGGCACGGCAGCGGATCTCAGAATCTGAAATCGCAGATTTCAGAGCAAAAGCAGATCCCTCGCGCTCCGGCGCTCGTGATGACAGCGCGGAGAATGTCAAATCGCAAATGGCAGCAATCTCAAATCTGAAATGGCAGATTTCAGGGCGCGGGCGTATGCGCGGCGGGAGAGGGCGACGGCGGCAATGTCAGATCTGAAATCGCAGATTTCAGAGCAAAAGCAGATCCCTCGCGCTCCGGCGCTCGTGATGACAGCGCGGAGAATGTCAAATCGCAAATGGCAGCAATCTCAAAT
>Ga0070741_10002584_pt1 | contig 47955 bp, 51 predicted proteins | sample Coa_R1_4_FD_66440 | JGI IMG/M metagenome (GOLD analysis project Ga0070741, IMG submission 66440) | Surface soil microbial communities from Centralia Pennsylvania, which are recovering from an underground coalmine fire - Coalmine... | ecosystem: Environmental > Terrestrial > Soil > Unclassified ... | reverse complement strand
TACGGATCGGGATGGACGATCTGCCCGTGCGCGTTGATCCCCTCGCCGCGCAGCTCGCTGAGCGCGCGCCGCAGGCGGCGGTCGGCCTCGCCGTGCTCTTCGTCGTCGCCCTGCGGCGAGACGATCAGGAAGCTCGCACGGCCCTCCTTCGCGCGCTCGCGGATGCGCTCGAGCAGCTCGGGCGAGAGCACGGTCTGGTTCGCGACCACGAGGACGTTCGTCGGCTGGTTCGGATCGCTCTCGACGGTGACGTGCTTGACGGGCAGCCCGGAGACGCGCTCGACCTCTTCGAGCACGTTGCGGCGCATCCAGCCGGAGCGCTCTGCGCCGTGCGTCGAGACGACGATCTCGTCGACCTTCGGCTCGAGCTGCGCGAGCGCGTCCTTGACCGCCTGCACGGGCCCGGTGTCGACGACGAAGCCCTGCGTCGTGAACCCCGCCTCGCGCAGCGCGCCGATCGTGATGTCGAGCCGCCGCCGCGCCGCTGCGAGCCGCGTGTCCTCGTAGATGACGTAGCCCTGGTTCGGCTCGTTGACCGGCGCGATCACCGTGATGCGGGACTCGCCCGGGTCCATGCCGCGCAGGGCGTCCAGCAGCGTCTGCGACGCGGCCGTCTCGTTCGCGACGACGAGCACGTGACTCACTAGTCGGCTCCGACCGGCTCGGGATGGGGCGCACCGAAGATCGCGTGGCGCGCGCCCGGCACGCCGTACTCGTACGGGTTGCCGACGACCTGCGGGATCTCGTCGAAGTTGAAGATCGGCGGCGGCGAGCTCACCTGCCACTCGAGCGTGAGCGCGCGCCACGGGTTCGCGGGGGCGCGCTCGCCGTGCCGCCACGAGTACGCCATGTTGTAGAGGAACACGAGCGTCGAGGCGCCGAGCCCGAACGAGGCGATCGAGATGAAGAGGTTGATGTCGGCGAACCGGCCGGCGTAGTCGGCGACGCGCCGCGGCATTCCCTGCAGGCCGATGTAGTGCATCGGGAAGAACGTCAGGTTGAAGCCGACGAACGTCAGCCAGAAGTGCAGCTTGCCGAGCCGCTCGTCGTACATCCGGCCGGTCATCTTCGGGAACCAGTAGTAGATGCCGGCGAAGATCGTGAACACGGAGCCGCCGAAGAGCACGTAGTGGATGTGCGCGACGATGAAGTACGTGTCGCTCGCGTGGATGTCGATGGGCACCGACGCGAGGTAGATGCCGGACAGGCCGCCGATCACGAACATCGACAGGAAGCCGAGCGCGAACAGCATCGGCGTCGTGAAGTGGATTCGGCCTTCCCACATCGTCGCGAGCCAGGAGAAGATCTTGATGCCGGTCGGCACCGCGATCACCATCGAGGTGACCATCATCGGCACACGCAGCCAGCTCGCCATGCCGGCGACGAACATGTGGTGCGCCCACACGGAGAATCCGAGCACGAGGATCGCCATCAGCGACAGCGCCATCAGCCGGTAGCCGAAGATGGGCTTGCGGCTCATCACCGAGATGACCTCGCTGATGATCCCGAAGCCGGGCAGCATCATGATGTAGACGGCCGGGTGCGAGTAGAACCAGAAGATGTGCTGGTAGCCGAGCACGTAGCCGCCGCCGCCGACCTCGAAGAAGTGCGTGTGCAGCACGCGGTCGAACATGACGAAGAACTGCGAGCCGGCGATGAAGGGCGTCGCGATCACGACGAGCAGTGAGGTCGTGAAGTTCGCCCAGACGAGCAGCGGCATGCGCCAGAACGTCATGCCGGGCGCGCGCATGGTGATGATCGTGACCAGGAAGTTGAGCGCGGTCATGATCGAGCTCGCTCCCGCCCACTGCACGCCCATGTTGAAGAACACCTGGCCGAGGGGTTGGTGCGAGCAGAGCGGCGCGTAGCACGTCCAGCCGGCGGACGGCCCGCCGCCCGGTGTGATCATGCCGCCGACGATCATCAGGCCTGCCAGCGGCAGCAGCCAGAAGGACAGCGCGTTCAGGCGCGGGAACGCCATGTCGGCCGCGCCGAGCATCAGCGGGATGACGTAGTTCCCGAGCCCGGCGAACGCGGGGATGACGAACAGGAAGATCATCAACGCCGCGTGGTCCGAGACGAGGACGTTGAACGTCTGCGGGTTGAAGAACTGGTCGCCCGGCTGCGCGAGCTCCGCGCGGAACAGCATCGCGAGCATGCCGCCGACGCAGAAGAAGAAGATCGTGGTCACGACGTACTGGATGCCGATCACCTTGTGGTCGGTGTTGATGCGGAAGTAGTCCTTCCACGACTGCGCGCCGTGACCGGAGTGGTCCTCCGGCCGCGTCGGCGCACCCGACGCGTAGTGCGCCCAGTAGTCGAAGCCGCCGAGGCCGACGAGGAACCCGAGCGGCGTCGTGACGAGCTCGACCGTCGTGAGCACCGAGCCCTTCCAGAGCGGGTCCCAGTGCGCGAGCCAGCGGATGAGCACCGGCAGCCCGAGGCCGATGCCGAAGAAGATCGGCGTGACCCAGAGGATGCGGAGCCAACCGGGCGCGATCAGGCGCCGGAAGCCCTGCGGCTTCGGCGGCGCGACGTGGTGGTCGTGGGCGTGGGCGACGTCGGTCACTGTGCTCCCTGGGCCAGATACTGCACGAGCGCCGACAGCTGCTTCGCCGTGATCGTCTGGCCGAAGTTCTTCGGCATCAGATCCTGGTAGCCGGGCTGGACGTACGCGCTCGGGCTGACGATCGATTCCTGGATGAACTTGGTGAGCGGGCCGCGGTTCGCCTGCGCGGCGTACGTCTTCAGCTTGTCGAGATCGGGCCCGATCGTGCCGGTCGCGTTCGCGGGCTTGAACGTGTGACAGCTACTGCAGCCGTTCGCCTGGAAGACGGTGAGGCCGGGCGAGGCGGTGTTGCCGCCGCCCTTCATGAACGAGGCGAACTGCTTCGTCGTGACGACGGTGGCGTGGCTGCGCATCAGCGCGTGGCCGAGACCGCACAGCTCGGTGCAGATGACCGGATAGGTGCCGAGGCGGTCCGGCGTGATGATGATCGAGTTCACCTGGCCGGGCACCGCGTCCTGCTTCTGGGAGAACTGCGGCACCCAGAACGAGTGGATGACGTCGCTCGAGGTGATCTCGAGCTTCGCGTGGCGGTTGATCGGCAGCGTCAGGGAGCCGTAGCTCTTGCCGTTCGGGTAGGTGAACGTCCATGCGAACTGCTGGCCGGTGACCTTGACGACGAGCGGGTTCGGCCCGGCGTGGCTGTTCTGCGCGAGCACGACGGCGCTGACGATCGAGATCGCGGTGACGAGCACGGCCGGGATCGCCGTCCACACGATCTCGAGCGTCGTGTGGCCGTGGATCGGCGGGCCGTCGGAGTCGTCGTCCGGGCGCGCGCGGAAATGGATGACCGAGTACGTCAGGACCGACACGACCACCGAGAAGACGGCGATCGCGATGACGGTCGCGAACCAGTACACGAAGTGGATCCGGCCGGCCTCCCGGCTCGCCGGCACGGGCAGCCACGGAATCAGGACCGCGACGAGCGTCGTGATCACCGCGGCGATCGCGGCAAAGCCCACAAGTTGGAGAATCGAGCCCCTACGCACCCGCGTGAACCCTAATCAAAGGCGCAACGGGCCGAAGCGTAACCGTTTCCCCTGCTCAACCGTTCAAACGGTGCCCCAACGTCGGGAGTACGACAAAGGAGGAACCACAATGGGCATTGGAGTTAGCCTGATTTTGATCGCCGCAGGCGCCATCCTCACCTGGGCGGTGAACGCGACGGTCTCTGGCCTGAACATCCACACGATCGGCGTCATCCTGATGGTCGTGGGTGCGATCGGCATCATCCTCTCGCTGATGTTCTGGTCGAGCTGGGGCGGCGTGGGCGGCGCCCGCCGGCGCACGACCTACGTCGAGGACGGCCCTCCGGCCGGCCCCGGCTACTAGACCGCTTCGCGGTTAGAGAGAACGAACGGCCGGGAGCTCGACGTTGAACGTCGAGCCCCGGCCGATTCCCTGCGACTCGACCCAGATCCGTCCGTCCATGCGGCGGACGAGCTCGCGGCAGATGTAGAGACCGAGGCCGGTCCCGCCGACGCCGCGGTTCATGTTCGGATCGAGGCGATAGAACTTCTCGAAGACCCGCCGCTGCTCGGCAGCCGGGATCCCGAGACCCTCGTCGCCGACGGCAAAGCGCACGTGCGACCCGGCGAGCGTGACGCGCACAGTCACCCGGCCGCCGTCGGGCGAGTACTTGACCGCGTTGTCGACCAGGTTGATCAGCACACGCCCGACCTTGTCGGGATCGCCGAGCACCGGTGGCAACCCGTCGTCCGCTTCGAGGATCAGCCGATGCGCACGGTCGAGATGCACCTCCTGCGCCTGTACGACCTCGCCTGCGATCGCGAGCGGGTCGCAGTTCTGGACGGCGACGTGCAGCGAGTCCGCGTCGAGCCGGCTCGCCCAGAGAATGTCGTTGACCGTGCGCGCGAGGCGGTCGGCCTCGCCGGAGACGACGTCGAGCAGCCGCGCGCGCTGCTCCTCGTCGAGCGCGACGTCGGAGCGCCGCAGCGTCATCGCGGCGCCGTAGATCGCGGCGAGCGGTGTGCGCAGCTCGTGGGAGACCGTCGACACGAACTCGGTGCGCATCTGCTCGAGCGCGCGCTCCTCCGTCAGGTCGCGGAAGGCGTACACGACCCCGTCCGGGACGGCGACGCCGTGGATCGAGAGCCAGAGCTCGCGGCTTCCGACGTCGAGCGGCAGCGACTCGGGGCGCGGGCCTGCGCCGCCGGCGGCCGCGATCGGAATCCGCGGCGCGATCGCCGCCCAGCCGGGAATCGCCTCGACGGCGAGCCGGTCGACGACGTCGCGCTCGGGGAGCCCCGTCGCGGTCGCCGCCGCGCGGTTCCAGGTGCGAATCGCTCCACCGTGGTCGACGAGGAACACGCCGTCGCCGACGGAGGCGAGGACGCGTGCCGCCTGGGCCCGCTCGGCGGCGGCGCGGTACAGCTGCGCGTTGTCCACGGCGACTGCGGCGCGCGACGCGAGCTCCTGCACGAGCGCGAGGTCGTCGCCGCCGTAGCGCCGGCCGGACTCGGCGCACACGAAGGTGATCTCACCGAGCGTGCGCTTGCGGATCACGAGCGGCACCACCAGCGTGCTGGCGTCGTCGTGCGCCGGCGCTGACGGCGTCGGGGCGACCGCCACGCGCTCGAGCATCCCCTCCGAGCGCTCGAGGTCGACGGCGCACCAGTCGGCGAAGTGCGGCACGGCCAGCCGCGCGACGCGCGCCAGGGTCTCCTCGACGTCGAGCGACGACGCGAGCAGTGCGCTTGCCTCGCTGAGGAACTGGAGCCGCTCCTGCGCGGCGCGCTCGGCGTCGCGAAGCGATGCCTGGTTGATCGCGAGGGCGATCCGGTCGGCGATCAGCGACAGCAGCCGGGCGTCTTCCTCGACGAACTGCGCGAGCGCCTCGGAGCCCGCGTGCGCGACGCCGATGACGCTGTCCTCGACGACGAGCGGGATCGCGACGACCGAGTTGATGCCGCGCATCCGGAGCAGCGGGCTGACGAGCTCGACCTGCGAAAGGTCGGGCACGAGCAGCGGCTCGCGCGACGCGGCCACGCGTCCCGCCATCCCCTCGCCGACCGGCACCGGCACCGCGCGCTCCCACGCGTCGCCGAACCCGACGGCTGCGCGCAGATGGAGCCGGCCGTCGTCGCCGACCAGCAGGATCGAGGCGGTGTCCGCCTCCAGCACCTCGACGATGCGGGCGAGCAGCGCGTGGAGGAGATCCTGGAGCGAGAGGTGCTGGAGCGCAGCATCGGAGACGCGCTCGAGCTTGCGGAGCGTCGCCGCCGCGGCTTCGGCATCGGCACGCGCGAGCCGCTCGCGCTGCAGCAGCATCGCCCGTTCTTCCTCGGCCTTGCTGCGGCGCATGAACTGACCGAGCTGGGCGCCGATCGCCTCGAGCGTCGGCAGCATTTCCCGGTCCTCCTCACGCCGGTTGCGCGTGAACGCCTCGATCACGCCCGCGACCTCGTCTTCGATCAGCACCGGGATCGCAAACCCTGACCGGAGCCCCTCGGCGCCGGCGACAGGCGCCCGGGGGAACCGGTCGGTCTGGAGGTCGGCGAGCCATTCGGTCCGTCCCGTCGCCGCGACGCGGCCGGGCAGGAGGTCGGGGCCGAGCACCAGCCGCTCGGTCAGGGCGACGAAGCCCTCGACGGGCGCGCCGGGCCGCGTCCAGATGATCCGCGGCGCGTCCGGATCGGCCCACCAGAAGCAGCCGACGTCCCAGCCGAGCTCGGTGCAGATCGTCGCGAGCACGCCCCGCAGCGCCTCCTCGGCGGTGTCGGCCGCAGCGAGCAGGCCGGTCACCGCGTGCTGCAGCTCCGCGAGCTGCTCGGCGCGCCGCCGCGCGGTCGTCTCCTCGACCACCGCCCCGACGCCGATCGCCTCGCCCCCCGGGCCGAAGACCGGGTAGTAGCTCGCGCGCCAGTGCCTCGGCGCCTCGGGGTCGTTCGGGGTGCCCGCCGAGAGCTCGAGCCCGATCACCGGCCGCCCGGACTCGAGCACGCCGCGCGCGAGCGGCACGAGGACGTGCTCGAGCTGGGGCACCACCTCGGCGATCGTCCGGCCGACGTGGTCCTCCGGTCTGCGCTCGTTGATCTCGGCGAGCGCCTCGTTGACGCGGACGTAGCGCAGGTCGCTGTCCCAGAACCCGAGCCCCACCGGAGCGCTGCGGTACAGCGCGTCGACGAGGGCGCTCGTCCACTCGGCTTCGTACTTCAGGGCTTCGTCGACGTCCATGCTGGGCTGCTCCCGGGCCGGAAAAACCTGCTTTTCAAGCGTACTCGCGGTCGGCGATGCCTACTAGGCGGCAGATCGACGCACACTTGACGCTTGACAGACGCCGCTGTTGATGTCATAGTGATGTCATCATGAATCTGACGATCGTTCTGGAAGGGCTACAGCAGGATCTCCAGGGGCTCGCGGAGCTCGGCGACGAGCGCTCGGCGCAGATCGCCCAGCGGCTCGGCGACGCCCTCGCGTCGAACCTCCGGCTGAAGGTGTTCGACCTGCTCTCGCAGGCGGCGGTCGAGATCTCCTCGAAGCTGCCGAGCGGGCACATCGAAGTGCGGCTGGCCGGCCAGGAGCCGGAGCTCGTCTTCGTCGATGCACCCACCGGCGACGGCGCCGGCATGGCCGGCGAGGAGCACTCGGCGCGCATCAGCCTGCGCCTGCCCGAATCGCTCAAGGCGGCCGTGGAGCGGTCGGCCGAGAACGAAGGTATTTCCGTCAACGCGTGGCTCGTGCGTGCGATCGCGCGCGCAACCGAGTCGCGCCCGACCCACCCAGGCGGCAAGCGCCTGTCCGGCTACGCCCGGAGCTAGGAAGGGGGAGCCATGCAGAAGTCGTTCGACGTCTCCGGACCGGTGGATCTGGACATCAGGCTGGCCGCGGGCGAGATCGAGGTCGACGCGAACCTGGAAGGTGTCGAGGTCGAGCTGATCGCCCACGACGAGGAGTCGCAGACGCTCGTCGACGCGGCGAAGATCGAGCTGCACGAGCGGAGCGGCGGCCGGCCGCAGGTGCTCGTGGACATTCCGAAGAAGCGCGGTGGCGGATTCTCACTCGGGATGATCTTCGGCAGCCAGGGCATCTCGTGCCGCGTCCGCTGCCCGGAAGGCTCGAGCGTGCAGACGCGGACGAAGTCGGCCGACCTCTCCGTGCGCGGGACGATCGGCAGCCTGAACGTCGCGACCGCGTCGGGGGACACAGAGGTCGACAACGTGACCGGCGGGCTCAACGTGAAGAGCGCGAGCGGCGACACGACCGCACGCGAGGTCGGAGGCGGCGTCAACGTCAACTCGGCCTCCGGCGACGTCGAGATCGAGCTCGCCCGCGGGCCGGTGAACGTCAACACCGCGTCGGGCGACGTGAAGATCGGCGCTGCGGACGAGAGCGTGAACGTGAACACCGTGAGCGGCGACCACGACCTCGGCGCGGTGCTGAAGGGACGCGTCGCGGCGCATAGCGTCTCCGGCGACGTCACGATCGGGATCCGTCGCGGCTCGCGCGTCTACCTCGACTGCTCGACCGTGAGCGGCGACACCCGCTCCGACCTCGAGGTCGGCTCGGAGGAGCCGGACGGCGACGGGCCGCTCGTCGACCTTCGCGCCAAGACGGTTTCCGGAGACATCCACATCACTCGGGCGCCAGCGCCCATGGACACGCAGGAGGTGCACGCATGAACCGGCTCTCGTGGGACTCGACGGCGCCCCGGCGTCTCTCGGGCAAGCGGACGCGCGAGGAGCGCCCGGGCGAGATGGGCCTCGTCGCCGCAGAGGCGGAGCTGATCCGCCCCGCGTGGACGAAGCCGTTCCGCGCCCCGTATTGAGTCACACCTGCGCGTGACTCGAACGCGAAGGCCCGCCCCTGCGGGCTTTCGCCGTGTCGGGGCTCAGGCGCTGATCGTGCGCAGCTTGGTGATCTCCGCCGCCCGTTGCGCGGCGATGCGCTGCGCCAGCGACTTCACGAGGCTCGATCCGGCGGACCGGATCTCGGCGCGCGCGGCGGCCAGCTCGGCACGGTCGCGGCTCTCGGTGCCGGAGGTGAAGGCGGCATCGAAACGCCAGCCGGCGACACCGACGAGCGCCTGGTAGTTGCGCGCCCACGCGCTGCGCTGCGCACTCGTCGGTTGCGCCACGCGCGCGTGCGCCCGGGCGAGGATGTGCGCCGCATCGGTGATCTCCGCGGTCTGCGCGTGTGCGCGGCGCAGGGCCGCTCCCGAGAGCGCTTCGGACGACGACTTGCGCTCGCCGAGCGCGTCGGCTGCGAGGTCCTCGCGGTCTTCGACGACCACCAGCCGCGCGAAGCGGACGTCGGCCGCGCTCACGACGACGCGGGGCGATGCCTGCGGCCTCAGCGAGTGCGTCGTCGGGGCGACCGGCGCGGCGGCGTGCGTGCCGCAGCCGGCGAGCAGCGCGACGAGGAGCAGGCCGGGAAGGAGACGCGACATGCCAACGCGCGTTCCTCGGTGCGGGCGGAACAAAACCGGAGTGGGCCGTGTAGGGATCGAACCTACGACCTTGGGATTAAGAGTCCCCTGCTCTACCAGCTGAGCTAACGGCCCGGAAGCGGTGCGTATCGTAGCGCCCGAATGCGGGTTCTCTCTGTCGTCGGCAACCGGCCGCAGTTCATCAAGTCGGCGCCGCTCTCGGTGGCGCTCCGTGACGCCGGAATCGACGAGATCGTGCTCCACACGGGCCAGCACTGGGACCCGGCGATGTCGCAGGTGTTCTTCGACGAGCTCGGGATCCCGGAGCCCGCCTACCGGCTCGACCTGCGCACCTCGGACGTCGACGCGATGACGGCGCCGATCAGAGCCGTCAGCGAACGCGAGCGGCCCGACTGGGTGCTCGTCTACGGCGACACCAACTCGACGCTCGCGGGCGCGCACGCCGCCGGCGACGTTCCCGTCGCCCATGTCGAGGCGGGGCTGCGGAGCTTCGACCTCTCGATGCCGGAGGAGCGGAACCGCATCGAGGTCGACCGGCTCGCCGCGCTGCTCTTCTGTCCGGACGACCGCTCCGCGCAGCAGCTCGCGAGCGAAGGCGTGCCGGGCCGCGCCGAGGTCGTCGGCGACGTGATGGCGGACGCGACGCGGCTGTTCGCGCCGATCGCCCGCGAGCGCGGCAGCGGCTTCGCTCCGCCGTACACCGTGCTCACGATCCATCGCCAGGCGAACACCGAGCCGGAGCGGTTGCGGGCGATCGTCGACGCGATCGGCGAGATCGCGCGGCGGTTCGTCTTCCCGATCCACCCGCGGACGCGCGCGGCGCTCACAGCGGGCGGACTGGTGCTGCCTGCGAACGTCGAGCCGTGTGAGCCCCTCGGCTACCTCGAGATGCTCGCGCTCGTCGCGGGCGCGGAAGCGGTCGTGACCGACTCGGGCGGCCTGCAGAAGGAGGCGTACTGGCTCCGCGTCCCGTGCGTGACCGTGCGGCCCAGCACCGAGTGGGTCGACACGGTGACCGCCGGCGCGAACCGCCTCGCCGAGCCCGCCGAGCTTCCCGCGGCGCTCGCCGCCGCCGCCTTCCCGAGCGAGGCGCCCCCGCTCTACGGCGACGGCCACGCCGCCGGTCGCATCGCGGCAGCCCTGTACGCTTGACCGCCGTGCCCGAGAGCCCCCCGCTCTACGACGTCGCCATCATCGGCGGCGGCTACGTCGGCGTTCCCCTCGCCACCACGTTCGCCGAAGCAGGACGCCGCGTCCTGCTCGTCGACATCCATCCGGGGCTGATCGCGGCGCTGAACGAAGGGACGAGCCACATCGAGGACGTCAGCTCGGAACGGCTGGGCGACCTCGTTCGGAACGGCTCGCTCGTCGCCACCACCGACTACGAGCTGATCAAGCAGGCCCACGCCGTGCTGATCGCGCTGCCGACGCCGCTCTCGAAGCAGCGCGAGCCCGACCTCACCGCGATCGAGCGCGCGGCCACGAGCCTCGCGCCGGTGCTCCAGCCGGGCCAGGTGGTCGTGCTCGAGTCGACGACGTGGCCGGGCACGACCCGCGAGGTGCTCCAGCCGATCCTCGAAGAGGGCTCGGGCCTGAAGGCGGGCGAGGACTTCCACCTCGCGATGTCGCCGGAGCGCGTCGATCCCGGCCGCGAGGACTGGACGACGAAGACGACGCCGAAGGTCGTCGGCGGGATCAACGAGGCCTCGACGAAGGCAGCCGCGGAGGTCTACCGCGGCGCCCTCGACACCGTGTACGAGGTCTCGACGCCCGAGGCGGCCGAGCTCACGAAGCTGCTCGAGAACATCTACCGGTCGGTCAACATTGCGCTCGTCAACGAGCTCGCGCAGCTGACCGACCGGATGGGCATCGACGTCTGGGAGGTCGTCGACGCGGCCGCGACCAAGCCGTTCGGCTTCATGTCGTTCAAGCCGGGCCCGGGCCTCGGCGGCCACTGCATCCCGCTCGACCCGTTCTACCTCTCGTGGAAGGCGCGCGAGTTCGACTTCTCGACCCGCTTCATCGAGCTGGCCGGCGAGATCAACAACAACATGCCGTACTTCTGCCGCTCGGTGATCTCGCAGGCACTGAACCACGGCGCGCAGAAGTCGCTGAGCGGCTCGAAGGTGCTCGTGCTCGGCGTCGCCTACAAGCCCGACATCTCGGACTCGCGCGAGACGCCCGCCGAGAAGCTCATCCACCTGCTGCGGAACGCCGGCGCCGACGTCGCCTACCACGATCCCCACGTGCCCGAGTTCGGCGACCTCGCCTCGGTGGCGCTCGAGCCGGAGAGCTACGACTGCGTCGCGATCGTGACGAACCATTCGTCGATCGACTACGGCGACCTCGTGCAGCGTGCGCAGCTCGTCGTCGACTTCCGGAACGCCACCAAGGGTCACGAGGTCGACGGCAAGGTCTGGAAGCTGTGAGCGTAGGCTGCCGGGAGCCGGACTAGGTGCCCTCCGTCGGCGTCGTCGGCCTCAACTACTGGGGGCCGAATCTCGTGCGGAACTTCGCCGACCTCGCCGATCTCACCTGGCTGTGCGACCTCGAGGAGCAGCACCTCTCGCCGGTCGCGGCACGCCATCCGCAGGCGCGCGCGACGCAGAGCTTCGACGACCTGCTTGCCGACGAGTCGCTCGACGCGGTCGTGATCGCGACGCCGGTGCCGACGCACTACGCGCTCGCCAAGCAGGCGCTCGAGGCGGGCAAGCACGTCTTCGTCGAGAAGCCGCCGGCAATGCGAGCCGCGGAGATGGACGAGCTCGTCACGCTGGCGGAGCAGCGCGACCGCGTCCTGATGCCGGGCCACCTGCTCCTCTACCACCCGGCGGTTGCCACGCTCAAGGAGCTGATCGAGAACGGCGAGCTCGGCGACGTGCTCTGCGTCTACGGCCAGCGCGTCAACCTCGGCATCGTCCGCTCGAACGAGAACGCGCTCTGGTCGCTCGGTGTCCACGACCTGTCGGTGATCCTCTACCTGCTCGACGAGGATCCCGAGCTCGCCACCGCCCAGGGCAGCTGGTCGATCCACGAGGGCGTCGAGGACGTCGTCTTCTGCTTCCTGCGCTTCCCGAGCGGGAAGATCGCGCACATGCACCTGTCGTGGCTCGACCCGCACAAGATGCGGAAGATGACCGTCGTCGGCCGCGAGAAGATGGCCGTCTTCGACGACATGGAGCCCGAGCGGAAGGTGACGCTGTACGAGAAGAGCGCCGGCCCGCACGGCGAGCTCCGCTCCGGCGACATCCACATCCCGAAGATCTCGACCGCCGAGCCGCTTCGCCTCGAGTGCACGTACTTCCTCGAGCTCGTCGCCGGAGAGCACGACCGCGGCAAGGTGGCGCGCGACGGCGCGCGCGTCGTCCGGGCACTCGAGATGCTCACGAACTCGCTCGATGGCTGAGATTCATCCGACCGCGACGGTGTACGACGGGGTCGTTCTCGGCGAGAACGTGCGCGTGCTCGAGTACGCCGTGGTCGGCAAGCAGCCGTCGCTCGGCGCACAGTCGACCGCGAAGCGCGAGCCGCTGCCTCCGACGGAGATCGGCGACGGCACCGTCGTCTCGACCGGCGCGATCGTGTTCGCCGGCTCGACGGTCGGGGCGAACTGCATCGTCGGCGATCAGTCGTGCGTCCGCGAGCGGGTGAGAATGGCCGACGACTGCATCCTCGGCCGTGGCTCGCTGATCGAGAACGACACGACCGTCGGCGCGGGCACGCGCATCCAGGCAGGCGCGTATGTGACTGCCTACTCGACTCTCGAGGAGGACGTGTTCATCGCGCCGTGCGTGGTGACGACGAACGACGACTTCATGGGCCGCACCGAGAAGCGCAAGGAGCTGATGAAAGGCCCGACGATCCGCCGCGGCGCACGCGTCGGCGGCGGCGCGATCCTGTGTCCCGGAGTCGAGATCGGCGAAGAGGCGTTCATCGGCGCGGGCGCGGTGGTGACGAAGGACGTGCCGCCCGGCGTCGTGGTGGTCGGTTCGCCGGCGCGCGTGCTGCGCGACGTCCATCCGGACGAGCTCAGGGCGAACGGCGGCTGACGCTGAGCCGGTATTGCGCCGGGTCGTGCGTCGGCGTGACGAGCTTCAGCTCGAGGTAGTACGTCCCCGTCTTCTTCGCCTTGAACGACAGCCGTTCCTGACGGCCGACGGCGCGTGACTGCGCGACGCGCTTGGAGCTCGTCGCCAGCCCTTCGACGTGCTGCGTGCCTGGCGGCCACAGCGTGAGGCGCACGGTCGCCGCCGCGGCCGGCGTGAGCCGGGCGAAGACCTGCTGGCCCTGCTTCAGGTAGACGCGGTACACGTCGACGTTGTCGTCCCAGTAGTCGAGCGACGCCGCGATCGTCGTCGGCAGGGGCGGGATCGCGTGTGCGCTCGCGCCCGCGTCGTCGTTCGGCTCGTAGCGGTCGGGCGCGGGCAGCGGCGTCCCGGAGGTCAGCAAGGTCAGAGCCGCGTCGACGTCGAGCGTGCCCCAGCCGGTGTACGCGTCGCGCCCCGGCGGGCAGAGCGAGCAGCCGGTCGCGGGGGTCGCGTCGTCCGCGCTCCGCTCGAGGAGCCACGACACCTGGTCGGCGGTCAGCTTGGGGTCGACACCGAGCAGGAGTGCGGCCGCGGCCGCGACCTGCGGCGCGGCGAACGACGTGCCGATCGCGCCGCGGAGCTCGGCAGGCCCGCAGTCGGAGTACGGACCGTCGGCGCATGTCGAGCCGGTCGGGACGAGGTTCGTCGGGATGGTCGAGAAGATGTTGTCGCCGGGCGCCGCGATGTCGTTGTAGATCGCGTCGCGGTTCGAGTAGTTGGGGACGGAGCCCGCCTGGGTGACGGCGCTCACGCCGATCACGTGCGGCAGCGCAGCGGGGTAGGCGGCGTACGCCCACGGCTCGGCGGGAGACTCGGTGCCGTTGCCGACCGCCGCCACGACGACGACGCCCTTCGAGTACGCGTACTCGACCGCGGCCTGCTCGGCGGCGGAGTAGGTGTCGAGGCTCGGGTCGAGCGGGTCGCGGACGCCGCCGAAGCTCAGGTTGATCACCCGGGCGCCCTCCGCCACCGCCCAGTGGATCGCCGCGACCTCGGCGGCGAGCGACACCTGCCCATCCGCGGCGACGACCTTGGCGACGAGCAGGCGCGCGTTGAACGCGAGCCCTGCGATGCCCGTCGCGTTCGCCGGGTTGGCGGCGATCTCGCCTGCGATGAACGTCCCGTGGCCGATCGTGTCGTCGTACGCCGAGCCGCCGACGAAGGAGCGCGCAGCCGCGATCCTGCCGACGAGATCGGGATGCGCGCCGTCGACGCCCGAGTCGATGACGGCGACCTTGACCGGGGCGAGGACGGGCATCGCCGGCCAGAAGTCCCAGGCCTTGTCGTAGGTCAGGTACCACTGCTTCGCTGCGAGCGGCTCGGTGTTCGGGAACGCGGCGGCGGCCGCCGCGACGACGAGCGCCGCGGCGACGGCGAGAAACGCGGCCGTGCGCCTCACTGCACTGCGACTGAGGCGGAGGTACCTGCCGCGACGCCGTGCCCCGGCGCGCACCGCACGCGGTACGTGCCGGCGGCGAGCGTCCCGCCGAAGCTCCACGCGCCGGTCACGGTGGTGACGGACGACGACACGGTTTGCCATGTGCCGTCGGCCTGTTGCTCCTGCAGCTGGACGGCCGCGCCGGCCACTGCGGGGCGCTCGCTTCCCTGCAGTCCGCTCGAGCCGAGCGTGGCCGTCACGCGCGCAGCGACGGTCACCTTGGCGAGCCCGGCGCGAACCTCGCCCCACGCGAGCCGGTACGACGTCGTCACCGTCGGCCTCAGCACGGTCGCGAACGCCCCGCTCTCGTCGAGCATCAGGGTGCCCACGGGCGTCCAGTCGCCCGTCGCCGTCTTCGCCTCGAGCGAGACGCCCTGCGCGCCGCGCGCGAAGCCGGTGAGCGACACCGCGCCACCGTAGGTCATTGCCTTCGCAGACGCGACGAGCTGCAGCAGCGCCGGGGTGAACCAGGTCGAGCGGAGATCGAGCGCCGTGCGCGCCTGATTGCCGGTGAGCGTCGTCGCCGCGTCGTCGGCGCCGCTCAGCGTCAACGTCTTGACACGGCCGGACGGGCCGTTGATCGCCTGCACCTCTTCGATCGCCGACGAGAGCTTCAGCTGCTTCGCAACCGCTGCCGCGTCGAACAGGACCGGCCCCCAGTCGTGATAGGGCGAGATCGCGTCGTACGGGTCGGCGACCGAGACGAGATACGGCACCGGGACGCCGGTCGACTCGAGCGACGACGCCGTACGGCCGCCGGACGTCGAGAAGAAGAGCGTGTCGGCGACCTTGCCGGCGTACATGACCACCTGTCCCTTGGTCGCGTCGACGGCGGCGTTCGTCGCGGGCGTCTCGGCGGCGACGCCGCCGTAGGCCTGGCTGCGCTCGTCGGCGAACAGGTCGAACGGCTGCTTCTTCTGCAGGTTCGCGAGCGCGTAGGAGCGCGATGCGACGGCTTGCGCCTTCAGCGCCTCGGTCGACCAGCTCGACGGCATCTCGGACGGCACGACGCCCTTCACGTAGCTCTCGAGCGGGACGACGTTCACGACGTCGACGACCTTCCCGTCGAGCGACAGGACGAGCTTGCCGCGGTACTGATGCCCGTCGACGGACAGGGGCTGCGCGGCGGTGAACGTGAGCGGCGCCTTCAGCGCCGGCTGACCGGTGATCGTCAGCTTCGGCGTCGGCGTCAGCGATCCGGCAGCGAGCTGCGCCTTCGTCCCGCTCGCGTCGGTGACCGTCCACGGCACGAGCGAGGCGAGCACCGGTTTCGCCTCCGACGCGACGAGGACCCTGACCGTCGAGACCTTCGTCGTCCCGAGCGTGGTGCCGGTGTAGTAGTGCGCGAGGATCTTGTCGTAGGTCCACCCGTGCTGCGCGTACCCGTAGGCGCCCCACTGGGACATGCCGAGGCCGTGCCCCCAGCCGTGGCCGCTGAACGCGAGCACGGTCGGAGCGGTGCTGACAACCGTCGTCCCGGCCGTCGTCGTCGCGGTGGTCGTCGCCGCCGGCGGCGGGCCGGACGCGAGCAGCGCGGAGGCAAAACCGCCGCACGAGAGCAGGACCAGCGCCCCGATGACGACGGCGAGCCGACGCATCCGGGTCACGGTAGCCGACCTCTTTCCGAGGTCGGGAATGCTTTACGGAACGTTTCCATAGCGCCGCCTGCGGCAACCCTCTTCGTTGCCCAGTCAGGCATGCCTGCCCGCTCCCACATCCCGCTGCCGCCCCGTTATCGCGACGCCCGACCGCTGGCGCGCGGCGGCATGGGCGAGATCGTGCTGGCCCGCGACGAGGAGCTCGACCGCGAGGTCGCGGTGAAGGTGCTCGCCGAGCGCTACGCCGAGGACACCGATCTGCGCGAACGGTTCCGGCGGGAAGCGCTCGCCGCGGCCCGTCTCTCGGCCGAGCCGAACATCGTCACGATCTTCGACGTCGCCGAGTACGAAGGCCGCCCGATGATCGTCATGGAGTATCTGCCCGGCGGCTCGCTGGACGAGCGCGTCTCGGGGAGCCTCCCCTGCCGGCCGGCGCAGGTGCTCGACTGGCTCGACGACGCGGCGACCGCGCTCGACGCGGCGCACGCGGCCGGCGTCGTCCATCGCGACGTGAAGCCGGGCAACCTGCTGCTCGACGAGCGCGGCCACGTGCACGTCGCAGACTTCGGGATCGCCAGCGCAGCCGGGCTCGACTCGCTCACGCAGGCGGGGACGATTCTCGGGACGGCCGGCTACCTCTCGCCGGAGCAGGCACGCGGCGAGCGGGCGACCGCGGCGAGCGACCGCTACGCGCTCGCCGTCGTCGCGTGGGAGCTGCTGACCGGGCGCCGGCCGTTCGAGGCGGAGACGCCCACCGCCGAGGCGACGGCACACGTGCAGACGCCGGTGCCGTCGATCAGGTCGATGAACGCGTCGCTCCCGGCGGTCTTCGACCGCATCTTCGACCGCGCGCTCGCCAAGGATCCGGCCGCGCGGTACCCGACTGCGGCCGAGTTCGTCGGCGACCTGCGGCGCGGGCTGTACGACGACGCGGGCGACACGTGGCACGCGCAGCTCGCTCCGGCGCCGCCGCGCCGGGTGGTCGCGCGGCGGCGCACCTGGCTGCTCCCGGTCGTCCTCGTGCTGCTCGCCGCCGCCGGCGCGGCTGCCGCTGTGCTGGTCGCAACGCGCGGGCACGGCAGCGCGACCCCTGCGACCGTCGTCAAGACGATCACCACACCCGGGCAGACGCTGCGGCAGACCGTCACCGCCACGCAGCCGACCACACAGGCGACGACGCAGCCGACGACGCCGGCCGCGACGGACGGGGCGACCCTCAACAACGAGGGCTTCGCGAAGATGCAGCAGCGCGACTTCCAGGGTGCCCTGCCGCTGCTGCAACAGGCGGTCGCGCAGCTGCAGGGCACCGGCTCGACGACCGAGGCGTACGCCGACTACAACCTCGCGTTCACGCGCTTCGCGCTCGGGCAGTGCACCGACGTCCTGCAGCTCCTCGACCGCTCGCAGCAGATTCAGGGCCACCGTCCCGAGATCGACGATCTGCGGCGCTTCGCCCAGCGCCGCTGCCACTAGCTCTAACCGAGACGCGCGGCGTACTGCGTCTCGTAGTAGCGGCGGTACTCGCCGGACTTGATCGGCTCCCACCACTCGCGGTTCGCGCGGTACCACTCGACCGTCTCCTCGAGCCCGGTCGCGTCGAACGAGTGCGCCGGCGTCCAGCCGAGGTCGCGCAGCTTCGACGAGTCGATCGCGTAGCGCCGGTCGTGACCGGGACGATCCTCGACGTGGCGCACGAGGTCGGGGCTCGCGCCGGTGAGGTCGAGGATCCGGCGGACGACCTCGAGGTTCTCGCGCTCCTGGCCGCTGATGTTGTACGCCTCGCCCGCCTTGCCCTGGTGCAGCGCGAGCTCGATCGCGGCGCAGTGGTCGTCGACGTGCAGCCACTCGCGCCGCTGCTTGCCGTCGCCGTACACCGGCAGCGGCTCGCCGTCGAACGCGTTCGTGATGAAGAGCGGCAGGAACTTCTCCGGATACTGGTGCGGCCCGTAGGTGTTCGCGCCGCGGGTGACGAGCGCGTCGACGCCGTAGGTGCGCACGTATGCGAAGACCTGCAGCTCGCCGCCGGCCTTCGAGGCCGAGTACGGGCTGGACGGGCGAAGCGGCGCCTCTTCGGTGCAGCCGGGATCGCCGAGCGGGATGTCGCCGTAGACCTCGTCGGTCGACACGTGGACGAGCCGCTGCCCCGAGCGCCGGGTGTGGTCGAGCAGCACCTGCGCGCCGAGGACGTCCGTGAGGATGAACTCGGCCGGCCCGAGGATCGAGCGGTCGACGTGCGTCTCGGCGGCGAAGTTGACGATCGCATCGCACCCCTCGGCCGCGCGGGCGACCGCCTCGGGATCGGCGATGTCGCCGTGGTGGAAGTCGTGCTCGACCCCTTCGAGGTTGGCACGGTTCCCCGCGTACGTCAGCTTGTCGAGGACGACGACCTCTTCGCCACGCGTCGCGAGGTGGCGGGCGAAGTGCGAGCCGATGAACCCGGCACCGCCGGTGACGAGGATCTTCATGGCCGAAGGGTACGCAACCCGGAACTCTGGAACTTAGTTCGCCGACGGCGAACTAAGTTCCTTGGGTTTCGAGCCGCGCCAGACATTCGCGCAGCCCTTCACGCCAGTGCGGCAGCTCGGGGGCGCCGCGCTCGCTGCGGAGCACCGAGTAGGCGGGCCGCGGGGCCTTCGCGCCGAACTCGGCGGTCGTGATGCGGCGGACGCGAGTGGCGAGCCCGGCCTCCGCGAAGATCGCCTCGGCGAAGTCGGCCCAGGTGCAGTCGCCCGCAGCGGCGACGTGGTAGACGCCGTACGGGAGCTCGAGCACCTGCTTCGTCGCCGCGGCGAGATGGCCGACGTAGGTCGGCGAGCCGCGCTGGTCGTCGACGACTGCGACTTCGTCGCGCTCGGCACCGAGGCGCAGCATCGTCCGGACGAAGTTCTTCGAGGTCCACCCGAACGTCCACGAGCAGCGAACGATCCACGCGTGCTCGCCCGCGGCAGCTTCGCCGTGCAGCTTCGTCCGCCCGTACGCACCGATCGGCGACGGCGGGTCCGACTCGACGTACGGCGTCCCTTTCGTTCCGTCGAAGACGTAATCCGTCGACCAGACGACGAGCGGCGCGTCGAGCGCGGCCGCGTGCTGGACGCCGCCGACGTTCACCGCCGCCGCGCCCTGCGGATCGTCCTCGGCCCCGTCGACGTCCGTCCACGCCGCGGCGTGCAGGACGAGGTCGGCCTCGAGCGCGGCCGGCGCCGGGTACGTCACGTCCCACTCGGCGCGCGTCAGGCCGCGCGCCTCCGGAAACGCCTCGACGAGCGCGTGGCCGAGCTGGCCGCCCGCGCCGGTTACGACGACGCGGCGCGCTGGTCCCGCTCCGAGAGGATCGGCGATCGCGTGCTCCACAGGTGCGCGACGCGCGGGTCGTTCCACGGCACGGCGTGCTCGTCGGGATCGGCGGCGTCGTACTCCTCGGTGACGAAGTAACAGAAGAGGCAGTCGCTCAGCGCCTCGTAGCCGTGCGCATGGATGCCCGGCACGTAGATCGCGACCGGGTTGTCGTCGCCGATGTCCTCGCTGAACGTCTCGCCCGTCTCCCGGTTGAGCACGACGACGCGCACCATTCCGTGCAGGCAGCAGAAGAGGTCGTCCTGCCCGCGCTCGTGGAAGTGGAGGCCGCGGATGACGCCTGCGCGCGAGCGCGCGAGGTTCGCCTGGCGCACGGGCTTCGGCAAGGCGCTCGCGCGCATCAGCTCCATGAAGAATCCGCGCTCGTCGTCGAAGCGCTTCAGCGGGATGCGCGTGACTACTTGTTCGCTCCCGTTTCTTCGATCAGGCGGCCGACGTCGGCGAGGTCGGCCCAGTGCTTGCCGCCGTCGTGCCACCAGCCCTCGAGCCTGTGCACCTCGAGCTCGCCTCGTTGCGCATACGCCCGGTTGACGTCCGTGATCTCGAGCTCGCCGCGATTCGACGGCGCGAGCGTCTCGATGATGTCGAAGACGTCCGGCGGGTAGCAGTACAGGCCGACGATCGCGTCGCTGGACGGCGGCGTGTCGTAGCGCTTGTCGACCCACCCGGCCTTCTCGACGATGTCCGTCACGCGGCCGTCGTCGCCGTACACCGGGACGCCGAAGTTCTCCGGGTCAGGCACCTCGGTGACGAACACCATCGCTCCGCCCTGCCAGGCGGCGATCGTGTCCGCCTGGGCTCGCTCGAAGATGTTGTCGCCGAGGCACACGACGAGCTGGTCGCCTCCGGCGAAGTCACGCGCCATCCCGACGACCTGCGCGATCCCGCCGGCTTCGGTCTGCACCTTGTAGGTGAGGCTCACGTCGAAGATGAGCTCATCGCTGCCTCGCGCCTGCACGCGGCCGTCGCCGAGCAGGTCGATGAACTGACCCGCGTGCTGCTGGCCGGTGACGATCAGGATCTCCGTCACGCCGACACGCTGCAGCAGCTGCAGCGGGTAGTAGACCATCGGCCAGGCTCCGACCGGCAAAAGGTGCTTGTTCGTGACGCGCGTCAGCTCCGCGAGCCGCGTTGCGTTGCCGCCTGCCGCGATCAGTCCCTTCACGGGCCCGATGCTACTTCGCAGAGCCGCGAACTAGTGGAAGGGCGCGACCAGGACGAGCGTCCCGAGCAGCGCGACCAGTGAGGCGAGGTACCGCATGTGCCGAATGGTGCGCACGCATCTTGTGCGCCGCCTAACGTTCACGTGTGGATTTCGTAAGGCCGCGCCGCGCCTGCCTGACCGTCCCGGGGGACGACGAGCGGAAGCTCGCGAGAGCGGCCGGGATCGAGGTGGACGAAGTGATCCTCGATCTCGAGGACGCCGTCGCTCCCGAGCGCAAGCCGGAGGCACGCGAGCTCGTCGCCCGGGCGCTCGGCGAGTCCACGTGGCGGGCGCGGACCGTCGCCGTGCGCGTCAACCGGGGCTCCGCCGACGATCTCGAGCTCGTCCGGCAGGCCCGGCCCGACGTCGTCGTGCTGCCGAAGGTCGAGTCGCCCGACGAGCTCGCCGGCCTGCCCGTCCCCGCCGAGGCGCAGATCGAGACCGCCCGCGGGCTCGCGGAGTGCGAGCGCATCGCGGCCGCGCCGGACCTGGAGGCGCTCGTGCTCGGCCCGGGAGACCTGGCGGCCTCGCTCGGCGTGCCCGAGCTCTCGATCGGAGCCGGCGCGCACGTCGAGTATGCGCTCGCACGCGTCCTCGTCGCCGCGCGCGCCTTCGGCCTCGCCGCGATCGACGGCCCGTACCCGGTGCTGGACGACGCACGGGGCCTGCGCGCGAGCGCGGCACGGTCGCGCGCGCTCGGCTACGACGGCAAGTGGTGCATCCACCCCGCGCAGGTTGCCGTGTGCGAGGAGGTCTACAGCCCGACGCCCGAGGAGATCGAGCGGGCGCGCGCGATCCTCGCGCTGTCCGGGGTCGGCCGGCTCGACGGCGAGATGGTGGACGAGGCGAACCGCCGCATGGCCGCGGCAGTGCTCGCTCGTTTGCCGGCCCCTCCGACACGGGAATGAGCCGAAGATGAGCGAACAGCACGACATCGACGAGCGCCACGACTCGCTCATCGTGGAGGGCGACGACGCCGACCACGTGCTGCCGCCGCCGGAGCTCGATCCGTTCACGCCCGAGCCGTCCCCGCCTGCGCGTGCCCGGCAAGCGATGATCTGGGTATTCCTGGTCGTCGTGATCCTCCTCGCGATCGGCATCGCGTACTCGATCGCGCACTGAGCCGACTGAGCGAGCGCGACCTCGGCGCCGAGACGAAGCTCGCGCTGAAGATGACCCTCGGCGGCACGGTCGCCTGGTGGCTCGCGGTCGAGCTCGGTGCGAAGCGCCCGATCTTCGCGGCGCTCGTCCCGCTCGTCGCGATGACCGGCGACCCGTTTGCGGCGGTCTCCGTCTCGCTCGGCCGGATCGTCGGCGTGTTCGCCGGCGTCGGGCTGGGGATCGCGTTCGCGCACGTCGCAATGGGATCGACGCTGCGCGTCGGAATCGTCCTGTTCCTCGGCACGCTCGCGTCGGTTGCGCTGAAGGTCGGCGGCCGGCCGAACATCGAGGTGCCCGTCGCAGCGCTCTTCATGCTGAGCACCGCGATCTCGGCCGTCGACCAGTTCGGGCTGCAGCGGATCTGGGAGACCGGCATCGGCGCCGGCATCGCGGTGCTCGTCTCGGCGCTCGTGTTCCCGCCGCACCCGGCACGCGTGCTGGCGCGGCAGCTCGACGGACTGCGCCGCTCGCTCGTCGAGGACCTGCTCACCGTCGCCGACGACCTGGCAACCGGGAGCGGCAACACGACGGCGCGCATGGACGAGGTCCGGGCGAACTCCCTGGAGGCGGTGCGCGAGGTCTTCGCGCTGGACGCCGCCAGGCGGGCGCTCCGCTGGAGCCCGCTGCGCCGGAGCGACACGGCGCGGGTCGACGAGCTCGGCGTGCGCATCAACCTGGCGGCTCGCGTCTACCGTCATGCGCGGGCGCTCGCGCGCGACGTCAGCGACATCGGGCTGCACGACGAGACGCTCGCGACCGCGACCCGCGACCTTGCCGACGCGACCGACCGCCTGCTCACCGGTGCAGAAGCGCGCGAGCCCCTCGCCCGCGCCGAAGCGGAGCTCGCGCAGCCCGCGCACGGCGAAGCCGCGGTCGTCGCCGTCCAGCTCCGGCAGCTCCTGGCGGACATCAGGGCGATGCGTTAGCCCGTGCCGGCCCGGGTACGGTTCAGCGCACGATGACGCGTCGGGACGTCGACAAGCTCCAGGAGGAGATCGAAGAGCTGTTCGCAGACCTGTGGCAGGTGCCGCGCTTCTCGGGCATCCGCCACGGCTTCCGTCCGAACATCGACTGCTTCCACACCGACGACCCGCACGCGCTGACCGTCGTCGCGGAGCTACCCGGGGTCGACCCGGAGTCGCTGCGGCTCGTCGCCGGCGAGCGGCTGCTCGTGATCGCCGGGGAGCGCAAGCGTCCGCAGCTGCCGGGGCGCACCTACCAGCAGGTCGAGATCGAGTACGGGCCGTTCGAGCGCCAGGTGCGCCTGGCCGAGGACGTCGACCCCGAGCGCGCCGAGGCCCGGTTCGAGCACGGGATGCTGACGGTCGTGATGCCGGTCGTCGAGAAGAGCCCGCCACCGGGCACCTACCGCATCACCGTCGAGCGGATCGCATGAGCCGTAGGCTGCCGGCGCCGGAAGCGGGATGAGCGACTTCGAGGCTCTGGAGCCGCAGGAGCAGCAGCTCGAGCTGCCGGCGACGCTCCCCGTGCTGCCGCTGAAGGAGACGGTCGTCTTCCCGCAGTCGATGACGCCGCTCGCGATCGGCCAGGACCGGTCGGTGCGGCTGATCGACGACGTCGTCGCGGGCGACCGGCTGCTCGCGCTTGTCACCTCGCGCGACGCGTCGCTCGAGTCGCCCGGCTGGGACGACATCTACGAGGTCGGCACGGTTGCGCTCGTGCACAAGATGATCAAGGTGCCCGACGGATCGCTGCGGATCCTCGTGCAGGGGCTCGAGCGCGTGCACCTCGACGCGCGGGTCGACACCGACCCGTATCTCCTCGGCGAGTTCGCGGCGCTGCCGGACGTCCTCGACGAGACGCCCGAGCTCGAAGCGCTGACCCGCAACGTGCAGGGGCTGTTCGCGCGCATCATCGGGCTCGCGCCGTACCTGCCCGAGGAGCTGCAGCTCGCAGCCGCGAACGTCGACGATCCGAGCGCGCTCTGTCATCTCGTCGCCTCGACGCTGCGCACGATCAAGACGGAGGAGCGGCAGGAGATCCTCGAGCAGGTGAACGTCGAGCAGCGGCTGCGGACCGTCTCGGCGATCCTGAACCGCGAGCTCGAGGTGTTCGAGCTCGGCTCGAAGATCCAGTCGCAGGTGCAGTCGGAGATGGAGAAGGGGCAGCGCGAGTACTTCCTGCGCCAGCAGCTGAAGGCGATCCAGCAGGAGCTCGGCGAGTCCGATCCCGAGCAGGCGGAGGCGGCGGAGCTCCGCGAGCGGCTGGATGCGCTCGGCGAGCTGCCCGACGAGGTGCGCAAGGCGGCCGACCGCGAGCTGACGCGGCTCGAGAAGCTGCCCGCCGCCGCCGGCGAGTACGGGGTCATCCGGACCTACATCGAATGGATCCTCACGCTGCCCTGGAACGAGTTCACCGAGGACAACCTCGACCTCGAGCACGCGCGCTCGGTCCTCGACGAGGACCACTTCGACCTCGAGAAGGTGAAGGACCGGATCATCGAGTACCTCGCCGTGGCGAAGCTGCGCAACCAGATCTCGGGGCAGATCCTGTGCTTCGTCGGCCCGCCCGGCGTCGGCAAGACGTCGCTCGGCCACTCGATCGCGAGCGCGCTCGGCCGCAAGTTCGTGCGCCTGTCGGTCGGCGGCGTGCGCGACGAGTCGGAGATCCGCGGCCACAGGCGCACGTACATCGGATCGATGCCGGGGTCGATCATCCGCTCGTTGCGCGACGCCGAGTCGGCGAACCCGCTGCTCCTGATCGACGAGATCGACAAGATGGGCGCGGACTGGCGTGGCGACCCGGCGAGCGCGATGCTCGAGGTGCTCGATCCGGAGCAGAACAGGACGTTCCGCGACCACTACCTCGACTTGCCCTTCGACCTGTCGAAGGTGTTGTTCATCTGCACCGCGAACACGCTCGACACGATCCCGGGGCCGCTGCTCGACCGCATGGACGTGATCCAGCTCTCGGGCTACACCGAGGACGAGAAGCTCGGCATCGCGAAGCGCTACCTGCTGCCGAAGCAGCTCGAGGCGCACGGCTTGCAGAAATCGCAGTTGCAGCTCTCCGACAAGATGCTGCGCACCGTCATCCGCGAGTACACGCGCGAGGCGGGCGTTCGCAGCCTCGAGCGCCGGCTCGCGGACGTCTGCCGCAAGGCTGCGACCGCGGTCGCGACCGGGCGGGCGCTGAAGCTCCGCGTCGACGACACACGGCTGCGCGAGTGGCTCGGGCCGCGCCGTTTCAGCGGCGAGGTACGCAAGCGAACGTCGGACCCCGGCGTCGCGACCGGCCTCGCGTACACGACCGTCGGCGGCGACGTGCTCTTCATCGAGGCGACCGCGTACCCGGGCAAGGGCCGCCTCACGATCACCGGCCAGCTCGGTGAGGTGATGCAGGAGTCCGCCCAGGCGGCGCTGTCGTGGGTGCGTGCGCACACGAAGGACCTCGGCCTGCCGGACGACTGGTTCGCGAACCACGACGTGCACATCCACGTGCCCGCCGGAGCCGTGCCGAAGGACGGGCCGTCGGCGGGTGTGACGATGGCGACCGCGATCGCGTCGCTCGTGCGCGACACGCCGGTCGCCGACGACGTCGGCATGACGGGCGAGATCACGCTCACCGGCCAGGTGCTGCCGATCGGCGGCCTGCGCGAGAAGTCGCTCGCGGCGCAGCGCGCCGGTCTGAAGCGCGTCATCTACCCGCGCGAGAACGAGCCCGACCTCGACGACCTGCCGCCGGAGACGCGGGAGGCGATCGAGTTCATCCCGGCCGACACGATCGAGGACGTGTTCACCGCCGCGTTCGACGGCCGCCGGCGCGCCCGCCCGCGCGCGTCGCAGGGGATCGTGCGCGCCGCCGCGAAGCCCTCCTGATCTAGAGCTTGAAGGTGGCGAGCAGATGCTCGCAGAACGGTGCGGCGTTGCTCTTCTTGCGGCGGCACAGCAGCTGGAACTCCCGCTTGCCGCGCAGCACGAACGTGTACTCGTCGACGTGGTCGCCGACGGTCACGTCGTACAGGTGCGACTTGATCCCGGCAACGGTGACGTCGTTGCGACCGGTGAGCCGTCCGTCCGTCTGCTGCGCGACCGTCCGCATGCGCGTCATCAGCTCCCGCTGCACCTTGCCGAAGAGCGCGGTGGTGTAGGTCTTCGCGAGCGGGAAGGGCGCGACCTGGACGAGCTCGGAGTCGTTCGAGGCGGCGACGATGCCCTGCCGGGTGTGCCACGGCCAGCCGTGCGGCGCCTGGAAGCGGAACGAGTCGGTCGAGATCGTCTCCCACCGCGCCGCCTTCGGGTGCCCCGACCCACCGCAGCCTGCGAGTATGAGCAGCGGAAGCAGCAGCGCGGCCTGTTTGCATCGGGAAGGCCGGGGTATCAGGCGCGCGGTAACGAGGCGAAAGGATTCAGCGAGCATGGCCAAGACGAAGGACAAGGTCTACGACGCGGCAGGGAACGTCAAACCCTACGTCGAGCGGGCGATGTCGGACGAGAAGCTCCGCGACGACGTGATGAGCGCGTTCGGAACGGCGCGGGAGCTCTACAACGAGCTGATCGGCGGCCGGGGCGCGGTCACGCTGGCGACGCGCGTCGCCACCGACGACGAGATTCGCGACAAGCTCAAGGACGCGATCGACGACCTCCGGAACGCGGCCGACCGGCTCCAGGGCAAGAAGAGCCACGGCGGACGCAACTCGACACTGCTCGTCGCAGGCATCGCGCTGGGCATCCTCTTCAACCCGGTGACCGGGCCCGAGACCCGGAAGTGGCTGAAGGAGATGATCTCGAGCGGCGCCGACGAGTTCGGCGGCGACTACTCCTCGAACAACGGGAGCTAGCTCTAGCCCCGGCCCGGGTACGTCTTCGGCGCCCTGGGCGCCTTCGCCGCGGTCGAGACCACGGGAACGAGCGCCTGCCGGAGCGTCGCGGCCGCGACCGGCTTCAGCGCCGCCTGGAGCGAGCTCGGGTCGAGACCGGAGGCGGTCGAGATGTCGCTTTCCCCGAGCAGGATCGCCCCCGGCTCGGGTGCCGCCGTTGCGCCCGGCACGGCCGGCACCCAGCCGCCGGGGATCGGGAACGGCAGCGTCGTCTCGTGCTTCCAGCTGTTCAGGTACGGCGTCGGGTCGACGGCGCCGTCGTAGCCGAGGTACAGGTACGAGACCGGGTGCACCTCGAAGTGGAGGTGGTACGGCGTCCCTTCCGCGTCGCCGGTGTTGCCCATGAACCCGACGACCTCGCCCGCCTTCACGTGCGAGCCGTTGTGGATCGCGGTCGAGTAGGCCGAAAGGTGCGCGTAGTAGTACTGGTTCCCCTGGCTGTCGAGGATCCAGAGGCGGTTGCCGCCGATCTTCTCGTAGCCGACGGAGAACACGATCCCGTTCGTCACGGCGACGAGCGGCTGGCCGAGCTGGCCGAAGATGTCGTCGCCGTGGTGGAAGTCGCCGCTGACGTCGCTCCGCTCGGCGCCGAACGTGTCGATGTACGAGCTCGGGCCGTAGACCGGGAAGATGTACGGCCCGGCCTTCAGCTTCGGGTGGACGTGGTACAGCGGCTGCGGCAGCGACGACTTGGCCGTGCCCGGCTTCGGGAGCAGCTGCGGCGCGTCGCCGGCGGTGGGGTCGAGCGGCGTCGTCACCGGCGCGGTGGTCGTGACGGGCGGCGCCGCGGGCGGGGCGGTCTGGACGGCCGACTTCGCGTAGCCGATCTGAAGCTCGCTGCCGGCGGGCAGGCCTCCATGCGCTGCGACGAGCTTCAGGTCGAGCTCGATCACCTCGACGCGGTAGCCGCTCGACCCGAGCGGCGCGGTCCGGTCGACCGTCTCGGCGTCGAGCGAGAGCTGGCCCCAGCCGCCGACCGGGATGGGCGTCTGCGTCTGGGTGGCAGTGACCGGCTGGCCGTCGACGACGAGGTTCTGAACGGCGCTGCCGTTGGCGTTCCCGCCCGCTCCCGAATAGCCGGTCCCCGCGGACGTGCGCGCGGTGACGGCGGTCGCGGTGAGCTCGCCGCCGAAGAGCGAGAGCTGCGTCACGTCGCTCTCGGCGGCAGCGGCCGCGTTGGTCGTGACCGTCGCCGTCGCGCTCGCCGTGGTCGATGCCGCGCTGATGATCGAGCCGTCGCTCGGATACTTGTACGCATCGGTCGTTGCGGGTGACGTCGCAGGCGGCACGTTCACCGCCTGGGTGGAGACGGCGGCCGTGTTCGGGACGATGAGCTTGATCGCGAGCGCACCTGCGGCTGCGGTCGGCGTGCGCGCCTCGCCGCCTGCGCTCGTCGTGGCGACGGCGGCGATCAGGGCAAGCAGAAGCGGCAGTGCGAGGGCGGGGCGCACTGCACCTGATGATGCCAGGGGTGGCCGCTAACCGAGTTGCTTCTTCGCGAACTCGCGGAAGCGGTCGCGCGCCTCGTCGTCTGGGCCCATCGCCTCGTCGTCGGCGTAGCGCGGATCGGCGGCGATCTCCTCCGCCACGGTGCGCAGCTCGTTCGCGACCGCTTCCCGGTGCCGGTCGTCGCGCAAAAGCGCCTCGATCCAGGTCTCGGTTCCGTCGTAGGCGGGGACGTCGTTCTCGACCAGGAGCTGTCCGAGCAGGATCCCGACACGGATGTACGCGAACGTGCGGAACGCGAGGATCTTGTGCGGGCTGGAGACCAGCCGGTCGATGTCCGGGTGCTCCGCCTGGAGCGTCGCGACGATCGAGCCGATCGGCTCGTCGACGAGCGGGATCCAGATGTCGTCCGTGTCGGTCACCCCGGAAGTGTTCACCATCCGCGCCGAGTCCGCAAAGGAGAGTCGCGTGCCTCGCCTACTCTACGCGCGGTGGAGCCTCTCGCCGCCCTCGCCGCCGAGCCGCAGCGCGCCGCGGTCTTCCTCGACGTCGACGGCGTCCTGGCGCCAATCGTCGAGCGGCCGGAGTCGGCCTCCGTGCCGGAGGCGACGCGGGCCGAGCTGCGGCGGCTCGCGGGCCGCTACGGCCTCGTCGCCTGCGTCACCGGCCGGGACTCGGCGACCGCGCACAGGATCGTCGGGGTCGACGAGCTCGAGATCGTCGGGCAACACGGGCTCGAGCTCGTGCCGGAAGCGGCGGCGTGGGCCGAGCGCATCCACGCCTTCGCACGCACCACCGGCTGGGCCGCCGTCGAGCTGAAGCCCTTCACGGCCGCGTTCCACTACCGGACCGCGTCCGACCGGGAGGCGGCGCGCGAGCAGCTCGAAGAGGTCGCGGCCGCAGCGCTCGCCGCCGGCTACCGGACCAAGTGGGGTCGCTTCGTGCTCGAGGTCGTGCCCCCGCTCGACGCGTCGAAGGGCACCGCCGTACGCGCCCTCCTCGAACGCGAAGGACTCGCGCGCGCGCTCTACGCCGGCGACGACGTCACCGACCTCGACGGCTTCCGCGCCCTCGACGGGCTCGAGGTCGCGGTGCGCGTCGCGATCGTCTCGAGCGAAGGCCCGTCCCAGCTCGGCGAGCTCGCGGACGTCGTCATCGGCTCGCCCGAGGCGTTCCGCGAGCTGTTGAGCCGGCTCTAGCCTCTACAGGCCGAGGCGCTCTCTGATCTCGCGCGACTGCCGGCGCGCGACGTCCAGCTCCGTGCGCTCCGCATCGGCGAGCTGCACGCGCAGCCGGTCGGGCGAGGCGCGGCGCACACCCGCCACCTTCGCGAGGTTCACGAGGTACGAACGATGGATGCGCGCGAAGCGGGCGGGAGCGAGCCGCTCCTCGAGCTCGCCGAGCGAGGCCGTGCTGAGGTAGGAGCGGTCGTAGGTGTGCACGCGGCTGTAGTCGCCGTCGGCCTGCACGTAGTGGATCTGGTCGAAGTCGATCAGCTCGGTGCTGCTGCCCGAGACGACCGCGACCTTCTCGACGGGCGGCGCCGCGTTCTCGAGCGTGCGCTCGCGGAGGCGTTCGAGCACCCGCGCAAGCCGATCCGGATCGACCGGCTTCAACAGGTAGTCGAACGCTTCGACCGCGAACGCGTCCACGGCGTACTCCGCATGCGCGGTGACAAACACGACGGCGGGCGGATCGCGGCGCTCGTGCACCTGCGGTGCCGTCTCGAGGCCCGTCGCGCCCGGCATCTCCACGTCGAGGAAGAGCACGTCGTACGAAGCGGCGAAGGCGAGCGCCTCCGCTGCGCTCGCCGCCTCACCGACGACCTCGACGTCCGGATGCGCGGCGAGCAGGTAGCGCAGCTCCGACCGCGCCGGCGCTTCGTCGTCGGCGAGCAGCGCCCGGATCGCCACTACGCCGGCACCTCGAGCCGCACGACGGTGCCGAACGGGAACGAGCGCAACCGCACGCCTTCGCCGTAGTGCGCGGTGAGGCGCAGGTTGACGTTTGCGAGCCCGAGGCCGGTGCCCTCGCCGACGCCCGGCTCGAGCACGCGCTCGATCGCGTCGCGCGCGATGCCGCGCCCGTCGTCGCGCACGGTCACCCTCAGGCGGCCGCGCCGCACCCGCGCGCGCACGAGCAGATGCAGCGGCCGGTCGGTCTTGCCGTGCTTGATCGCGTTCTCGACGAGCGGCTGCACGACGAGCGGCGGCAGGCGGACGACGAGCGCGTCCGGTGCGGCATCGATCGCGACCTCGAGTTGCGCCCCGAACCGCGCCTGCTCGAGCTCGACGTAGCTCCGCACGTGGCGCAGCTCCTCCTCGAGCGTGACGAACTCACCGGGTCGCGCGAGCCTGCTGCGCAGGTGGTCGGCGAACGCGAGCACGAGGCTGCGTGCGCGCTCGGGATCCGTGCGGATGAAGGAGGCGATCGTGTTCAGCGCGTTGAAGACGAAGTGCGGCTCCATCTGCGCCTGCAGCGCCGTCGTCGTCGCGGAGTGGAGCTCGGAGAGCTGCAGCTGCGCCGAGAGCTGCCGCCCGAGCGACTCGAGCGTCTCGACCGAGCCCTCGTCGAGCGGGCTGCCCGCGGTGGCGTACGCCACGATCGCGCCGGCGGGGCCGTCGAGCAGCTGCAACGGCACGACCGCAGCGGCGCCGAGCGGGCACGCCGGGTTCGCGCACTCGGTGCGAATCCCGAGCGGTGCAAGGAGCGGAGCATTCCGCGCGATCGCCTCGTAGACCGGCCGGATCGGCTGGTCGCCGGGGCCGTGGTGATCCGCGCCCGCACCGACGAACGCGAGCACCTCGTGCGTGTCCGACACGGCGACGGCGCCGTAGCCGAGCTTCTCGAACAGCTCGTACGCGACGGTGCGCGCGGCGCTCTCGGTCAGCCCGCGCCGCAGCTCCGGCAGGGTCGCGTCGAGCAGCTCGAGCGCCGGCGCCTGCCGGCGACGCCGTCTCACGGCTGCTCGCGAACGTAGGAGTAGCCGACGTCGAGCGGGTTCGGCGGGTACGGGACCTCGCGCGTCTCCCCGTTCGGCCGCCAGCCGTGCTTCTCGTAGAAGCGGCGCGCGCGGTGGTTCTCCTCGAGCACCCAGAGCTTCACCTCGGCGCAGTCCGGCAGCGCCGCGAGCGCGGCGTCGTGGAGCTCGACGGCAACGCCCGTGCCCCAGTGGTCCGGGCGCACGTAGAAACCGTGCAGCCAGCACTGCTCGAGGAGCACGACGCCGACCGGCTCGCCGTCCCGCTCGGCGAGGAGCACGGTTCCCGTCGCGGCCTGCCACCGCTCGCGGACCGCGTCGTCCGGAAACGGATAACGGTCGGGTGGGAAGATGTGCTCCATCCCGACGAGGCACGCCGCGCGCTGCAGCGCGAAATGCGTCTCGGCCTCGTCCCTCCCGGAGCGGCGGATCATTCGTTCTGGAGCCGCACAGCCGTCCCGTACGCGCAGATCTCCGTCCACGTGTTGCCGAGCTCCGAGGTGTCGAAGCGCATGGCGATCACCGCGTTCGCGCCCTTCGACTCGGCCTCCTCGGTGAGGCGGGCGATCGCTTCCTCGCGCCCCTGCGCGAGCATCTTCGTCATCCCGCCGAGCTCGCCGCCGATGATCGACTTCAGCCCGGCGCCGATCTGCGAGCCGAGATTGCGCGACCTGACCGTCAGGCCGAACACCTCACCGTAGACCTCGGCCACCTGCTTCCCCGGAATGTCGTTCATGGTCGTGATCAGCACCGCTCCAGCACCTCCAGGACTTGGGGTATCGACGTCACACGCGGACCGTCCCACTCTCGCACTTCCGGCCAGAAGGGGTCCTCGCCCGGACGGTGGATGAGGATCGCCTCCATGCCGACCCGCCGCGCACCTTCGAGCTCGTCGTTCGCCCCGTCGCCGACGAACACGGCGTCGCTCGGCTCGACACCGAGCAGCTCGCAGCAGTGCAGGTAGATCTGCGGGTCGGGCTTGGCGAGACCGACGCTGTTCGAGAACACCTCTGCGTCGAAGAGCCCGGCGAACTCCGTGTCCGGCCAGAGGATCTCGACGTCCTCGGTGCACACGGTGATCAGTCCGACCTTGTGCCCGCGTTCGCGCAGCGTGCGGAGCGTCTCGACGGCGCCCTCCCGCGGAACGAGGCAGCCGCCGACGAACTCGGCGCGGATCGCGAGCACGTCGTCCAGCGCGTCGCCCGGGACGCCGACGCGCGAGAGCACGTCCCGGACCGGCGCCGTGTAGCGCTCGCGCGCGAGGTTCCAGCGCTCGTGGAAGTCGAAGCCGAGGCGCTCGCGCAGCCGCGCGTGCATCCGCTGGTTCGCCTCGTGGTTCCAGTCGATCAACGTCTCCCAGAGGTCGAAGACCACGGCCTTCACGCGCACGACCGCAGCACCTCCCACGAGCGCCGGATGTCGTCCTCGGTCGTCTTGGCGTTGCCGATCGCGAGGCGGATGATCGTCTGCCCTCGCAGCTTCGTCGTCGCGACGAACAGCTCGCCCGTCGCGGTCGCGGCCCGCGCGATCTCGTCGTTGTCCGCTTCCGTGTGGCGAAAGCACACGGTCGAGAACGGGTGCGGCGCGACGACGTCCCAGCCGGGCTCCGCCTCGACGAGCTCGGCGAAGAGCTGTGCGAGCCTGACGTGCTCGCGGATCAGCGCGCGCAGCCCCTCTGCCCCGTACCAGCGCAGCACCGCCCAGAGCTTGAGCGCCCGGAAGCGGCGGCCGAGCGCGGGCCCGTAGTCCTTGATGTCGATCGCCGACTCGGTCGCCGCCAGGTACTCGGGCACGAGCGCGAATGCCTCGTGAAACGCTTCCGGCCGCCGAGTCCACAGCGTCGAGCAGTCCATCGGCGTGAACAGCCACTTGTGCGGGTTGACGACCACCGAGTCGGCGAGATCGACGCCTGCCGCGCTCCAGCGCAGCTCGGGGCACACCCAGGCCGAGCCGGCATACGCGGCGTCGACGTGCAGCCAGACGCCGGCCTGCTCGCAACGCCACGCCAGCTCGGGGACCGGATCGACCGCCGTCGTGCCCGTCGTCCCAACCGTCGCGATCACCGCCGTCGCGTCGTCGAGCGGGAAGTCCGCACGCATGCGCTGGTCGTCGTCGACCGGCACGCTCCGGAACTCGAGCCCGACGAGCCGCGCCGCCTTCTCGTTGCTGAAGTTCGCCTGCTCCGACGCGTAGACGACGCCGCCCGGGCGAACCGCACGCGCCGCCCCCAGCGCGGCGACCGTCGCCGTCGACGCGGTGTCCTCGATGTGGCCGTGCCACCCGGACGGAAGGCCGAGCAGCTGTGCGAGCCAGTCCAGGACCGTCAGCTCGAGCTCGGTGCCTGCGGGCGACGAGAGCCACGTCATCGTGTTGACGTTCAGCGCCGCGATCAGCAGCTCGGCGAGGATGCCCGGCTCCGAGCCGGTGTTCGAGAACCACGCGAAGAAGCGCGGGTGGTTCCAGTGCGTCAGGCCCGGAAGGATCAGCGCGTCGAGATCGGCGAGCAGCGCCTCGAACGGCTCGCCGTGCTCGGGCGGGGACGCGGGAAGCTTCGCGCGAACGTCGCCGGGCTGCACGTTCGCCGCGACCGGCAGGTCGCCGAGGTTCGCGAGGTACGCGTCGACCCAGTCGGCCGCGCGGTCGAGGTCGTCGCGAAAGGAGCTCATCGCCGCTTCTGCAGCTTCTCGATCTGCTTCCACGTGCGCGTGTTGAGGACGTCGTCCTTCGTCAGCCACGCGCGCCGCGCCTGGCCGACGCCGAGCTCGACGTAGTCGAGCGCCCCGATCTGGTGGCCGTCGGAGTCGATCACGAGCTTGAGGCCTGCCTCGCGCGCTGCGCGCGCGTGCACGTCGGTGAGGTCGAGCCGGTCCGGCTGCGAATTGATCTCCAGGAACGTACCGGTCTCGAGGGCCTTCTCGATCACACGCTCGACGTCGACGAGCGACGGGTTGCGCTTGCCGATCTTGCGGTTCGTCACGTGGCCGATGCAGTCGACGTACAGGCTCTCCATCGCCGCGCAGACTCGCTCGGTCGGCTGGTGATCGAAGCGCGAGTGCACCGAGGCGACCACCCAGTCGCGGGTGGCGAGCTCGTCGTCGGAGACATCCAGCGTCCCGTCGGGGCGGATGTTCACCTCGATGCCATTGAGGATCCGGAACGGCTTGACGAGCTCGTTCAACGCGTCGATCTGCTCGGACTGCTGCCGGAGCAGGTCGCCGCGGAGGCGCTGCGCGTGGTCGCAGATCGCGTAGTAGGCATAGCCGCGCGCGATCGCCGCCTCGACCATCGCCTCGAGCGAGTCCTTCCCGTCCGACCACGTGGTGTGCGTGTGCAGGTCGCCGCGGAGGTCCGACAGCTCGACGAGCTTCGGAAGCGTGCCGGCGCGCGCGGCTGCGAGCTCGCCCCCGTCCTCGCGCAGCTCGGGCGGGATCCACTCGTACTCGAGGAAGCGATACACGTCCTCCTCGCGCGCGAAGCGATGCTCCTCACCCGTCTCGACGACCGTGACGGAGTACTCCGAGACGGAGAAGCCGCGGCGCACCGCGTCTTCACGCAGCGCGACGTTGTGATGCTTGGAGCCGGTGAAGTGCTGCAGCAGGTTGCCGTAGCTCTCGGGCGGCACGACGCGAAGGTCGAAGCGCAGCCCGTCGTGCGAGACGACCGTCGCCTTCGTCGTCCCCTTCGCCGCAACGTCGACGACCCACTTCAGCGAGCAGAAGTAGTCGACGAGCGCCTGCGGATCGGTCGCGGTCGCGATGATGTCGAGGTCGCGCACGGTCTCGCGCATGCGGCGGGCGGAGCCGGCGAGATCGACCTCGACCGACGCCGGATGCTCGCGCAAGACCTGGACGACCGCGCGCAGCTTCGGCAGCGTCGTCCCGAGCAGCGCCCGGCGCGGGCCCTCGGTCGCGGCCGGCGCGGCGAGCGCGGCGGCGATCTTCGCCTCGGTTCCCGGCCCGATCCCCGCGTGGCCGCGCAGCTGCTCGGCTTCGGCCGCGGCCTTGAGATCGGCTGCGGTCGTGATCCCCAGCTCCTGCCAGATGCGGCGCGCCGTCTTCGGCCCGAGCCCCGGCAGCCGCATGAACGTCGCGACCTCGGCGGGCACCTCTTCCTTGCGCTTCGTGAGCGCATGGATCTCGCCGTCGTCGACGACCTCGACGATCTTCGCCTCGATCGTCTTGCCGATGTCCTGCAGCTGCTTCGCCTTCCCGTCCAGCGCGAGCTGCGCAACGGACGTCGGCGTCTCGCGAATCCGGGCCGCCGCCTTGCGGTAGGCGTTGACGCGGAACGAGTCGGCGCCTTGCAGCTCCATCAGGTCGCCGAGCAGGTCGAACTGGTCGGCGAGCACCTCATTCCGCGGCAAGTCGGGCACATCGCGATCATAGGCCCGGCCATGCGCGCGACCGTCTGCCTGCCCACGTACAACGAGCGCGAGAACCTGGAGCGGATGCTGTTCGCGCTGCGGGACGTCCTGCGGGACGGCGACCGGGTGCTCGTGATCGACGACAGCTCCCCCGACGGCACCGGCGAGCTCGCCGACCGGCTGGCGGCCGAGCTCGGCTTCGTCGACGTGCTGCACCGCCCACGCAAGGAGGGCCTCGGCCGCGCGTACGTCGACGGGTTTCGGGCCGTGCTCGCCACCGGCGCGGAGCTCGTGCTCGAGATGGACTGCGACTTCTCGCACGACCCGGCGGACGTGCCCCGACTGATCGCGGCCGCCGAGGACGGCGCGGATCTCGTCCTCGGCTCACGCTACGTCCCGGGCGGCGGCACTCGGAACTGGGGGCTGCTGCGGCGGCTCATCTCGAAGGGCGGCTCGCTGTACACCGCCTTCTTCCTGCACATGGGCGTGAAGGACCCGACCGGCGGCTTCAAGTGCTTCCGGCGGACCGTGCTCGAGCGGCTCGATCTCGACGCGATCACGCCGCGCGGCTATGCCTTCCAGATCGAGACGACCTACCGGGTCAAGCGGCTCGGCTTCCGGGTCGTCGAGATCCCGATCACGTTCGTCGACCGGCTGGCGGGCCAGTCGAAGATGAGCAAGGCAGTCGTGCTCGAAGCGATCTGGCGCGTGCCGCTCTTGCGGGTGACGGGTTGATGCGCGAGGTCACGGACGCCACGTTCGAGACCGAGGTGCTTGCCGCGGGAGCTCCGGTGGTCGTCGACTTCTGGGCGCCGTGGTGCGGCCCGTGCAAGGCGATCGAGCCGGCGCTCGAAGAGCTGCCGCTCGAGGTCGTGAAGATCGACATCGACGCGAACCCGCGCACGGCGCAGCGGTACGGCGTGCTCTCGCTGCCGACGGTGATCCTCTTCGCGGACGGCGAGCCGCGCGCGTCCGTCTTCGGCGCCCGCCCGAAGAAGCACTTCGAGAAGGCCTTCGCCGCCTATCTGTAGTGCTCGAACCCGGCGAGCTCGTACGGCTCGCCGTGCAGGAGCAGCTCGACGCCTTCGCCTGCCTCGACGCGGCCGACGACCGCGAAGCTCTCCGGCTCGGCCGTGGCCGCGAGTAGCTCGTAGTCCTCGCCGAAGCCGAGATCGGCGAGCTCGGCGCCCGGCGCGCGGGGGACGCGGTCGAGCTCGACGATGCAGCGGACGCTGGAGCGCCGGGCGATGTGGCCTGCGTCGACGGCGATGCCGTCGGAGAGATCGAGCAGCGCGTGCGCGGTCTTCGCGAGCCGCGCGCCTTCCGCGAGCCGAAGCGGCGGACGGAGGTAGCGGCCGGCGCGGAAGGCGGCCCCGGCCGCGCCGAGCGGGCCGGTGACGACGAGCAGGTCGCCGGGCTGCGCCCCCGCGCGTCCGGGCACACGCTCCGCGCGGCCGAGCGCCGTGACCGAGACGACGACCGCCGGCGCCGCCGTCGTATCCCCGCCGATCACCTGCACGCCCGTCTCGGCGATCCCTTCGTAGAACGCGAGGACGTCGTCGACCGCCGTCTCGCCGGGAAGGGCGAGCGTGACGAGCAGCCCGCGCGGCGCGGCGCCTGACGCCGCGAGGTCGCTCAGGTTGACCGCCGCCGCCCGGAAGCCGAGCTCGCGCCAGGAGAGCCGGTCGAGGCGGAAGTGCACGCCTTCGACGAGCGCATCCTGCGTCAGCACGAGCTCGTCGACCCGTGCGGCGTCGTGCTCGGTGCCGACGATCAGCGCGCGGCGCTCGAGCTCGGCGAGCAGTCCGAGCTCACCGAGCTGCGAGAGCGTCGTCAACGGCCCTCCTCAGCGCCGGATCGGCGGCGGCGCGGATCGCCGCGACTCCCGCAGCTCCCGCCTCGATGCAGGCCGGCGCGGTCGAGGCGTCGACGCCTCCGATCGCGACCACCGGGATGTCCACCGCGGCGCAGATCTGCCGCAGGCCCTCGAGCCCGATCGGCGGGTCGGCGTCCGCCTTCGAGGGCGTCGCCCAGATCGGCCCCGCGCCGAGGTAGTCGGCGGCGGCGGCCAGCGCCTGCTCGACGGTCGCGACCGAGCGACCGAGCAGCAGTCCCTGCGTGCGTTCGCCGGGATCGCCCTGGCCGAGGTGCACGCCGTCCGCACCGAGCGCGAGCGCCGCCTCGACGTCGTCGTTGACGACGAACGTCACGCCGAGGTCACGGAAGCCGCGGCCGCGCTCGACGACCACCTCGGTGGGCGCCTTCACGCGCAGCTGCACCACGGTCGCGCCGGCAGCGACCGCGAGCCGCGCAGTCTCGAGATCCTCGACGAGCGCGTGCACCCTCATCCGACCTGAACCCGCTCTCCGGCGGCGCCGTCGACCCTACGCCGCACGCGCCCTCCCGTCCAGCGTGTCCGGATCCAGCGCCGCGAGCGCGTCGTACAGCGCGACGTGGAACGAGCCCGGCCCGTTTGCGCCCCGGGCCGCGTCCTCGCCGGCGACGCCGAACGCGACGAGCGCTTCGACCGCGCCGTCGAGCGGCTGCTCGCGATTCACCGCGAGGAAGCAGCCCGTCAGCGCAGTCGACATGCAGCCGGTGCCGGTGATCGACGCCATCAGCTCGTGCCCGTTCGAGACCGCGACCACCGTCTCGCCGTCGGAGACGTGGTCGACGGGGCCGGTGACCGAGGCGACGAGACCGAGCTGCTTCCCTGCGGCCCGTGCGAGCTCGGCAGGATCGGCGCCGGTGTCGATCGACTCGACACCGCGCACCTCCGCGTCGATCCCGACGAGCGTCGCCACCTCGCCGGCGTTGCCGCGGAGCACCGCGACGCCGATCTCATCGAGCAGCCGCTTCGCCGTTTCCGTGCGGTACCTCGTCGCGCCGGCGCCGACGGGGTCGAGCACGACGGGCGTGCCGGCGTCGTTCGCCGCACGCCCGGCGAGCAGCATCGCCTCGACCCAGTCCGGCGAGAGCGTGCCGATGTTCAGCACGAGCGCACCGGCGAGACCGACCATCTCCTCGACCTCTTCGCGGGCGTGGGCCATGACCGGCAGCGCGCCGAGTGCGAGCGTTGCGTTTGCCGTCTCGTTCATGACGACGTAGTTCGTGATCTGGTGGACGAGCGGCTTCGTCTCGCGCAGCCGCCGCAGCGAATCTCCGGCGTTCACGTTCTTCCTTTCACGTTGAGGACGTCGACAGGGCCGTCGCCGGCGCCGAGCTCGGGGAGGCCGTGCCGAACGGCGCCGACCGCCGCGAGCGCAGCGCCGCGCGCCGCCTCCACGAGCGGCAGGCCGCGAGCGAGCAGCGCCGTGAGGGTCGCCGAGTGCGTACAGCCCGCGCCGTGCGTTGCAGCGATCTCGAGCCGCTCGACGGGGATCTCGACGTGCTCGTGCCCGTCGAAGAGGTGGTCGACCGGGTCGCCGTGCCCGCCGGTGACGATCGCCGCCGCCGCTCCCAGCTCGACGAGACGCTCGGCCAGCTCCGGCTTCAGGGCCTGCGCGGACTGGCGGCAGAGCGCCTGCGCCTCGGCAAGGTTCGGCGTCACCACCGTCGCGAGCGGGAACAGCCGGCCGACGAGCGCGTCGACCGCCTCGTCCTGAAGCAGTTGCGCGCCGGACGACGCGAGCATCACCGGATCGACGACGAGCGTGACCGGATACTCCTCGAGGAACGACGCGACGCTCTCGACGATCGTGCGCGAGAAGAGCATTCCCGTCTTGGCAGCGTCGACGCCGATGTCGGAGAACACCGCGTCGAGCTGCGCGACGACGAACTCTGCCGGGAGCTCGTGCACCGCGGTGACGCCGGTCGTGTTCTGGGCGGTCAGGGCGACGATCGCCGACAGGCCGTGCGCGCCCGCGGCGGCGAACGCCTTCAGGTCGGCCTGGATGCCGGCGCCGCCCCCGCTGTCGGAGCCGGCAATCGTCAATGCGCGAGCAACGATGGTGGAGCACTCCCTTCGCCGGTGCGAACCGGATCAGGTTCGACGGGTGTGATCTCAGCCCCGGACGGGGCACCCCGGTACGACGAGGCTAGCATCGGCGGCGTGCTGGACTTCGTTGCCGTCGGTGACGTGATGCTCGACGTGCGGCTGCCGGCCCCGCGGCCGGGAACGCGTCTCCACACGCGCGTCGGCGCCGGAGCGGGCGGCTCGGCCGTGAAAGCGGCCTGCGCGGCGGCCCGGCTCGGGGCGCGGGCCGCGGTCGTCGGCGCGGTCGGCGACGACGCGACCGGACGGGCGATCGCAGAGGAGCTTGCCCGCCTCGGGGTCGAGGCGCTCTTCTCGGTCATCCAGGCACGCACGGGCACGACGGTGTACGCAGGCGACGCCGTGGTCGCCGACCGCGGCGCGAACGAGCGCGCCGTCTTCGAGGAGCTGCCCGAGGCGCGCGTGACCCTCGTCTCCGCATACCTGCCCGATCCGGTACTCACGGTGGGGCTCGCGCACGGGCTGCGGGCGGTCGACCTGCAGGGCGTGCTGGCCGACGCGCCCGGCGCGGACGTCGTGCTCGGGCCCGATCTCGATCTCGACACGCTCGCTCCACGCCATCGCGTGGTGTGCGCGACGCTCGCCGAGGCGGGCGCCGAGGCCGTCGCCGCAGGTCACCGGGCGCGTGTGCGGCCGCGCCGCGTGCTCGCCGAGTCGCCGATCGGGGCAGGGGATGCCTTCGCGGCCGGGTTCCTGCTGGCGCTCGCGGACGGCCTCGCGCTCGAGGAGTGCCTGCGCCGGGGCGGCGCGTCAGTCGAAGACGCGCATGCCGAACGGCAGAAGCGCGACGCGCGTGGCGAGTGACAGCACGCGCACGACGTCGGCGGTGCGCGCGTCGACGTGCACCCGCGCGAACACGACGACCGCGAAGAAGTCGCCGGTGTACAGGACTCCGCCGAAGCCGAGAGCCGACCGTACTCCGTGGCGCTCGACGAACTCCTGCGCCGGCACGAAGGGGCTCCCCGCTGCCTCCTCGACGTGGAAGACGCCGTAGGTGCGCTGCGCGAGCTCGAGGACGCGCTTGCGCTCCGGCTGCACCACGTCGGCGAGCTCGAGCCCGAGCTGCTCGACGAGGCCCGCGACCATCGGCAGCCGCTGGACGAACTCGACGTTCGGCAGCGGAATCGCCTTGTGCCCTTCGGACATCCGCCGGTCGTTCCACTCCGGCTCGAGCCCCCGCGTCGCGAGCAGCGTCAGGCAGCGGACGTCCGGGCTCGGCACGCCGCCCGTGAGGCCGCCGGCGAACTCCTGCAGCTCCCCGGGCAGCTGGGCGTAGGGATGGGTCTTGTAGAGCCGGACGAGGGCGAGGTCGTCGTGCAGCTCGTCCCAGAGGAAGTCGGTCACCGCCTTGGCCGACTCCTCCATCGTCCGCACGCGCCGCGGGATCGCCCGGATCGCATCGCCGAACCGCGAAAGGTCGCTACCGGAGAACGTGGCCAGACCCGCCATCGCACGCATCTTACGATTGGCCCGTGAGCGTCGACGTCCTTCGCTGGGAGGGCCTCCTCCAGGGCGAGGAGGTTGCCCACCTGACCGTGGAGCCGGCGCGCGAGGCGCGGTTCGCCGCGGTGCCCGACGACCTCTGCGCAGTCGCCCGGGCGGCGATCGGCGTGGATCGCCTCTACGCGCACCAGCGCCAGGCGTGGGACGCCGCCCGACGCGGTGAGCACGTTCTCGTCACGACCGGGACCGCGTCGGGCAAGACGCTCGCGTTCAACCTGCCCGTCCTCGACGCGATCGCGCGCGACCCGAAGACGCGCGCGCTCTACCTCTACCCGACGAAGGCGCTCGCGCAGGATCAGTTCCGCACGCTCTCGAGCTATCGCGCGACGGGGCTGCGTCCGGCGATCTACGACGGCGACACCCCGACCGAGCAGCGCCGGCACATTCGTACGACCGCGAACGTCGTGCTCACGAATCCGGACATGGTGCACATCGGCGTGCTGCCGAACCACGACCGCTTCGGTGACCTGCTGGCGAACCTTCGCTATGTCGTCATCGACGAGGCGCACGTCTACCGCGGCGTGTTCGGCTCGCACGTCGCGAACGTGTTGCGGCGGCTGCGTCGGCTCACCCGCGCCTACGGATCGGAGCCGCAGTTCCTGCTCGCGTCCGCGACGATCTCGAATCCCGGGGAGCTCGGCGCCGCGCTGCTCGGCGACCGCGTGACCGTGATCGGCGACGATGCCGCTCCGCGCGCGGAGCGGACTGTCCTGCTCTGGAACCCGCCGCTCCTCGACGCGGAGCTCGGCCTGCGGGCCTCGGCGCTCGCGGAGGCGGCCAAGCTGCAGGCCGCGTTCGTCGAGCGAGGGCTTCGTACGCTGACCTTCGCCAAGAGCCGCAAGGCGGCCGAGCTCATCCATCGCTTCACGGCCGAGCGGCTCGGCGACGACGCGCATCTCTCGCCGTACCGCGCGGGCTACACCGCCGCGCAGCGGCGCGAGATCGAACGGCGCCTTTCCGCAGGCGACCTGCTCGGCGTGTCGGCCACGAGTGCGCTCGAGCTCGGGATCGACGTCGGCCTGCTCGACGCGGTGATCAGCGTCGGCTTCCCCGGCACCGTCGCGTCGCTGCGTCAGCAGTGGGGACGGGCCGGCCGCCGCGGCAGCGGCGTCGCCGTGCTCGTCGCGAGCGAGGACGGGCTCGACCAGTTCTTCATGCGCGAGCCGGACACGCTGCTCGGCCGCCGGGTCGAGGCGGCGATCCTCGATCACTCGAGCCCGCGCGTGCTCGCGGGTCATGTACGTGCGGCGGCGTACGAAGCGCCGCTGACCGCGGACGACGAGCCCGAGTACCTCGCTGCCGGACGCGAGGATCCCCTGCTGAAGGAGACACCGGCGGGCATCGTCTGGGCAGGCCGCGAGCATCCCGCCGCCCAGGTCGCGCTGCGCTCGAGCGAGCCCGACGCGTTCACGGTCGTCGACGGCACCACCGGCGACGTCCTCGGCCTCGTCGAACGTTCACGCGCCTACACCACCGTGCACGAAGGGGCCGTCTACCTCCACCGCGGCGAGTCATACCTCGTGCGCGAGCTCGACCTGACGACGCTGCACGCGGTCGTCGAGCCGTTCGAGGGCAGCTGGTACACGCAGGCCAAGAAGGAGACGATGACCTCGATCGTCGAGCCGCTTCGCGTCGAGTGGCGTCTCGGTATGGAGGTCACGTTCGGCGCGATCGAGGTGACCGAGCAGGTCGTCGCCTACGAGCGCAAGACGATCTCCGGCCAGGAGCGGATCGAGCTCGTGCCGCTCGAGCTGCCCGCGACGTCGTTCGAGACCGAAGCCGTCTGGTACCTGCCGGAGCACGTGCACCTGGCGGAGCTCGAGGAGATGCCGAAGCTGCTCGGAACGCTGCATGCCGCCGAGCACGCGATGATCGCGCTGCTCCCGCTGTGGGCGATGTGCGATCGCTGGGACATCGGCGGTCTCTCGACCAACATCCATCCGCAGACGGGCCGGCCGACGGTGTTCGTCTACGACGGTCACGCGGGCGGGGTGGGGATCACCGAGCGTGGCTTCGAGCAGTTCGAAGGCTGGGTGCGGGACACCGCAGCGATGATTCGCGGCTGTCCGTGCAGCGACGGCTGCCCGTCGTGCGTCCAGAGCCCCAAGTGCGGCAACCTCAACGAGATGCTCGACAAGACGGGCGCGCTCACCTTCTTGCAGCGGGCTGTCGATTTTGCGGGTGCCCGTTCGTCGTAGGACGACAGCGAGCGAAGGAGGAGCACGTGAAGTACGCACTGCTGATCTACGGGAAGGACGACGACTGGACGAGCCTGTCCGCGGACGAACGCAATGCGATGTACGCCGAGTACGCCGAGGTCGGAGCGACCAAGGGCATCGTCGGCGGTGCCGAGCTGGACGCGGCGACCACGGCGACGACCGTCCGCGTCCAGGACGGCGAGACGCTGACGACGGACGGCCCGTTCGCGGAGACGAGGGAGGTGCTCGGCGGGTTCTTCCTGTTCGAGGCGGACAACCTCGACGACGCGATCGCAGTCGCCGCCCGCATTCCGGCAGCGCGCCACGGCTCGGTCGAGGTGCGGCCACTCGTGGAGCGCTGACCTGATCGACGAGGTCTTCCGCGACGAGTGGGGCCGCGTCCTCGCCAACCTGATCGGCTTCCTCGGCGACTTCGACCTCGCCGAGGAGGCCGCACAGGAGGCGTTCGCGATCGCGGCGGAGCGGTGGCCGCGCGACGGCCTGCCGGACAACCCGGGCGCCTGGCTGACGACGACGGCGCGCAATCGCGCGATCGACCGCATCCGCCGCGAGCGAACGCTCGCCGAGAAGCTGCGCCTGCTCGACGTCGCAGAGGCCGTGGAGGACGAGATGGACGACACGACGTTCAGCGACGAGCGGCTCGAGCTGCTCTTCACCTGCTGCCACCCCGCGCTCGCGCTCGACGCCCAGGTCGCGCTGACGCTGCGGACGCTCGGCGGGCTGACGACCGACGAGATCGCTCGGGCGTTCCTGCAACCCGAGCCGACCATGGCGCAGCGGCTGGTGCGCGCCAAGAACAAGATCAGGTCGGCAGGCATCCCGTTCCGCGTGCCGCCGCCTCACCTGCTTCCCGAGCGCCTCACCGCCGTGCTCACGGTCGTCTACCTGATCTTCAACGAGGGCTACAGCGGCCGGATCGATCTCGCCGCCGAGGCGATCCGGCTGGGCCGGGCGACGTGCGAGCTGATGCCCGACGAGCCCGAAGCACAGGGACTTCTCGCGCTGATGCTCCTGCACGACGCCCGCCGGGAGGCGCGGTACGCGGGCGGCGAGATCGTGCTGCTCGACGATCAGGACCGCTCGCTCTGGGATACGGGCAAGATCGCGGCCGGCCGGGAGGCGCTCGACCGCGCGCTCGCCCTGCGCGGCCGCGGCCCCTACGTCTTGCAGGCGGCGATCGCCTCGCTGCACGCCGACGAGCCGCGCGACTGGGTCGAGATCGTCGCGCTCTACGGCGAGCTCATGCGCATCACGGAGTCGCCGGTCGTCGCGCTGAACCGTGCGGTCGCCGTCGCGGAGGTCGACGGGCCCGAGGCGGCCCTCGAGCTCGTCGACGCCCTGGCGCTCGACGGCTACCGCTACTTCCACGCGACCCGCGCCGAGCTCCTGCGCCGCCTCGACCGGCTCGACGAGGCGCGTTCGGGATTCCAGCAGGCACTCGCGCTGACACCCGACGGGCCCGAGCGGCGCTTCCTCGAACGGCGCCTCGACGAGCTGCGTTAGGGCGTGCGCCGGCGGAGCGTCGTCGCGCCGAGCGCGAGTGCGAGCACCGTCACCCCGAGCACGATTCCCGCGTCGCGGGCGACGATGCCTCCGGCGCCGCCGGCGACGGCGTGGCTCAGGCCGTCGTAGGCCCAGGTGAGCGGCAGGATCGTCGAGAGCCAGCGCAACGGGGTGACGAGATGCGCGCGGGGCACGAGCAGCCCGCAGAGCAGCAGCTGCGGGAATACCAGCGCGGGCAGGAACTGCACCGCCTGGAACTCGGTGCGCGCGAACGCCGACGCGAACAGGCCGAGCGACATGCCGAGCACTGCGTTGCACACTGCCAGGCCGATCACCGCGGGCACGGAGCCGTGGATGTCGAGCCCGAGCAGTCCGAAGGCGACGGCCGAGGTGATGCACGCCTGAACCGTCGCCATCGCCGCGAACGCGAGGCCGTACCCCGCAAGGAGGTCGAGCTTCGCGAGCGGCAGCGTCATCAGCCGCTCGAGCGTGCCGGTCGTGCGTTCCCGCAGCATGGCGATCGACGTGACGACGAACATCGTCGTGAACGGGAAGATGCCGACCATCGGCCCGCCGATGCGATCGAACGTCTCGGGCTGCGCATCGAAGACGTAGCGGAAGAGCGTCACGAGCAGCGGCGGGACGGCGAGGAGCAATGCGAGCGTGCGCGGATCGCGACGCAGCTGCTGCAGGACGCGCAACGCCGTCGCAGAGGTGACGCGCCAGCTCATCCGCCCTCCTCGACGAGCGCGAGAAACGCGTCGTCCAGGCTCTGCCGCCCGGTCCGGGCGCGCAGCTCGCCGGGCGTCTCGTCGGCGAGCAGCAGCCCGTCGCGCAGGAGGAGCAGCCGGTCGCAGCGGTCCGCCTCCTCGAGCACATGCGAAGAGACGACGAGGGTCGCGCCGGCCGACGCGAGCTCGCGAAACGTGCTCCACAGGTCGCGCCGGAGGACCGGATCGAGCCCGACGGTCGGCTCGTCGAGAACGAGCAGCTCGGGCTCGCCGAGCAGCGCGGTGGCGAGCGAGGCGCGGGAGAGCTGGCCGCCCGAGAACGTGCGGACGGGCCGCGACGCCAAGCTGCGCAGCCCCACCAGGTCGAGCGCACGCTCGACCGACGAACGCGGCGCGCCGAGCACGCGCGCGAAGTACGCGAGGTTCTCCTGCAGCGTGAGGTCGCCGTACACCGACGGCGCCTGGGTCACGTAGGCGATGCGCCGGCGCAGCTCGGCCGCTCCGGCCGGCAGGCCGAGCACCTCGACACGGCCGCCGGCGACGCGCTGCACGCCGACGAGCGCCCGCATGAGCGTGGACTTGCCGGAGCCGCTCGGCCCGAGCAGCCCGGTGACGGTGCCCGGCGCGACCTCGAAGGAGAGATCGGGCAAGACGTCGGCGCCGCCGCGCACGACATGGAGATGGTCGACGGCGATCGCCGGCATGCGGTGAAGATACGAGCCGTGCAGGCCGAGCGCATCCGGGATTTCCGCCTGGGGCTCCAGGAACGTGTTGCCACGCGCAACCTGGCGACACCGCACGGCGTCGTACGCCTCGCCGACACGATCCCGGACGTCTACGACGCGAACTTCCTCAGCGTCCACGGCGCCGCGGCTGCGGCCGACGTGCTCGCGGCCGAGACGGACGAGGCGATGTCCGAGCGCTTTCACCGGCGCGTCGTGGTCGAGCGCGGCGGCCCAGGCATCGCCGAGTGGTTCGCCGAGCTCGGCTGGGTCCGGTCGACCCACCTCGTGCTCGCGCACGAACGGGAGCCCGACCGTCGCGTCGACACGTCGGCAGTTCGAGAGGCGTCACTCGACGAGCTGATCCCGCACCGGACGCACGCGATCCTGCGCGAGCCCTGGGGTGACCCGGAGATCGCCGGCCAGCTGAACGAGATGAAACGAGTGGTCGCCCGCGCGGTGCCGACGCGCTTCTTCGCCGTGTACGCCGGCGACGACCTCGCCGGCTACTGCGAACTGCGCACGCGCGACGGCGTAGCGCAGATCGAGGACGTCGAGGTGATGACCGAGCACCGCGGCTACGGGCTCGGCCGCGCACTCGTGCAGCACGCGCTCGAGCAGGGGCTGCGAGCTGCGGACGTCGTGTTCCTCGAAGCACTCGCGGACGACTGGCCGCGCGAGCTGTACGCGAAGCTTGGATTCGTCGCGGTCGATCTCGCCGACTACTACACGCAGCTGCCCCACGCCCTGACACGCCTCCGGCTTCGCACCTCACGGCTGGAGGTCAGACTCGGGACGGATGCCGAGCTAGCTGAGCTCGGCGGCGCCGACGCTCAGCGCGCCGCCCTCGACTCCTGGAACGCGGATGACTGGACACTGCCGCTCGTCGGCTTCCGCAACGGCAAAGCGATCGGCGTGCGCACGCTTCACGCGGACCGCTTCGGGAAGACACGCACGGTCTCGACAACCGGAGACGGCGAGCCCGACCTGCGAGCGGCTGCGCTGGCTCTCGCCTACGAGGGGCTCGGCGCGACACGCGTTCTCACCGACGGCGGCGAGGCGCGCCCGAGCTCGATCCCCGTCGAGATCAGCGGCCTTCACCGGTTGCTTCCGCTCTTCGGCGCCGGTTAGGCTCGCCCCTCGCAGGCACGGGCCCCGCCCGCGCCGGAGCACAAGACAGGAGGGCATGCCATGACCGAGTTGAGGCTGCCCCGCCCGCGGCACGGGGACGCGATCCACACCACGCAGGAGCTGCGGGACCTCGCCGCGGCGATCCTGCAGGACGACATCGAGACGCTCGCGCGCACGACGGCGTATCTCCGCCGAAGCTTCCGCGTGGTGTTCCTCGGCTACGTCGCAATGATGGTCTTCGGCGTCGCGGCGATCGTCGCGGCGTTCATCAAGGGCCTGACGGCCTCGACGCTCGGCGAGGCGATCACCGCTGTCGGCCTCGCGGGCCTGACCGTCGGCATCTTCGTCGCGTTCTTCGTCCAGCGGCCGTCGGCGGCGCTCGAGCGCAACGCGATCTTCATGCCGTGGGTGTCCATCGTCCTGACGTCCTTCTGGACGCGCCTGCTCTACATGAACGACGAGAAGACGATCGACGCGCAGCTCGCGAAGGCGGTCAAGGAAGCCTCCGACGAGCTGAGCGCGATCGCCCAGCGCTACGCCGTGATCGACGGCAAGGAGCTGTCCGTCGCCAAGGAGGCTGCGCACACGCACCCGGTCAAGCCAACCGCTTGAGTGCTTTACCCAGCGATTGCCGGGTGGTGAGCACGTCCGCGTAGAGGTCACCGTGTGCGCGGACGCGTTCGAGCACGACCGGCATCGTGTAGA